>Ga0315906_10005773_pt1 | contig 15474 bp, 11 predicted proteins | sample LakEriMetagenome_4_FD_203526 | JGI IMG/M metagenome (GOLD analysis project Ga0315906, IMG submission 203526) | Freshwater fungal communities from buoy surface, Lake Erie, Ohio, United States - Buoy 2 MA122 | ecosystem: Environmental > Aquatic > Freshwater > Lake > Lake biofilm | place: USA...
ATGGTTCGAGTCGCTGGCCTTCAGCGTCGACTGGCAACTGGCCTTGCGGTTAGAAGCCCGTCTGGTTTATCTCCAAAAGAAGTTTTGAGCAGTATTTCTAAAGAAGCCCATGAATTGCAACTTCGCCACGCACACCTGTTTCTTGATGTGATTGAGCCTGAGCTAGAGAAAAACGGAATTCATCTGGTTCGCTGGCCAGAGCTTAGAGACGATGAAAAAAAGCATCTGCAGGGCTTTTTCGAAGATCACATTTTTCCAGTTCTAACTCCACTAGCAGTGGACCCAGCTCACCCTTTTCCATACATCTCTGGACTTTCACTAAACCTTGCGGTTGTTCTAAAGAAGGCCGGAAGTCCGGGTGAACATTTTGCCAGAGTAAAAGTGCCTCCCTTGCTTCCAAGGTTTGTTTTGATTCCAGCCAAAGATGACACCTCGGAGGTGCGCTACGTTCCACTCGAAGATGTAATCGGTGAGTTCATTTCTTTGCTGTTCCCTGGAATGGAAGTAGTTCAGCACCACAATTTCCGAGTGACCAGGAACGAAGACTTAGACGTGGACGAGGACGAGGGAGAAAACCTTCTACTAGCTTTGGAAAAAGAGTTACTCCGCAGAAGATTCGGTCCCCCTGTTCGACTTGAAATTGCCGATGACATGAACCCGCAAGTGCTTGAGTTACTTGTTAGAGAGCTGGATATTTCTAACCAGGATGTTTACACCTTGCCATCACCGCTGGATCTAACCGGATTGCAAGACATCGCATCGCTACCTAGACCTGAACTTCGCAATCGACCACACCAAGTACTTACCAACAGATACCTTCGCCCAAGGGACGACGAAGAACTCGATATCTTTAGCGTTCTAAAAAAGCGTGAGCTTTTGGTGCACCACCCCTATGAGTCTTTTTCCACCAGCGTTCAGGAATTTCTGGAACAGGCATCGCAGGATCCAGATGTATTAGCTATCAAGCAAACCCTTTACAGAACCTCTGGTGATTCACCGGTTGTCGACGCTCTGATTCAGGCCGCTCAGGCTGGCAAGCAGGTTTTGGCTCTAGTTGAAATCAAGGCACGTTTTGACGAGCAGAACAACATCACTTGGGCTAGAAAGCTAGAGCAGGCTGGAGTACACGTTGTCTACGGAATGGTTGGTTTGAAGACTCACTGCAAGCTTGCGCTTGTTATCAGGCAAGAAGCCGGCCAGCTGGTTCGCTACTGTCACATTGGGACTGGAAACTACAACCCAAAGACGGCACGGGTATACGAGGACTTTGGACTACTTACATCTAGGGAAGAAGTTGGTGAGGATCTAACCAAGCTGTTTAATCACTTATCCGGTTACGCGCCAGAGGCAAAGTTCAAGACCCTTATGGTATCTCCGGTTGGCGTAAGAGAGGGTCTAACGGAGCTTATTGACCAAGAAATCGAGCATCATGCTGCTGGCAAAAAATCAGGTATCGACATCAAGGTAAATGCTCTTGTCGACGAAGGAATTATCGACTCACTGTATCGAGCATCGCGTGCAGGTGTTCAAGTTCGCGTCTTGGTTAGAGGAATGTGTGCTCTGAAGCCAGGAGTGAAGGGTTTATCTGAAAACATTCGAGTCCGATCTATCTTGGGCCGCTACCTTGAGCACAGCCGCGTCTTTAGTTTCGAAGGTGGCGGGGAGCCAAAGATTTTCATTGGATCTGCAGACATGATGCATCGAAACCTAGATCGTCGCGTCGAGGTACTAGTTCGCCTAATCGAACCTGAGCACATCGAACGCACTCGAACAATGTTCGCGCTAGCGATGGCTGATGACATGGCGGGCTGGGATCTAAATGCAAGTGGCATCTGGGACAGGAAACAATTCAATGATTCTGGTGCCGCACTAGGAGATTTTCAAGACGCCGTGATGCGTTCCATAACCGCGCGCCAGGTTAGTTAGATTCGTGGAGGTTTACGCTGCAGGGGCAGTTTGCTGGCGCGAGGAAAAGAACAGTCTTTTGGTTGCTCTTGTTCATCGGGTTAGGTATCAGGACTGGACTTTCCCGAAGGGGAAAGTAGACCCCGGCGAGACACTGGCTGAAACTGCGGTCCGCGAAATCAAGGAAGAAACTGGGCTAAAGATAAAGCTCGGTGTTCCACTCCAGACAATGACCTACCCACTCGATAAATCCAAGAACAAAATAGTGCACTACTGGGCAGCCAGAGTAAGCGATAAATCTCTTGCAAGCTCTAAGTTCAAACCCAATGATGAAATCTCTGAAGTTTTATGGGTAAAGGCAGATGAGGCTTTTTCTAAACTGAGTTATGTGCACGATCGAGAGTTACTGCAAGAGCTTTTAGAGCTCAGAAAAAGCGGGATGCTAAAGACCAAGCCGTTGATCATTCTCAGGCACGCTGCCGCCACTCCACGAGCTGACTACGTGGGTGAGGATGGTAAGAGACCGCTTCTTCCGGACGGTAAGAAGCAAGCCAAAGAATTGATACGCCTATTGAGTGCTTATGGGCCAAAAAGGGTGTTTACAAGTCCTTGGAGAAGGTGCCGAGACACAATCGGTCCCTACGCCAAGGCGCACCGTTACAAGCTCATCGAGCGAGGCGAGCTTTCAGAAATGGGCAATGCAAAAGGCCCAGCCAGAACTGCCAAGGTTGCCAAGCAGTTATTCCAAGATGCAAGATCTTCAGTGCTCTGCACGCACCGGCCAACATTGCCTACAATTACGGAGGTTTTAGCAAGCTACGCGGAACCTGCTTTAGCAAAATTGATTCTCGAGGCCAAGACCTTGAAGCCAGCGGAGTTTGTAGTTCTTCACCTAACAACATCTGGAAAGAAACCAAGACTTGTTGCTGTTGAGCACCAAAGTCTTTCAGAGCGGCTTTAGCCGAATTTACCAGTTACGTAATCCAGGGTTCTTTGGTCTGAAGGACTTGAGAACATAACATCAGTGACGTCGTGCTCAACCAATGTTCCAACTCTTGAACCTTCTCCTCGAGAAGTGTCCACTGTGAAGAAAGCCGTTCTGTCTGCTACTCGAGCAGCTTGCTGCATGTTGTGAGTCACGATAACAATCGTGTAGTCCTTCTTTAGCTCAAACATTAGGTCTTCGATCTTGAAGGTGGAGATTGGGTCTAGTGCTGAGCAAGGCTCGTCCATCAAAATAACATCTGGCTTGACCGCAATCGCTCTTGCTATACAAAGGCGCTGCTGCTGTCCACCGGACATACCAAACGCGTTGTCTTTCAGTCGGTCCTTCACGTCTTCCCATAGCGATGCTGACCTAAGAGCGCTCTCGACGATTTCGTCCATGTTGCCCTTCATCCCAAGAGTCTGTGGACCGAATGCGATGTTGTCATAGATGGACTTTGGGAAAGGGTTTGGCTTCTGGAAAACCATTCCTACGAGCTTTCGAACCTGCACTGGATCAACATCTGGTCCGTACATGTCCTGCCCGTGGTACAAAATCTCTCCAGAAACCTTGGCTCCTGGAATTAGGTCATTCATTCGGTTAAGGCTTCGAAGCACTGTTGACTTGCCGCAACCGGAAGGTCCGATCAAGGCAGTGATCTCGTTCTGGTAGATGGGTAGGTTCACACCTGCAACAGCAAGGTTCTTGCCATAGGAAACGCTCATATCCTTCAGTGAGAATACTTCGTTTAGGCCGGTTGTTGTCATTTTTGTTCCTACCAGGTTCTCTCGTAACGGGCTCGCAGCCAAACTGCGATTGAGTTGATGAAGAAAAGCACGACAAGCATTACCAAGATACCTGCTGCGGCTAGGGTGTGAAACTCTTCTTGTGGTCTTCCGGCGTAGTTGTAGATCATAACCGGCAAGGCGGAATAGCTGTCATTCCAGAAGTCCGGATCGAAAGTCACAAATGTGGCTGCGCCAACAAGTAGCAGCGGCGCTGCCTCACCGATAGCCCTGGCAACAGCAAGAATCACGCCTGTTAGCATTCCAGGTGCAGCAGAGGGTAACACCATCTTCCAAACCGCCTGCCATCGTGTAGCACCCAGTGCCAGGGCTCCATCCAGAAGGGACGATGGCACTGCACGTATGGCCTCACGCGAAGCAAGGATAACGGTAGGCAACACAAGAATCGCGACCGTTGCGGAACCCGCTGCCACCACGAAACCTAAATCAAAAATTCCGCGAACGATGAAAGCAAGTCCTAGAATTCCGAACACGATAGATGGAACACCAGCAAGGTTTTGGATGTTGAGTTCGATAATCCGGTTGTACCACTTGGTGCGATCTGCGAACAGCTCAAGGAAGGTTGCAGCGGAAACACCTAGAGGAACAATGATTGCAATAACACCAAGAATCAGTTGAATTGTTCCAAGAATAGCTGGTCGGTAACCGGCGGTTTCTGGTCTAAAGGACGACGGGTTATTGGTAAACAGCCCAATATTCACTCTCGACCCACCCTCAACCAATGCCCAGGCGACGATTGCCCCAACCATCACTAGGGAGATTGTGAGAGCGGAAAGCAGGACTAGCCTGAAAGCAATTCCTTGTATTTCAGCCTTGTTGTTAGCGCCCTTATAAATCGTTCGGGTCACAGCAGCAGCAGTCGATGCTGCTCCTTGGGCCCTACGAGGTATCTTGTTCGCCATTAGTCATACACCTCACGGAACTTATTGACGAACCTGATTGCAATCATGTTCATCGTGAGGGTCATTAGGAACAACAGGGTTCCCACGGCAAAAATCGAGTAGTAGTCAATGGTTCCTTGTGCAATTTCACCGGTCGCACGAGATGCAATAAAGGCCGTCATTGCTCCAGCGGGCTCGGTGAATCCAATCTTTAGCTGTGGTGATCCTCCTCCGGCCACCAATAAAACGACCATTGTTTCACCAATGGCTCGAGAGGCTCCGAGTACGAAAGATGCAACAATTCCGGAGATGGCAGCAGGAACAACAACGGTGATTGCAACTCGCATTTTGGTGGCCCCAAGTGCATAAGCACCTTCGCGAAGTGCTGAAGGTACCGCGCGCATAGCGTCATCGCTTACAGAGGCAATCAGCGGAATGATGATGATTCCTACGGTGATTCCAGCTACACCAATCGAGAATGGGCTGGTCCAACCAAGGCCAGGAGTTAATTCTTGAATTAAGGGTTTGAACCAGAAAACTGCAAACAAGCCAACTGCCACAGTTGGAAGTCCCTCGAGAACTTCGAGAACTGGCTTGATGATTTTTCTAACTGGGTTAGAAGCATATTCAGAAAGATAAATTGCCCCACCTAGTCCTAGTGGGATTCCAACTAACGAAGCGTAGAAAACTACCTGTAGGGTCCCCACGACGAGCGGGAGCACTCCAAAAGATGCATCGGTAAAAGAAGGGGCCCATAGGGTTCCAGTCAGAAAGCTCCAAAGATCTACGTACTCGAAGAATCCCGGAAGAGGCGAGAACAGGGCGATAACGATTCCGATTGTTACCGCAACGGATACGGCGGCAGCTCCAAATAAAAGGCCGATGATAATTTTTTCCCCGATATGAGGGTTGGTCGCCCGAAGTGGGTTCCTTGCGGAATCACCTCGGGCGACCTTGACAGCAGAGCTCATGGGTCTGTACTTCTCCCTATCTCAACTGTCGAATTGTTCTTGTTTTTACTCTAGTACTTACTGGATTAGTGCTTCGAGCTTCGCAAGCGCCTCAGTCTGCTGCGCAGCTGTTAGGCCCACGTAACCAGCAGTTGTGTTGATTAGCTCGGTCTCTTCGACTAGGAACTTAGCGAATGCTAGTACCTCTGGGCGAGCCAAAGCGGTGCTTGCAAAGTAAGTGTAAAGACCGCGACCAAGAGGTGTGTAAGTACCTGCCTGAACGTTCTCAACAGTTGGAGCAATACAGCCTGATCCACCATCAACTTCAAGAGCCTTTAGCTCGTCAAGGTTTTCTTGGTAGTAGGAGAAAGGAATGAATCCCATTCCACCTGCGGAACCAGACACACCCTCTACTGCTAGTAGGTCGTCTTCACCAATGTTGATGTAGTCGTTACGGATGTTACCCTCTTCGCCGTTGATTTCACCTGTGAAGAAGTCGAAGGTACCGGAGTCAGTTCCTGGACCGTAAAGCGCAAGCTCTACGTCGGCAATCTCGTCAGGCATGCCGTCAACGTCGCCCCAGGTCATGATTGATCCTGCTGCGTCTGCGTTCCAGATGGTGGCTAGCTGCTCGGTTGTGATGCAAACTAGTGGGTTGTCCTTGTTAACAACAACAGATAGCGCGTCGTTAGCAACAGTTACGAAGTCGTACTTGATTCCGGCTGCGTCACAAAGAGCTGCTTCTTCTTCCTTGATTGCACGAGAAGCGTTAGATGCATCGGTCTCACCGTTACAGAACTTCTCGAATCCTCCACCAGTACCAGAAACGTTTACAGCTACGCGAACTCCGGAGTTGATCTCCATGAATAGCTCAGCGGCAATTTCTGATGCTGGACCTACGGTTGATGACCCATCGATAAGGATTGAGCCGGATAGAGCTTCTGCTGCTGGTTCTTCAGGTTCTGCTGCACAGCCTGCTAGAACTAGGACAGATGCCGACATTAGAGCGGCAACTGAAATTAGTTTCTTTTTCAATGTATTTCTCCTAATTGGAATTGATAAAGGCAGACTGCCTGCCTCTCTAGAAAGAATCCATTAAGGACCTAAATAGAAGAAAGAACTTAGGTAAACAGGAGGTAAATCATTATTGAAGATGGGGAAACTCTCAGCCTTTTGTTGAAGCTCGGGCATGGCCCCAGAGGGCGTGTATTCTCTTGTGAATAATGACCAAAACTACCTGGGCTGTCCTATCGCTTGTTTTCGTGGCCATTGTTTGGGGCGCGGGATTCGTTCTCATGAAAGACGCCATTAACGAACAGCCCGTTTTCGACTTCTTGGCAACTAGGTTCACCCTGGCAACTCTTGTAATGATTGCCATCCGGCCTCAAGTTTTTTCTACCATAAACAAGCAAACCCTCTTTAGGGGTTCAGTTCTTGGTGTCATGCTGGGCCTTGCCTACATCACCCAAACAATCGGCCTAGATCTAACAACCGCCGCCATCACTGGGTTCTTGACTGGCCTGTATGTTGTCTTCACCCCACTTCTATTTTGGTTCGTATTCAAGAAAAAAGTAGATAAGAAAGTAATGGTCGGCACCACACTCGCGCTAACCGCATTACTCTTTATATCCTTCAACGGAATTTCTTTTGATCCACGTCAAGTCTGGTTAATAGCATGTGCACTGCTTTTTGCCGGACACATAATCGGGCTCAGCTTCTGGAGTAACGCCAAAGACATTTACCCGCTAACCGTTATTCAATTGGGGGCTGGATCGATTGTCTGCTGGATGGGTGCTTTGCCGGATGGCTACCAGTCACCACCAAATGCATTTGTTTGGGGAACCGTTGTATTCACCGCGGTGTTCGCAACCGCGATGGCATTTCTAATTCAAACCTGGGCGCAGTCAATCATGGACCCTTCCAGAGTGGCGATTATCTTGACTGGAGAGATTGTTTTTGCGGCTGTGATTGCAGTAGCTGTAGGGCAAGAAGTTTTGTCAGCAAGAACCGTGATTGGTGGGGTTTTGATTGTGTTAGCGATGCTAATTGTTGAATGGCCTGATAAGCGAAGCAAGAGCCCACTAGATCAACCCCACTTTACCTAGGTTTTTCTAGCTGAGTTTATAGTCGTTCAAAAAAGACTGGAGCTTCTTGTTTGCTTTGATTTCTATTTCGCTTCGCACCATAGCAATTGGTAGCCTTCTTCTTAGAAGATCCTCTGCGGTTCTTACTTCCTCGTTCTGAGCTATAAACGAAAGTTCTCCAAAGGTTATTGGCAAACTTTCAAAAACCAATTCCCTTGCTTCTGGCTGATTTTCTAGCCTCTCCAGGGCCGCAATTCCATGTCGTCTCCAGAGTTGACTGGCCACCTGCTCGCTTAGTAGTGAGTCAGAGATTAGCCGCTTTGCCCTAGCGTCAAAACTATTTTTCAAGTTTGTTGAGTCTTCCCCAAACCAAGGCTTTGCACTAGCTGTTATCGGGATAAATTTTCTGACTTTTTGAACAATCTCCTCTCCCACGTTTATGCAATCCGTAAACTTTCCACCGAGAATTGAAATTACTCCCCGTGGGTCAGTTTCAACTCTGTGCTTTCGCGAGAGCTTGTGCCAATCTGATTTGGAGTTGTCCTTGTTTCGATCTACGACTAGTGCTCTTACTCCACAACGTTCAGAGATTATGTCCTCAACTCTTAGTGGCTGATCTAGTGTCATTGAAAGATTTATTTGCCTTAGGACAAACTCTCTATCTTGGTCACTTACTCCTTCAAGAGGGTCAGCAACTCTGGTGTCAGTAGTACCAATGACACTTCGATCGTGCATTGGAATGACATAGAAGATTCGTCCCTGCTCGTCCCAGAAAGTCAAGACCCGACTATCTGAGGTTATTTTTCTTACGACTAGGTGAATTCCCTTTGAGAAGACCAGGTCTTTTTTCGTCTTGGCTCCAACTAGATCATTCGATTCCTTGGCAAATGGTCCGGCTGCATTTATGACAACCTTCGCCCGAACACTTAATTTCTGTCCGGAGAGTAAGTTTTCGATGCCGACCTCAAAGCCCTCAGTTGATTTAGTCAACGTATGTACTTGGTGGTAGTTTCTGACGGTTGCACCAAGTTCGCGTGCACGAGAGACAAAATCCCAAACAAAACGGGAGTCATTATCAGGCATTACCCCGTCGAAGTACTCAACCGCGCCTCTGACTTTTTCGCTGTAAACAGTAGGTTCAATTTTCCTAAGTTTTGATTTTGCAAAAAAGTTCGGGGTTGGTGTTGAAAACAATCCGATTGCCCAGTAGAAAAGTGTCCCAAACCTTCCAAGAACTTGGCCGAATGGTGCGTTGGGGCCCAGGGCTGCAAAGAAGCCCATGTTCACAATTTTTGTTGGATAGTTCCTCATTAGCTTGGCTCGCGCCCTACTTAGCTTGAAGACGAGGCCGAACTCGTAGCTCTGGAGATACTTGATACCACCCCAAATTAGGTTGCTTGATTGACTGCTTGTTAGGCCACCAAAATCGCGTTGATCAACAAGAAGCACGCTTAGCCCTCTAGCAGAAAGAGCGGCAGCTGAGACGGACCCGTTTATCCCAGCACCTACAACGACAACGTCATAGAAGGTGAGCGGGATTTGTGGGGACATGAGTTTAGGTTATGAGCATCAAGTCACAGGAGGTTGGATAAGCCGTAACGTTTCGGCAACGAGTTTTATAACAAACAGGTAACCCTAAATTCAGCTTTGCTAATCTTTAGTTCATGTGCATTCTTTCAATCGATGCTGGCACAACCGGTATAACCGTTTTGGTTGTCTCGACTTCCGGCGAAATATTATCCAGAGGCTATCAGGAGTTTAATCAGCACTTTCCCAAGTCGGGATGGGTAGAGCACGACCCCGAGGAAATTTGGCAAGCCACTCTAAACGCCGTGTCGGCAGCACTAAAAGACTCGACAGAGATCCCGAAGGCAATAGGGATTACTAATCAGCGTGAGACGGTTGTTCTCTGGGATAAGGACACTCTCAAGCCAGCTAGGAAAGCAATCGTTTGGCAAGATAGAAGGACTTCCAATTTAGTTGTTGAATTAAGAAACTCCGGAGTCGAAGCTGGAGTTATCGAAAAAACTGGACTTGGTCTTGACCCATACTTTTCGAGCACTAAATTTCTTTGGCTGGCTCAAAAAGAACCAGAGCTCTGGCAGGCCGTAAAGTCAGGGCAAGTACTTATTGGAACCGTCGACTCCTATCTAATTTCAAGAATCTCTGGCGGAAAGTTTCATATCACCGATGCTTCAAACGCTTCAAGAACTCAACTACTAAACATCGATACCGGAGAGTGGGATGAGGACCTGCTTGAAATGTTCCAGGTCCCAAGAAGCGCGCTTCCGGAAGTCGTCTCTAGCTACGGAAAACTAGCCAAGGCCGACCCGGAAAGTTTTCTGGGTTTATCGATACCAATTACAGGAGTTGCGGGCGACCAGCAAGCGGCGCTGTTTGGTCAGGCTGCATTCGAAGTCGGAGAGAATAAGTGCACCTATGGCACTGGAGCATTCATCCTTAGTAACACCGGCGCTAATCGAGTCACTAGCTCTAGGGGTCTTCTCACGACAATTGCCTGGAAGGAACCCTCGGGCAAGACCTTTTATGCCCTAGAGGGTTCGGTGTTTATTGCTGGAGCTGCCGTCCAGTGGCTTCGCGACGGACTTGAAATGATCGAGACTGCACCAGATGTAGAGCAGCTCGCACTTAGCGTGAAAAACAGTAATGGGGTTGTCTTTGTGCCGGCATTGACCGGCCTTGGAGCTCCCTATTGGGATCCGTATGCTCGGGGAACGATTTTTGGGATAACCCGTGGAACAACCAAGGGCCACATTGCTAGAGCAACTCTTGAGGCCATAACGTTTCAGGTTCGAGACGTGGTGGACGCTATTTCACAAGACACCAAAAACGTTCTGACAGCACTGCACGTCGATGGTGGAGCTGCCTCAAATGATCTACTCATGCAGCTTCAGTCAAACACTTTAGGTATTCCAGTTATCAGAGGAAAGAACTTGGAGTCCACGGGTTTGGGAGCGGCGTTTTTAGCTGGTATCGGTAGCGGTATTTGGTCCACGAGAGCGGAACTAAAAAGCATCTTTGAGCTCGATCGAACTTTCACACCCGCTGGCTTTGATCAGTGGCAATACGTGAACTGGAAACGTGCAGTAAATATCTCCAGGGGTTGGGCGCAGCAAGGAGAAGGCTAGCTTTTAGCCCTTTAGCCCCGAGCTTTGTGCATTCTCTACGAAGGCCCTCTGAGCAAACAAGAAAACCAGAATCGGCGGCAAGATTGCCAAAATAACCCCGGCGAGAACCAAGTTTGGGGCATCAGCACCACGCCCACCTAGTACTGATAGAACTGGGGCTAGAACTGAAGCGGACTCATTACCAGTGTTGATGACAATTAACGGCCAAATGAACGAGTTCCAGGCATACAAAAATGAAAAAGTGGTGAGTGTTGCAATTGCTGGAATAGATAACGGGACAAAAATCTTCCAAAGAATGGTCCACCGACTCGCACCATCGATACGGGCTGCTTCTTCCAGTTCGAATGGAATTGATATAAAGAATTGCCTCATTAGGAATGTTCCATAGGCACTAAAGATAAACGGAATGATCAAAGCACCTAAGTTATTGACCCAATTGATTCCAACAATTAGTTGGAACAGAGGAATCAAAATAACCACGAACGGAACCATGATTGAGCCAAGCCACACTAGAAACAGCTTGTCTCGGCCCTTAAATCTCAACCGAGAGAAAGCGTAGCCGCCAAGGATGCTCGTAAACAGCTGACCAGCTACCACCAAGATAGTTACCAGTACGGTATTCGTTAAAGCTCTACCGAAGCCGTTCAGTTCAACCACTTCACCAAAGTTTCCAAGCTCTGCCTCAACCGCCTCCACGGGTTGGAGGTCAGCACTTGGATAGTAGGTTCTTTCTCCGTCAGGATTTGCTGGATCAACATAGACACCAACAATCGAACTTCGAACTTCAGCGAACTCAAGACCGGAACTGTCGGTAAAGACAGCCAGCTCTTCGCCGTCTATTGTTACAAATTCCTCGGTTTCAGTAAAACCATCCTTTGGCGCCAAGAAGGACTCACCGCCAGCAATTGGAGTCCAGAGGCGAACCGTTAAGCCTTGTTCGATTCTGGCAAGTTCACGGGTTTCAGACTCCGAAACAGGAACTTCAAATAACGGATACTCGACGCCATTTATAAGTGTCGTGTCAGCCGCATACGGCAAAAGCCTTGGAGGGTACGTGTAAACATCCGAAACAGTCTTTATCGATCCGCTAACGGCCAGCAAGAAGGGGATCAAAATTATGATTCCGGTGACAACAAGAATGAAGTAAGTGAGAAGCTTGCTGCCAAGAGACTTAACCATGCTGTTGTTCGTATTCATCTAGTTACCCTCCGCTTGCTGTCGCTGCCTATTGAATTGCAGCAGGGTAAACACAAAAATGATTGCGAATAGAATCCAGGCAACAGCGCTGGCTTTACCAAAGCTGTTTTGCTGGAAACCCAGTTGGTACAGATAAACAACTGGAGTTAGGGTTGCGTTGTTTGGGAACCCGACTACGTTAGGCGAGTTCAATGCGAAAACGATGTCAAACAATTGCATAGCCAAGATAACCGTGGTTGCCGTGATAAAGAAGGTTGTTGGCCTAAGTGCCGGAAGTGTAACGTTCCAAAAGCGCTGGAATGAAGTAGCACCATCTAGTTCGGCCGCTTCATAGAGTTCTTTAGAAACGGACTGTAGGCCGGCAATATACAAAACTGTGTTGAAGCCAAACTGCGACCAGACAAAAACAATCACTACCGCTGCTAGGGCAAATTGCTCGGTGGAGAGCCAGCCAATTTCAACTCTTGTAGGCAGCGGATCTCCCGGCAAAAAGAAGTTGAGAATTGAAAATGTCTCACCAATTGCGTAGTTTATAAACCCAACAGATGAATTCAGCATCTGCTTCCAAATCAGGGTGACACCGATTACACCAGCGACACTCGGAATAAAAAACACAGCTCTAAACACCTTGGAACCAGGAAGTCTCTGTTCGATAAGGGTGGCTAAAATTAGAGCAATAATCACCGATAGTGGGACAGCGGTAAGCAAAAAAACCAAAATGTTTGTAATCGACTTCCAAAACAATGGATCAATTGCGCCGACTGACATTCCAAACAACTCAGCAATCTGAAAATAACCCGTTGAGAGCGACTCGCGGGTGGCTGCAAACTCGAGTCCTAATGTGTCCGTGTAGTTATCTAACCCGATAAATGTTGGAGTGTTAATTCCATCCCATTTGAAAAAAGACATGACGAACGAATATGCCAGGGGGCCGGCCAAGAAAGCTAGGAACCCAATAATGCTTGGAGACACAAACAACCAGCCAGTCAGGCGCTCTTCCTCGGATTGGGTGGCTTTTAGTTTGAGTGAAACACTTGGGGACAATAACGCCCGCAATTGGATTGAGGCAAAAAAGGCCAATCCAACGCACAAAAAAGCAGTTGGATTTGGGAAAAACAGCGAAGAAACAGCAAGTCCAATCAACCAGAACGGATTGAATTGAAATAGGAAAAAGATTGAGCCGAAAACCGTGAGAACTTGACCAATCCTCTTGAAAAAGAAAACAACTTTTAGTTGAAAACTTCTTCCGGCCTTGCTTGAACTTGACAGTTCGTCAGGGTCAAGTCTTCGAATTACCCGGACTGCCACGACCCACCAAGCGATACCGCTTAGCAGTACCAACAGGCCAAAAAATGAGTTGAAAAAAGATTGGCTCATAACATCAAACAGCGAAATCATGTTTGAAATTTGAAAAGCTGCAAATGAGAATAAGGCAATTGCAACTACGTTTCCGATTATCGCAATGCTGCGGCCGCGGAATCTACCTCTGTGAAGCAGGAAAGCTGATACTGCCTGAAAAACAACTAGCACAACAGAAGCTACAAACGCTGGAATTGTGATCCAACCAAGGTTTTGCTGTATGCCGAGAAGTGAGATACCTGCGGCTAGAAATGCTACAGCAAGCAAGGCCTGCCAAATCCAAACGTAGCTGACAGCGACTTTATCAATGGTCCTTGAAAACCAATCGTTCTTGCGAATTCGCTGCAAGTAGAGCTCTAAGTTTTTCATGCTGCTCCGGTTGTCGAATGCATACGCCCAGACAGTTTCTGCCTGGGCGTATGCATTACCTAACGATACCTAAGTTGCCTGCTCTAGTTAAAAGCGCCTGCAGCTTCAGTACAGATATTTGCCTGGAAATCTTCCAGGGTACGGTCACCCGTGAACAATGCTGTTACTCCGTCACCGGCAGCCTTGTCGAATGCTGGCCAGTTACCGTTCCATAGTGGACCTTCTGCAACTGGGTTGTTTGCGATGCCGTTAAGGAATGCCTGGTTGTTAGCTGGAGGGCTAAAGGTTAGGAATTTCTCGGTTGCATCTGCTGATACGCGGGAAGGAATGTTAGCTCCAAGCTCAGAGATTTGTCCCTGAACTTCGGCGCTAGTTAGTTCCTGAATTAGCTTCCAAGCAGCTGCTGGGTTCTCGGTCTTAGCGTTTACAACGTAAGCTCCCCAGAACTGCCAGTTTCTTCCTTCAGAAGCACCGGTTGGAAGTTCAACAACGTCCCAAGCGAAATCGGTAATCTCGCGAGCGCCAGGGGTTGCCCAGCGACCGTTGATGAACATACCTACTTGACCAGCCTTGAATGGAGGCTCGGCGTCTTCACCGAATGGAACTCCATAGCCGTTGTCGTATAGACCCTTGAGGTACTCAAGACCTGCAACAGACTCGTCGCTGTCTAGTGCACACGCGGTGCGGTCTTCGTTAAAGAAGCCTCCACCTGCAGAGTGTACGAAGTAACCCCAGTTAGCCCACCAGCCACCGGCCCCGAAACCCTTAACTCCTTCGCCACCGTTTTCGGTGATTGCTTTAGAGGTAGCTTCGAATGCGTCCCAGTCCCATTCGCCAGCAGCAGCTAGCTCACGAGGGTCGTCAACGCCAGCCTTCTCGATAAGGTCAAGGTTTAGGTACAGTGCGAATGTTGAAACGTCGCGAGGTACACCCCATAGGAAGTCAGGTGAAGTTGCTCCAGTGTCTGGATCAACTGTCAATGATTCCATTGGGCCAGCATAGAAATCAGCATCGCTGTGTTCTGTCTTTGCTGCCTCTTCGCGAATGTTCATGATCAGACCAGCCTTAGCGAAGTCTGCGATGTCAGTTCCAGGTAGCCAGAACACGTCTGGTGCTGTACCGGCTGCGATGTCGGTCTTTAGCTTGTCCTGGTAAGGCGATCCTTCAGAGCTTCCAGCAACGTAAGTAAGGTCTAGACCAATACCCTTTGCTGTGATGTCATCTGAAATTGAAGCATAGACGTCAGCCTCTGCTTGGTTGTCTGGACGTGTCATCCACGTCAAGCTAACAGCTTCAGTTGAACCAGAACCGTCTGGCGATGCAGGAGCACATCCAGACAGAAGCATGGTCAATCCGAGGCCGATTGCAACAACTTTTGTTGTTTTGCGCATTCATTTCCTCCTATTTGTGGATCCGCCCTTCAAGAGAAGAGGCGGCTGATGAGGCCCCCAGGAAAGCTGCTTCGGTGGAGGTCTCCTTCACGCTCAATTATTGTTTAGGGCTCAATTGAGCCAGCCGAGTTTGGGGATGTTCGGGAAAATCGTTAGATTTACCGTTATTTTTCCGTTACATTTCGTTTATAGAGTCTTGTGCCTGCTAACTTCCCAATGGATTATTGGGTGGCTGGCACCAGCTTGAGACCCAAGGCTCAGCTTTGGCTTGGGATCTACTAAATTGCTGGAATTGATTCGTCTATTCGGCTTCCGGGGTAGCAAAAAACTCAATTAGAGTTTGAGGATGAGCCAGGACGCAACCTCAAAATACATGCCCGTGATTCCAAGATTGAGCG
>Ga0315906_10005775_pt1 | contig 15471 bp, 11 predicted proteins | sample LakEriMetagenome_4_FD_203526 | JGI IMG/M metagenome (GOLD analysis project Ga0315906, IMG submission 203526) | Freshwater fungal communities from buoy surface, Lake Erie, Ohio, United States - Buoy 2 MA122 | ecosystem: Environmental > Aquatic > Freshwater > Lake > Lake biofilm | place: USA...
AAAAAAATGGTGCAGCCATAACTGGCGGTTTTATAGGCATGCGCGATGCTGCCGGAGATGCACAACTTTATCAAGAGGAATTTTCTAAGGTAGTTGTTAGAAACAAACAAGATTTGATGGAGTTTGGTAACACAGTCACTGGCGGTGTAAAGAAGTTTAGAACAGTGAATTTGGCCTTGACAGAATTAGCCAAAGGCGGTAGAGATTTAAGAAAAGAATTAGCACTAGCAGGATATTCAGCCGAAGAACAAGCTGATGGCCTGATCCAATATATGGATATGCTAAACAAATCCGGCCAGTTGCAAAAAATGAGCGACAAAGAAGTTGCTGTAGGACATGCCGAATACTTGAAAAATCTTAGAGCTGTGTCAATGTTTACCGGAGAAGAAGCCAAACAAGCACAGGCAAGAGCCAAGCAGGCCAGCGAACAATTAGCAGTACAAGCCAAATTGGCAAAACAAGGGCCAGGTGCATTTGAAAGATTTACTAGTGCCGTGGCCAGTATGGGACCAGAGATACAAAAAGGTCTTCAACAAATGACAGCCTTTGATGGCACTATTGTTGATCAAAATCTAAATCAATTGTTGGCAGCAAGTCCCACACGTAAGCGACTGTTGGAAGAAACTTATGCAGATATGCAAAACTCTGCATTGACTAGCGAACAAGTAAACGAAAATTATCAGAAACGTGTAGCAGAATACGGTGAGGCACTTAAGAAAGAAGCCTTAGATGCTGGAGAAACATACGGTGCTGTTACGTTGGCCACCGGCAAACTGGCAGATGTAACAGGTATGATGGAAAAGCAGGCTGAACTAGGACGAAAAGGTATAGCTGCTAGAGAAGCTGAAAACGGACAAATTGAAACAACAGTACAGCAGTTGAAACAACTTACTACCAGTGTGGATCCACTTAGAACTAGCATAATGGACTTAGATCGAGCTGTACGTGACAATCTAAAACCACAAATGGGCAGTTTGTCGCAAGCAATGAATTTGTACTTGCTATCAATGAACGACGGTCGAGGTGCACTAGCTGCATACAAAGAACAACAAAAAATGGATGCCAAAGCATTAGACAATGTGCTTAAACTGGTACAAGGCAGATTTGCAGCCGAACCGGGAGGAATGATTAACAAGGCCATGGATACAGTTGCTACAGGTCTGGCTGATAGTGTTAAAAGTTTAAAAGAAGCGGCCAAAGACTTAGGAGGTGTAGTAACAAGATTAGGTAAAGCAGTGGCTGAAAAATTAGGATTTGCCAAAGGCGGTATAGTGTCCGGGCCTAGTACTGGATACACCAAACTTGTTGAATTCCATGGTACAGAAGCAATTTTTCCCAAACAAGCTCTTGATTTTTTAAGTGAATTAAGTATTCCAGATCCAAAACAAATGTTAGACGGTGCTGCTGGACGAGCAGGGTCAACTGCACCCGAAGAAGTAAATCAAATTGTGGACACAGTTACAGCATCAATGACAGGAATTACCAATCAACTTGCAGCACAGAATCAAAAAACCGAAGGTAAACTTGATGAATTGTTACAGGCAATGCGTGATAAATCTGTATTTGAAGACATGCTAGAACAGTTTAAAGAGACAGCAGACAACACTAGAAGAATGGCCAATGAGTTATCTTAACGCAATAAATATAGTACTCATTGAGATAACATATGACTTGGCGTAAGTATTTTAAATCTAGCAATCTTCCTAGTAACATCAGTCCAATTGGCAGCGGTCGCATGCCAGATCCAGGCTATAGAAACTATCAAAGCAATCTGCCGGACGTTTATATTGGACATCCTAATCGTATTGAGCGTTACAATCAATACGAACAAATGGACATGGATTCAGAAATTAATGCTGCGTTAGATATTCTTTCTGAGTTTATGACACAGAAAAACGAAGCCAATAATTCGCCATTTGATATTAAATTCAAAGATAATCCCACTGATAATGAAGTAAAAATTATCAAAGAACAGCTACAACAATGGGTCAAGTTAAACGAATTTAACAGCAGAATATTCAAGATAGTAAGAAATACTATCAAATACGGTGATCAAGTGTTTGTTAGAGATCCAGAAAACTTTAAATTATTCTGGGTAGAAATGAGCAAGGTAGTCAAGGTTATTGTCAATGAAAGTGAAGGTAAAAAACCCGAACAGTACATTCTTAAAGATGTCAATCCCAATTTTGAAAACTTGACTGTTACAGCAGTAACTACCAGCGATCAATACATGAATCATCCACAGGTAGGTGGTCCCAGCGGCAGTTATGTGCAGCCTAACGTACCATTGGGTGGTGGTGGTAGATTTACCCGTGCTCAAAATGAAGCAGCTATCAATGCCGAACACATTGTGCATCTCAGCCTTACAGAAGGCCTAGATGTGTATTGGCCATTTGGTACCAGCGTATTAGAAAATGTTTTTAAAGTGTTCAAACAAAAAGAACTGCTGGAAGATGCTATTATCATCTATCGTGTGCAACGAGCTCCAGAACGCAGAGTATTCAAAATTGATGTAGGCAACATGCCAAGTCACATGGCCATGGCTTATGTAGAACGTATCAAAAACGAAATCAGTCAACGTAGAATTCCTACACAGACCGGTGGTGGTGCTAACATGATGGATGCCACATACAATCCATTGGCACAAATGGAAGACTACTTCTTTCCAGTAACCAGTGATCAACGTGGAAGCAGTGTAGATACTCTTGCAGGTGCAAGTAACCTTGGTGAAATCACTGACTTACGCTACTTTACTAACAAATTGTTCCGCGGTTTGCGGATTCCTAGCAGTTACTTGCCTGTGGCAGTAGAAGACAGTACACAGTCATACAATGATGGACGTGTGGGCACCGCCCTGATTCAAGAATGGCGTTTCAATCAATATTGCCAACGCTTGCAGAATGCAATAATTGAAACACTAGATCAAGAGTTCAAGCTATTCATGCGCTGGCGCGGTGTTAATATTGACAGCCAATTGTTTGAATTGATCTTTGAACCTCCGCAGAACTTTGCACAGTATCGTCAGGCTGATGTAGACAGCGCACGGATTGCCACTTTTACTCAACTGGAATCATATCCTTACTTCAGTAAACGATTCCTAATGAAGCGTTACTTGGGCATGAGTGAACAAGAAATGAGTGAAAACGAAACTATGTGGGCCGAAGAACAAGGTGATGTAGAAATAGCACCTGTTGATGATCCCAACTTGAGAAGTGTAGGTATCAGCCCAGGCGGCATAGCCGGTGATTTGGAAAATGTTGCACCACCCGCAGAAGCACCGCCCGAAGGTCAAGCAGGAGCACCTGGAGGGGCAGCAGCACCAATGGGCGCAGGCCCGGTTGGTGCACCTGCACAAGCAGCACCTGCTGGCGCCACAATTTAACTGGTTTGAGTAAATAGTATTATGATCGTAACCGAATTATTTGAACCAGCCAAACCAGGATATGAAAGTCCAGGACTAGACAATACCCCTCTAAAATTGTCAGACCTACGCAAAACTAGACTAACTCTAGCCGATCTAAGTCGCCTGAGAATGGCAAACGATGTAAGAAAAGTTGAACACGAAAAAAAGCTAGAAAAAGTATCAAAACAGTACAAGCCACCTGTAGCTATGCCAGGACCGGTATAGTCCGTCTAAATCCTTCAAAAAAACACCATTTAACCCCATTATCTAGGTATTTTAGTAAATAAAATACAGCCATATTATTATAAGGAGTTCCTAATGAACAAATATGAACAGCTAATTGAACACATTATCAACGACGAGGAAGATAAAGCTCGTGCGTTGTTTCACGAAATCGTGGTTGAAAAATCACGTGACATTTACGAAAGCTTGATGGACGAAGAGTACGCCGAAGAAGCAGTTGGTGGCGATCAAGTTGAATCTATGGTAGACGAAATCGCCATGGACGAAACCGACGGTATCGGCGAGGGCGACGACGAAGACAACGGCGAGTTAGACATGGGCGACATGGGCGATGATGATGCTATGGACATGGGCGACGAAGGCGAACAAGATCTAGAGCAAAAAGTCATGGATCTTGAGAGCGAGCTAGAAGCTCTAAAAGCTGAATTTGAACAGCTAATGGGCGACGAAGGCGACGACATGGAAATGGACATGGATGACATGGGCGGTGATGACATGGACGACATGGACATGGATCGTAAAGATGACAACGAAATGTACGAAGCCAAACATGATGACGAAGAAGACGAAGACGAAGACGAAGAAATGACCGAAGCAGTAGTTGAGTCAACTCAGCGTCGTCCACTACAAAAAACCGCAGTAGATTTAATGCGTGAATACGTAGAAAAAATTAGCTCACCTAGCAACACCGAAGGTCAGCCAGCAGGTACCAGTGCAGGCGGCGATCATGCTAATGTAAACACACAATCTACAGTAGCAGGAAAGAACGACATGGGCGGTACAGCTAAGAACTTGGTTCAAGGTTCTAGCGAAAGCGCACCAGACGGCACAAGTGCACCGAAGAAAGGTACAACAAAAGATCTACCACACGCTGGTAAGTTTGAAAATGTACCAGGAGCAAAAGCAGGCAAAACTTTCTCAAACAAAGAGAAAGCAAAAGCAGGCGAAGGACAAACTACCGATGGTTCCGTACCTGTTAACAAAACAAGTATTGAACAAGGTGGCAAATAATTAGGGCAATAATATGGCTTTGTACCTAAAAGAAGATCTTACTTTTGACCGTGCGCAGATAGAAGTCTTGTCCGAAGATTCTACAAACGGTCAAGGTAAGAATCTTTATATGAAAGGGATATTCATCGAGGGCGGTGTTAAGAACGCCAACCAACGTGTTTATCCCGTTTCTGAAATTGAAAAAGCCGTAACACAGGTCAACGAACAAATCAAGAGCGGACACAGTGTTCTTGGTGAAGTTGATCACCCTGATGACCTAAAGATTAATTTGGATCGTGTGTCGCATATGATTGAAGGTATGTGGATGGACGGTCCTTGTGGTCACGGTAAACTTAAAATCCTACCAACACCAATGGGTAAACTGGTTGAAGCTATGTTAACTTCAGGTGTTAAGTTGGGTGTTAGTAGCCGTGGATCAGGCGAAGTAAATGAAAGTACAGGACATGTAAGCGGTTTTGACATCATTACCGTTGACATTGTAGCACAGCCTTCGGCTCCACATGCATATCCCAAAGCAATCTATGAGGGCTTGATGAATATGCGGCATGGACACCGAGTGTTAGAAGTGGCTCGTGATGCCACACAAGATCAAAGAGTACAGAAGTACCTGAAAGAAGGCATTACACGCCTTATCAATGACCTTAAGTTAAAATAGGAGAAACCTGATGTTATTAGATGCTATCAAACCATTGGTAGACAGCGGCATCATAAACGAAGATACTCGCCAAGCAATTAGCGAAGCATGGGAAGCAAAACTTCTTGAAGCTCGTGAAAGTGTTCGTGCAGAACTTCGTGAAGAATTCGCTCAACGCTACCAACATGACAAGCAAGTTATGGTTGAAGCTCTAGACAAAATGGTAACTGAATCTCTACAAAACGAACTCGAAGAGTTCGCAGCAGAGAAACAAGCTCTAGCAGAAGATCGTGCGAAGTTTAAAGTTCACATGATGGAAAGCAGCACTAAGTTTAACGATTTTATGGTTGGCAAACTGGCCGAAGAAATCCGCGAACTACGTGAAGATCGCAAGCAGTATGAAAATAGCATTAGTAAGCTAGAATCATTTGTGATCAAGTCACTAGCAGAAGAAATTCAAGAATTTGAGCAAGACAAGCAAGCAGTGGTTGAGACAAAGGTTCGTCTAATCGCTGGTGCCAAAGACAAACTTGCTGAACTACAACAGAATTTCATTGCTAGATCTGCAGAACTAGTTAAGGAATCAATTACCAAGAAACTAGAGTCAGAAATGACTCAACTCAAAGAAGATATCCAACTTGCTCGTGAGAACATGTTTGGCCGTCAAATCTTTGAAGCTTTTGCAAGTGAATTTGCTGTTACTCACTTAAATGAGAACAAAGAAATTCGCAAGCTACAAGCTGTTGTTGCTGCCAAAGAGCAAGCCCTAGCGGAAGCTAAACAAGTTGCTGAACAGGCTGCAATGATTGTTGAATCAAAAGACAAAGAAATTAAGATTATTAAAGAATCAACAGAGCGCAAGGAAATTCTTGCTAATCTATTGAAACCTTTAAACAAGGAGAAAGCTGTAGTCATGAGCGAACTTCTTGAAAGTGTGCAAACTGCTAAGTTGCAGAGTGCATACGAAAAGTATCTACCAGCTGTTCTAAACAACTCAGCTAAACCTGCTGCACAGCCTAAGGCTATGTTGGCAGAAAGCCGTGTAGAAGTAACTGGTGATAAATCTGCTAATACACCTGTAATTGAAGAAAATGTTCATAACGTTTTTGAGATCAAGCGTTTAGCAGGGCTAAAGTAAACCCTAAATAGGAGAAAAGGAATAAAAATGACACAAGCATTACTAGAAAGCCGTTGGGGCGAAACTAAAGACGCTCTGTTAGAAGGCTTAAACGGTTCTAAAAGAACCACAATGGGTGTAGTTCTAGAAAACACTCGCAAGCACTTGATGGAAGCAGCTACAGCTGGTGCTACAGCCGCTTCAAACGTTGCAACACTAAATCGAGTCATTCTACCAGTGATTCGTCGTGTTATGCCAACAGTTATTGCAAACGAAATCGTTGGTGTTCAGCCAATGACTGGACCTGTTGCACAGATCCACACTCTACGTGTTCGTTATGCAGACAACACCACTGACACCGCTAGCCCATATGCTACTGGTACCACAGCTGGTGATGAAGCACTAAGCCCATTCAAGATCGCTGTTGCTTACTCTGGTTTGACCCCAGGTGGTACAGCTACAACTGGTAAGGCAGCTACAACTTCTACTCTAGAAGGCGTACCTGGTAACCGTATCAATGTACAAATCTTGAAGCAAGTTGTTGAAGCGAAGACACGTAAGCTAAGTGCTCGCTGGACATTTGAAGCTGCACAAGATGCACAAGCCATGCATGGTTTGGACATCGAAGCAGAAATCATGGCAGCTCTTGCACAAGAAATCACAGTTGAAATTGACCAAGAGATCCTAGGTTCACTACGTAGCTTGGCAGCAACTGAGTTTACATTTGACCAAGCAACTGTAAGTGGTACTGCTACTTTCGTTGGTGACGAACACGCTGCACTAGCTGTTCTAATCAACCGTACAGCAAACCTAATCGCTTCACGTACACGTCGTGGCGCTGGTAACTGGGCAGTTGTAAGTCCAGCAGCTCTAACTGTGTTACAGAGCGCAACAACTTCAGCATTTGCTCGTACAACTGAAGGTACATTTGAAGCACCAACCAACACCAAGTTTGTTGGTACACTAAACGGTGCAATGCGTATCTATGTTGACAGCTATGCAAACGATAGCCAAGCAGTTCTAGTTGGTTATAAGGGTTCAAGCGAGGCTGATGCAGCCGCGTTCTACTGCCCATATATTCCTCTAATGAGCTCTGGCGTTGTTCTAGATCCAAGCACATTCGAACCAGTAGTAGGCTTTATGACACGTTACGGTTATGTTGAGTTGACAAACACAGCATCATCGTTCGGTAACGCAGCTGACTACCTAGGTGAGATTGCTGTTTCTAACCTATCGTTCCAGTAATTTTCCACTCGGGATGGGAAACATTAAACCGCCGCAAGGCGGTTTTTTGTTGGGTACAATAAATATTGATGTTCATAAGAACTTATTGCGGAGCCAACCGCGTAGGCCTAGAACGCCAATTTAAAGGAGAAATAAAAATGGCAAGAGGTTTAAAAATCAGTCACAAAAGAGCCGACGGAACTTTAGTCGACCAGGAAGTTTTCAATCCACCAGTAAGTGGTAGTACAATTGGTAGTACTGGCGGACGTCCACAGTGGATTACATCTACTGGTGTAAAAACAGTCAAAGTACAGTTTAGAGATAGTTCAGGCATTTTACATAGCAATGCTTATATTATTGCACAGAAAGGTGCAACCACTTTCTTTGTTGCAAATGCAGTAGGCGCAGTTGAAAATCATACTCACGCTAACGCCAGTGCTACAATTTGTACCCTAGCTGCAGGAGCTGATGCAGCCAATGGGACTCCAGGCAGCACAGCAAGTACTTGCTCAATTGCCGGATACAACACTAGCAACACAGCTTTTTATGTAAGTCGTATTAGTAACAAGTACGTATGGGACCAAAGCGATGTACGTTACAAATATCGTGGTAGCGATTATGTAGCCACTAGTGGCACAAGTGGTTTTGCTAATGTTTTTACTCATTGATACATAAAACATCAAAATTAAAACCCGCTTCGGCGGGTTTTTTATTAGGTAATTCAAATTTATGTATGCATAAATACACTGAATAAGGATATCTAAAATGCCAGTAGTAAAAAGTCTTAACGACGATTACCTAATTACCAACAAGATTAAGGCAAATGCGAACATTACTTTGAGTACACACACTGTGTACGTACAAGGAAACCTTTATGTTGGTGGAAACGCTACAGCAATTACTAAAACTGATTTAAATATCACAGATAACATTATTACAGTCAACGCAGGTGAAACTGGCCCGGGTGTTACTCTTGTAACAGCAGGATTGAATGTAGATAGAGGGTCTTTTGCTAATGTTGCTCTACTATGGAACGAGACATTGGGCAAATGGGTATTAACCGAGGATGGTAGCACATATGAGGCTATCCAAACTGGATCTACAACCGCAGTTACTTCAGCACAAGTTTATGCGTTAGTATTATAAGGACAAAAAATGGCAATACACAATACCGTACTAGTAGATTCAGGACAGGCAGCAGCCAATGTATTAGCGTCAACCGGCTTAGGCGGTGTGGCGGTGACTACTATGTATTTTTGCAACACCAACACTGCGGCCACTGCTTTTACATTACATTTGGTACCAGCTGGTTTTGTTGCCAACGCAAATAATATTGTTTACAAAAACAAAGTGATTACTGCAGGTGATACATACATTGTTGATTGGGAAAAACTAGTTTTAGGCAATGGTGACACATTGCGAGCCAATGCCAATGTTGGAAATAGCATTGTGGCTTCTGTAAGCACTATAGGTGTATAACGAATGGGACGTTATCTTAAAAACACTCAGCTTGTAGGCGGTAGCTACGCTATTCAATTGCCATTAGGAAGCAACAGTATTGGTCCTGATGTACCGCAAAACGGACAAATTAGATTTAATACCAGCAATAATAGAGTTGAATTGTATTTTGCCGGAGTATGGAATCAGGTTGCCAAAATTGGTAGTGTTAACATCAATGTAGACGAGTTTACAGGTGATGCTGTACAAACTGTTTTCACAATGACTCAAGTCGAATCAGACGCAAATGCAATTTTGGTTCAAATTGGTGGAGTATACCAACAACCCAATATCAACTATACCGTAAACGGCACAACATCGATCACATTCACCAGCCCGCCGCCAGCACCAGGTGTTAACCCTAACAAAATTGTTGTAGTACACAATCTCAACAGCACTGATGCTGCATAAGGAGCAGCCGTGGCTATAGGCAGAATAAGCGGCGCTCTTCTTTTTAGTGACCTAGATAGACAAAGTGTTGATCTTGCGTTTACCACAAACGGTAAGCCGCTGACCTATATGGATTTTACCAACTTCAGATTTGGTGTCAATACCAATTCTGTAGTTGATACTTTCACAGTCTCTGGCACCGCCAATGTATCAGGCATAACTAAAATTTTTGGAAACCTAGTAGCAGCATCAGGCGCTCAGGCCTCGGATGTAAACACAGGAGCCTTTAATGTCATAGGTGGTGCAGGTATTACAGGCAATTTGTACGCTGGTAATTTATTTGCAAATAATTTTAGCGGTAACATATCCAACACTGGTGGTACTAGTATTTTTGGAAATATTGGTGTCACTGACACTGCTTATTTTGGATCATTGAATACAGCCAATGCAGTGATATCCGGCGGCTATATTTCTATGCTAACTAATGCCACTGTTACTACAGGTAATTTTGGTAGTCTTTATGCCGCAACTGTAAATTCAACTAACGCAAACTTAACTACAGCTTATGCAACTAATTTTAGTACCGGTAACGCAGTAATCTCTGGCGGATATGTTTCAGCTTTAACAAACGCCTACATTACAACTTCAAATATAACAAACTTTAGTACTGGTAATGCAGTTATAAATGGCGGATATATAGATAATTTGTCTAATGCCACTATCGCAACTGGTAACACAGCATCTTGGTATGCAACAGAATTAAATTCTACAACGGCAAATTTAACGACCGCGTATTCTACTAATTTATCAACTGGCAATGCAGTGATAACTGGTGGCTATGTGTCAGGATTAGCAAACTTATCAGCCACCACCTCTGTGTTTAATAATTTAAGCACTGCAAACGCTTTGATTACAGGTGGAAGTATTTCTGGGATTGTTAGTGCTAATATTACAACTGCAAATATTATCGCGGCAAATTTAGGTAATATTAAAATTGAAAATATTACTGTGTCAAGCTTGACTGGTAACCTTGTACTTTCACCATTGTTGAGTAATAGTAATGCCGTTGTGGTTATCAATGGAACCAGCGCCCTACAATTGCCATCGGGTACCACTGGTCAACAACCTAGTGCTTATGCTGGCGCAATACGTTGGAATAATTCTACTAACTCAATTGAAGTATATAACGGATCAACGTGGATAAGTTTATTAAGCCAAATTAATAATCAAACTATTTCGCCCGACGGCGTCAACATTAGCTATACCTTAGATTATTCATCAACTCCTGAAGGTATTATTGTCAGCATCAACGGTACACTACAGGCTCCTGGTACCGCATACACTGTTGCAGGTACTACAATTACATTTGCTGAAATACCATTAGTCACAGATATTATTTCAGTAAGGTATTTGGCCGCTGGTACAGTTACCGCAGAAAATGCACAAGAAATTAATGCAGGAAATATTGCTTTATCAACTGGAGCAGTTTTAATTGATAGTTTCAATAAAACCGTATACAGGAGCGTCAAATACCTAGCCAGTACTACAGCAGATTCAGGAGCAGCAGAATTTGCTGAATTTGCTGTAACTCAATTTGACACCACAGTGTCAGTTAGTAACGTAAACAGGGCTATAACTGGGTCTACACTGGCAACAATTACAGCAAACATAAGCGGATCGCTTGTTCAAGTTTACGCTACCGCCAGCTCATCTGCTCAGATGAGACTGCAAAAAACTTATTTTATAATTTGAATTTCTCAACCCAATTTTAATATTTACAATTTTGGTAAATACACTAAATTGGAGATAAGTGATGGCCGTCACTAGAATTAAGAACAATCAGATTACTGATAGCACAATTACCTTTCAAAAAATTGCCCCGGGCACACTGGTAGGTAGTTTATTTAATGCAAATCTAACCCTTAATTCTAACGTTAGTATTACCGGAAATCTTAATGTTTCAGGTAATACTACTACTATTAACTCGATTGATACATTAGTTTCTGACAGCCTTATTACTCTCAATAACGGCTATGTAGGTGTTCCTGCGTATGATGTAGGTATATTATTCAATCGTGCCCTTGGGACATTAGGTAATTATGGTGGCGTTAATGCAGCACTAGTTTGGTCAGAATCTGATGGTGCGTTCATTGTTGTTCTGACTACAGAAACAGGCACCACAGCTGGCACTATCAACAGAGCATTCCAGGCCAACATGATTGTTGGTAATCTTACAGTTTCAAATGCGGTAACTGCACAGACAGCTACAATTACTACTCTAAATGTAACTAATACTAATGTAAATGGACTGACCTCAACAGGTAATATTGTAGCAGCGTCAGGTCAAAACGCAACAAATTATACCACTGGTGCTATTGTTGTTCCCGGTGGCGGTGGTGTTGGGATAACAGGGGATCTATGGGTACAAGGACCAAGCACATTTGCTGGTAACATTGTAGCAGGCAATATTCAGTTAAGCGGAAATATAAATGTACCAGTTGGTGGAACATTCTCCAACACTGGTGTATTCTTTGGTAATGCTGGCGGCATTGGTGCGTTATATGCAGGTACAACTACTTACACTGCACTTCCTACAACTGTGTTACAAATGAGTGGAAATGTTGACACATATGCACAAGTCAACTTCCAAAACATTAACAGCGGTTCTAATGCATCAACAGACCTTGTATTAACAGCAGATAATGGTAACGATACTGATGGGTACATTAATCTTGGTATAGATTCCAGTACATACAACAATCCTACCTTCCCTGGATTTTATCCAAATGACGGTTATTTAATTCATCATTCGGCCCTAGCTACAGGTAACTTGGTAATCCTTTCGCACACTGAAGGTTCGGCGATTAAACTTCATGTTGGAGAATATGGTGCTGCGAATGTAAGGGCCACAGTAACCAATTCAGGATTAAGAGTCAACACCTCCACAGCAAGCTCATCAACTACGTCTGGTGCGTTAATTGTAGATGGTGGTGCTGGAGTAGGCGGTAATTTTTATCTAGGTGGATCAACACTGAGTGCTACAAATGCACTTGCTAACTTTGCTGCAATTAATAACACGCCAATTGGAAATTCAACAGCTAGCACCGGATCGTTTACAACATTAATAGCTGCAGATGCATCATTGTCTAATATTGGCACAGGTAATTTAGTTGCATCATATGTAACTATATCAGGCGGTTATATAGCTACGATGATCAATGCTAATGTAATTGATGCCTCTATAACCAATCTTACTAGCAGTAATGTTGACGTAACTACACTGGTTGCAACTAATTTTAGTTCAGGAAACAGTCGCATCACCGGCGGCTACATTGACGCAACACCTATAGGACCAAACACTGCCAGCACTGGCAATTTTACAACTGCTAACGCAACCAATGTAACAGCATATACAATCACTGGGGCAACTTTAAATGCAACCAATGGCAATGTAACAACATTATATGCCGCAAATTTTAGCACAGGTAATTTACAAGTTACCAGTGCCACTGAAAGCGACAATACCACAACTGGTGCGCTGGTTGTTACTGGTGGTGTAGGTATTGGTGCCAATTTAAATGTTGGTGGCAATGTAACAATATCAGGCAACTTAACTGTTGTTGGTAACACAACTATTCTAAATACAGAAAATTTAAATGTAGAAGATAAAAATATCACTATAGCAGCCAATGCTACATCTGGCGCTCAAGCTGATGGTGCCGGTTTAACTGTAGCAGGTGCCAATGCCACTTTAACTTACACTAACAGTGATGATAGTTGGAACTTTAACAAGAATTTAAATATACCAACATTGTTGGTTACCACTGCTAACATTAGCTCAGGTAATATTACTGCTATAACAGCCGGTACTACTACCACTACAGATCTAAACACTACAAATGCGAACGCGACTACTTTGGTGGCAACTAACTTCAGCACAGCCAATGCAGTAGTCACAGGTGGTTATGCAGACAACTTCCCAATTGGTGCAAACACAGCAGCGCCGGGATACTTTACCACAATTGAAGCAAGCACTGCTGCCAAACTAGCAGCATTAAACGTGACTGCCAATGTTTACTTGAGTCCGCAGTCGGCTCCGGCATTGGTCACAATCAATCCGTTAAATGTTGGTACAATTGATAACATGTCAATTGGTGCTACCAACGCAGCCAACGTTTATGCATCCAATTTTAGAGCAGCAACCAGTTTGTGGGCAGCTACTACAGGACCAGTTTGGATTAGAGGTGGTACTGGTACAAGCGGTATCAACAATATTCCAATTGGTGCAGTTACTCCTAGTTCGGGCGTGTTTACCACAGTAGACGGACAAACTCTAACAGGAACCACTGTAAATGCTACTAACGGCAATGTAACCACATTGATTGCCACCAACTTCAGTAGCGGAAACATTGTTGTCAGCGGTGGTTATATAAGTGCATTAACCAATGCCTATATAACAACCAGTCTAATAACCAACTTCAGCACTGCAAACGCAACAATTACAGGCGGCTTTGCTGACAATTATCCAATTGGAGCAAACACTGCTGCTACCGGAGCTTTTACAACTTTAACTGCTGTTTCACTTAACAATACAATTATTGGTAATGCTACACCAGCTGCTGGCACATTTACAGCCTTAGCAGCCACTGGTAATTTAACTTTGGCAACAGGTAATATTGTTATCAGTTCTGGAAATACCACAGTTTACACAGCCGCAGCCGGTACTGCAAACACAACTGGTGCGTTGGTTATTACTGGCACAGGTGGCGCAGCAATCAACGGTAATGTTTACATTGGTCAAGGTGCCGTTATCAATGGCAATAGGACCACACACGATACCATCGTCAGAGGTGTCAACGAAAGAAGTTTAGTCTATATTGCAGCAGATGCCACTTACGATCAAGTCAGCATTGGCGGTAATGTCACAACTGGAAACATTGTACAAGGCGCAAAGTTGGTGGTAAGCAGTACAGATGCATTGTTAATACCAGTGGGCACATCAGCTCAAAGACCAGGATCCGTTGGCTTTACTGATGTAGACGGAATGATTCGTTTTAACAGCACCACAAATGCCTTAGAGTTTTACGGTGATGGACAATGGAACACAACTGGCAGTACATTTACAGTAATTACAAGTAGAACTTTCTCAAATTCCAGCGGAGATATCAATGGAAACGTTGATGGGTCAAATACCCAGTTTTATTTAACGTCTAATTCAACAACAAGCGGTACATTGGTATCTATCAATGGTGTATTACAGATCCCTACAACTGCTTATAGTGTAAGCGGAAATGTAGTTACATTTACTGAAGCGCCGTCAATTGGTGACATTGTAGACACCAGAGTTTTGAGCACAACGCAAACGGTAACTGGGATCGCGTCAACCAATGGATTCAATCAGTTTGTAACAGACGACACAGCATTGAGATTTTACACTGGTAATGTCAGTTTAGGTAGCGTCGAAAATTGGAGAATAGATACACATGGAGATTTTTATCCTGTAACTTCTAGTAATATTGGAAGTCCTAACAATCGTGTAGATTATTTCTTTGGCAGCAATATTAATCTCAGCGGCGGATCTATTACAGGTGCAACAGTTAGCAGTGGTAGTCTTGATGACACAGTAATTGGCGGTAATGTAGCTAGACCAGGTCATTTCACTACGTTATTTTCTAATTCTACGTTTACCACAAACGCAGAACATGTAACTGATGATATAAGAGGCAAGTATGTTGCTCCTAGTGGAACAGATGCTGTATATGGATTCCCAATAGCAACATATAGAAGTGGCAAGTTCTTTGTTCAACTCAGCGACGAAGGCGGAGGTGAATATCAGGCCGCAGAAGTAATTGCTGTTCACAATGGCACTACTTGTAGCATTGAAGTGTACGCAGTGACCTTTACTGGTGCAGCCAATTTGGCCACCTTCTCGAGTAATATTTCTGCTGGTAC
>Ga0315906_10005778_pt1 | contig 15468 bp, 23 predicted proteins | sample LakEriMetagenome_4_FD_203526 | JGI IMG/M metagenome (GOLD analysis project Ga0315906, IMG submission 203526) | Freshwater fungal communities from buoy surface, Lake Erie, Ohio, United States - Buoy 2 MA122 | ecosystem: Environmental > Aquatic > Freshwater > Lake > Lake biofilm | place: USA...
GGGGCTTTAAGATCGCTGCCAGTTGCACGATTATACTTCTCTCGACCCTTTTTTGTCAACCCCGCGCCTTGACTCGCCGGGAGCTTTTCACCCCGACCGATCGACAACGATACGCCGCCACCCCCAGCCTTCTTGACCGGGAGCTTACTGTACGCCTTTTTGCCCACATTGGACTCGGTGTACTCGGCGGCTTTTGCGGGGGACATCCCTACGCGTTTGGCCACCTTTGGATCGTTCTCGACCGCTTTCATCAAGCGGAACTGGGCCTGAGACTTTGCGGGCATGTTCAGCCGCAGAAAATGGTGACCGCCGCAGCAGTGGGCAGGGTGACGTGGATGTTCGTAGTGAAACGAATGCCGTTGCCGGGAAGCAAAGTCGAAAATGGGTTCGTCGGCGAGGCAGAAATGTTCACTCGCATAAGCACAGTGCCAGATGCCCCGCCGTCACGGAACACAATTTCTCCGGCTGTTCCACCTGTCAACAACTGATAACCAGCAAGGTTGGTTGCGCCATCGTAGATCACCCCCGTCGTGTCCCTGTGTGCCGCGAATACGTTTGTCAAAGTGCTCATAATGATTCCTGTAAAGAACGGGGGCCGAAGCCCCCGCCTTATTAACAGACCCGACCGCCCTTTTTGAACGTTCCCGAGAGTTCGGAGATCGCCACAGGTTTGGAAGGGGCCTTTTTGGGCATTGCTACGGCGTGGCCGCTGCTGTTAACAGCTCCCCCCGTAGCGAAGTGCTTTTTTGTAGCACCGCCTTTTTTGTAGCCGCCAGCGTTGCTCATCTTGACGTCGCCCGTAGGAGCCGAATTGTGATTGGGTTTAGCGTCCACCACCTTTGTCGTCTTCTTGACCATCGTCTTGATGATACCACTCGCTGGCACCGAGCCGCCGCTCTTGAAGCCGCCTTGACCGTCCACCACGCCACCGGTCTTGTAGCCACCGGGCTTCGTGGACTTGGCGATACCGCCAGTCTTCAGACCCTTGTGTGCCTTCGACGCGGGCATATCAGCGTGCTTCTCCAACGCTCCAGACACGTCGCCACCCTTTTTCATCATGGGACGACCCATGGGTGCGGCGGGCATCGGAGCGGCTGGACGACCCACTGCGGGTATACCACGAGCCGGAGCTGCGGGAGCACGCATTGGACGCTTGGAGGCCATAGCACGAGCAGCAGAGGGGTTACCCATCGGTGTGGTTGGCGTGGGTATACGAGACAAAGCGCCCATTACTCCCCCGTTCATCTTTTTTACCGGTTTGAACCCCTCTTTAGCGCCTTCGCTGTGCATACGCTTGAACGAAGCGGAACCGCCCGTCTTCAGCTTCAGCTCAACGGAAGGCTCAGTGGTCATCATTTTGACCATTGGTTTAAATTGACCCATGATGTGATCTCCTTAAACTTTCTGAGCGTACACAACGGTCAGGCGGTAAACGCCTTGGGTCGTAACGATCGTGCCGTTAGGATCAACAGTTAAAACGACGTTGACGTTTGTGCCTATATCTGCCATTGCCGCGAGTTGGGCAGTGGTAAATGTGGCTGCAAAACGACCGCCAGCGAAGACATCGGTAGAAGACACATATTGTGTACCCGCCGCCGCAATTCCCACTGTCGCCGCAATAGCCGTAGCTGTACCGCCACCAACAACCTCGTCCACCATCGTATCAATGAAGATATTGATGATTTGTGAACCTGCTGGAAGGACTTCGGTGACACTAGTAGCTGTACCTGCAGCAGCAGTCGTAACAGTAGCCGACTGCATCATGACGACGAATCCGCCGTCCACCGTGTCAGTCAACGCTGTAGAACCCGCACGCAGGGTAGAACCAAAATAGGTTTGTGCCATTGTCTTTCTCCTTAATGGAGCAGGGGCCGAAGCCCCCGCATTGGTTTAGACGCCGGGGGTACCGTACATTGCGCGTGGATCTGTGAAACCGAGATCGTAACGCTCTGTCGCCTTGTAGCGCATAGAGTCGGTCTCGAAATCACCTTCCATCGTCTTCTCCAGAGCACGACGCATCATCAGCTTCATGCCTTCTGGAGCGTCGGTCTGGACCCACCACGCATTAGCGTTGGTCAAACGGCTCAACACTGCAGCGCCTTCGTCCAACAGGCCGATAGACTTCACAGGGTTGATGTCGTTGTTGGTCGTACCGGCGCGGAGCACCGACTTGAGCAACACTTCGGCTTGGAACACGTTGCCGGGAGCCACGACGAGTTGACGTGGGACCAGACGGATCTTCTTGCCGTTGTTGTCCACCGCTTGACGGATCTGGATCAACATCTGTTCCAGAGAAGTCTGGGACAGGTTGGCCGCAGTCGACAGCAAGTTGGAGAAAGTGCCGTTCACGATGGGGTGCGAAGCGGAGTTCAGTTGCACGCCGTCGCCGCCGGGATAGCTGGCGTTGAAAGCGCGGTTCAGAACGTTCGCAGCCAGCGTCTCTTTGGTCTCAATCAGGGATTGAGCCAAATGCTTGGCGTACACTTGGCCGATACGGATGTGGTCGCCGTCTTCCACGAGCACTTTGGTCAACGCGAAGGCCAAGCCATACACGTTGTACACGTAGCGCTTCAGGAACAGCACGCCGCCTTGCTGGTAGGACACTGGAGTGCCGTCCGGCAATTGGGGAGCCGCACCGAAACCGTACAGGACGGGTTCTTCGTGGTAGTTACGTGGAATGCCTTGTTCCTCGCGGAACACGCGTGACCACTCGTCTTTACGCTGTTCGTAGATACCGTCGAAGCACTCGTTCAGAATGGGTTCGACAATACTACGAAAGTCGGTACTGCGCATTGGAGCTGCCATGATTCACTCCCTCCTTTAGATAGCTGTACCAGCAGCAGGAGCAAACTGGTACTCACTGATGTTGGCGCGAACAATGACGAATGCATCGCCCCATGCATTATCTGGGTAGGGTGCGATGTCCAAGATGCGCATTTGCGCCGAGTTGCCCGCACCGGCGAGGGTGGTGGACAGCGTGCACTGCGACAGGCCGGTGGTGGTGGAACCAGCGGTGACGTTGCTCAGGTCAGCTTCGTCGCCGATGCTGGTCTGGGCCAGAGTGCCGTCGCTCTGGATTTCGTACACGATCTGCTGATCAGCGTAGAAATAGGCGACGATGTCGGTACCAGAGGTACTGGCGGGCCAGTAGTTGGAAACACGACGACGACCGGTAGTGTCAGTAAACTCGACACCAGCGAAGCCGCCGACGAAGGCTTGTCCAGCAGCTGCGGGTTCGATGACACCGCCAGTGACGTAACGCACTGGTTGACCTTTGAGAATGTTCGAGCCGTAGCCCGACACGATGCCGCCAGTCAGCGCTTGAGCGCGATCCAAACCGGAAGGGTGGAAAGCGGGGCGCAGACCGAACGGAGCATTTGTTGCAGACATAGTCTTACTCCAAAATTAAGTTCGTTTCCGTCACGCGAAATGCGGGACGGGCATGGGTTTGTCCAATTCCGCGATGCCTTCGCCCTCAATCTGACCAAGACGCTTGCCATTACTGTCGCGTCCCACTTGCTGCTCAGCTTGAATACGGATTTTGTCCGCCTCATCCTGAGGTGCGTGGTGGTGCAACTCCGCCATAATCTCCTGATATACATCCTCAGGAAGCTTGTACAGCAGCATTTCATTGCAAGCGATGAACCCAGTGTGCTCACCGGCTTTAACTTTGTAGTTCTCAAAGCCCGGAACATCTTCGACTTTTACTGGTTCATAACCCATGCGCAAGCGCTTGTGGATAGGGTCGTACCCATTGGTAGTTGAAAGCCAACATACGTGGAATCCCGGAATTGCCGGGGGTTTTGGAAGGGACTCTTGAATCCATTCCGATCTGAACATCCTACGACGTTCCTGCGCACTCGCCAGTTCTTCCGTTGCTGCGCCGCGTTGACTGTCCTGCTCTGCGCGGGACTCGCGACCACCAGCGGTAAGATTCTTTTTCAATCGATCGTCTCTCATGTGAATTCCCCTTATTACTTGGTTTGCATGCGGTCGTATTCCGCATACTTACGAATCATCTTGTTGCGTTCGGTAAGATTATCCCACCGACCGGCCTCTTTGATCGCTTTAACACGCTCAGGCGACAATCGGAACTCGCCGGGACGAGCGCTCGATGTGTGTTCACGGCCTGAAGATGTTACCACGCTGCGGGGTCTCCGTTCTGACGATCGACTATTTGTTTCGCCATTGCCGCTATTATAACGGTGCGGCAAGTATTTTGTCAATCTATTATCCAGCTCTTCCCAGTACTCGGCGGTCTTGGGGTCCCAGCCCTCAGCCGTCAATTTCTCGTCGATCTTGGTGGCCACGGTCGAGTCCATGTCGTCCCCGTTCGGGTCGTACCAATCGTTCCGAGCCATCCAGTCGGAGGCGTGACGCTTGAGCAGGGGGTCCGGTGCCTTTGGCACTGAGTGCTTGGGTGAGTCGTTGCTCACAGCCTTTTTGCGCAGCGCCTCGAGCGCCTCCACCTGCCTTCGAGCCTCGTACCAAGCCTCCTGCGCCTCAACCGACGCACTACCGTCGGCCATTTCGGTCGCCTCTTTGATCTTCATCTTGGCATACTGCAGCCTCAAATGCCCATCTTCGATCGCCTTGTCCAGTCGAGCAAGGTCCGAACCGGCTGTGCGCTTTTCGAGAACCGCAAGACGCTCGGCCATCTGCTCGTTCTGGCGTTTCAGCGAGTTAATCAGGTGGTTCGACTCGGTAGCTTTGGCCTTCTGGAGCTTCTTCTTGAGCTGTCGTTCATCTCGACGGGCCAGTCGGAGCGCTTCCCGTGCCGGATCGGCGTCCGGAATATTGTCTCGGGGGTCGTCGTGGTCGTCGTCGATACTTCCACCGCTATTGTGGCCTTCACCATCGTCTCCAGCGGCTTCCGAAGTACCTCCGGGTACCTCCTCGGGGGTCAGGAGGGCGACAGCGGAACCGTCCGCTTCCTCCGCGACCTGCAAGTCCATTTTGTCTTGGGGGTTCATAGGAATGCCTTCACTTTCAAGGGATCCATTGTGACCTTCGCGATCACTTCATGGTCGTTAAACACGGAAAACAGCGCGGATTCGCCCAGCGAGGGGTCGCCGTAAGGCACCTCCCAGCGGTCTCCACCCCATTTTGGCATGCGCACATAGTCGCCGACCTCGATCCAGTTGCCCTCGGGCCACGGTTCGAGTGTATCGCGTTTCTTGAAAGCTAACGGACCGATCGCGATGACTTTCGCCACCTGATTGTTCCATTTCTCGGTTTCCTTCGTCTCTTCTACGAGTACGATGCCGGACGATGTGACGGTCTTTCGAGTGGCACGCCACTGTACTAGAATACGTCCACCAACTGGCACTGCACCGGGTTCAACTGCGGGAAATGCTTCCTGCAACGCGGCTTCGTTCGAAGCCTCCGGTTGAGTGGTCTCACTCATCATTTTCAGGTTCCTTTAACAGGTCATTTAAGATTACCAGAGCTTCTGCAAGCCCTTGGTGCTGTCCTACCAATCGTTGGTAGGTTTCGAAGTTAACGGCGTTACCATTAACTAACGACTGCGCGATCGTCTTTTGACGCGACTCGATAGCACCAATCAAGTCACCGACGTATCGCATTATTTCTTCTTCGCTTGAGACAGCGCACCACCACCACGCTTGGGGGTGCTGGAGGTCTTCACGGGCTCTTTCGCGCCCAGCGAGGAACCGTCGAGCTTCGCGCCCATTGCGATGCGTTTATGGTAAGGCACGTCTTGGCCCATTTGGGATTGATCAGAAGTTGCCATTTTGGCCTCCGAGGGATTGTTGCGCGCTTTGCTGCGCGGTGAGTGCAGTTTGCAACTGCTCCTGTTGCAGAATCTTCGCGTCTTGCGTCAATTCTGCGGATTTGATACGCTCTTCGGTCAGATTGTCCGAGGCGTTGAGTGCGATCTCGATCTGCTGCTGGCGGTTCTTGTGCAGCGCGTCCTGCTGCAAACGCTTCTCGGCAAGTATCGTGTCGGCCTGATCCTTCATCTTGCGACGCTCGGTCTCGGCCATCGACGTGTCGAGAATCACCTTGTCCGCTCCATCCATCTGCGGCTGCGGCTTCATGCTCTCCATCTGCTTCATCATCTGCTGGATCGCTGGCATCACCTTCGTGAAGCCCTCTTTTACGTCCATCATCGTGTGCTGCGACGCCAGCGCGTACAGCTTGTCGATGTCCCCGGTGATTCCCGCGATGTCGTAATTCGCCACCGGCTTGCCCAGCGACTCCTCGACGTAGCCGTTCATGTGGCCAAGATACCAGAGCATCAGGTGCTGCTTAAGGTGCTCCAGCGCGTTCGGCAGGAACTGCTGCGCAATGATCGGGTTGCCGCCCAGCATCGGGTTCAGCGCGAAGTCCAAGTGCGCTTGAATGTGCGCCAACTGGTTCTGGTGCGGGTACGCGAAAGCGGCACGCCCAATGGCCATTGCTGCGTTTTCCTCGGCTGCATTGATCTCCATGGGCTCGGCGGTCGCGGGCATAAGTTCGGTGACGTTCGGCACCTTCATCTGCTTCAGCGCCCGCTGCACCACGGCACGACGGTCGAACAGATCCGGGTGCTCCTTCATCAGCGCCATCACCGCCTGAGTCTGCGCCATGCGCTGAGTCTCGGAGAAGATGTGCGGGTCCGACACCGGAATCACGTCCGAATTGCGGTTGAAGTCCTCGCGCTTGATGTCCAGCTCTTGCACCATGTCGCCCCGGTGCATCTCGTCGAGATACCAACGGTTCAGGCGCTGCAGGACCTTGAGGACGCGTGATTGCGAGTCGTGCAGTCGGGCGTGAATTGCTGAGAACACTTTCGAGCCTTGCTCGATCAGCGCCTGTGCGGTTCCGACTGGCATGTTGTTGCCCGCATCCGCGATCTTTTCCTCGGAGGTAGTCACCACGCCTTTTGCGGCGTCGGTCAGGAACCCCACGAGCTTGAACAGCGTTTCGCTCGGTGGGTTGAAGGGCATTGGCATCGCGATCTTGCGGATGTCGTCCACGCCCGGTGCACCCTCGATCTCGGTGATCTGCGTGACTTCTACGTTTTGGCTCTGGCCCGAGATCTTCGCGCCTTTGAGCTTGAGCATCGTGGCGGCGTTGTTAATGTGTGCCGTATCCAGCAAAGCGCGCAAGCCGCCAGTAATAGCAGCAGAAAGACCGCCGATGAGATGCGGGAGTCCGATAGCATAAGCGCCTCGCCACGGTATGAATTTAAATTCGATCAACCAGTCGAGCTTGGCCATCGTCACGTCGCCCTGCTCCCAGTTGCGGTACAGGCCGACGATCTCGGTGTTCTCCTCGTCGATCATCATGATGTACGGGGCCAGCTCCCCTTTCGAGTGCGAGTCGTCCTCCCACTCCATGAAGGCGTACACCACGTAGACGCGGCGCGTGCCGTCGATGTTCTCCTGCCACTGCTTGCCCTCGATCTTGTCGTTCGCCTTCTCGGGACCCGTCGATACAGGCTCCATCGAGGCACGCACGATCGAAATGTCACGGTACAGCCCCGAATTCATGCGCGACTCGAATTCCTGCTGCGTGATGTCCTGCACCTCGGTCACGCGCTGCGCGGTGTAGAAGTTCGCAGCGGAAAAGGGCAGTATGATGTTGTCGATCGACACGAACTCGGCGCAAGGGCGCTTTTTGCGGTCGTCGTACCACAGCTTCAGGAACTGGGAACCGCCCAGCGGCAGCTGCGTGAGCATTTGCTCCTGCTCGTCCCGGAACTCCTGAATCTGCTCGGTCAGCTGCCAATTCATGAAGTCGCGCTTGCGCTCGGCCCGTTTCTCGTCCTCGTCGCTCACGTCGCCGATAATGTTCGTGCGCACTGGACCGTCCGGCGGAAACAGCTCTTTAATGGCACGCGATTCGAAGTCAATACACGCCTCAGCCATCACCGGGTGCACCACACGCGATGCGCCTTGGAACTGTGCGCCACCGGGGGCGTCGTTGCCCATGCCCGTGCGCTTAAGGCCTTCCTCGTACTGCTTATCCCGCTCTTTGCGTGCCTCTTTGTCGTTCTCGATCAGTTCGATGTACTTGAGTGCGATCTTGGACAACTCCCACTCGGGCATTTCCTCGGCCATGTTGCTGTAGAAGTCTTGGTCCTCCTCCGGACCCTTGAACTCCTCCATCCGCACAATAGCGGAACCGTCCGGCTGCTCTTCCACCTCGGCAAATTCGTCGTCCAGATCGACGATCAGGCCTTCCTCGTCCTCGGGTCCAGCGGGTGCCGCCATCGGGTCTTGCATCTGGTCTTGTGGGAATTCAGTCGCCATGGGTCGTTATCCTTTTGGTGCTACATTGTAACACGGCTTAGTCCTCGAATCCATATTCGCTGATGTCGCGGGCTGTCCGGATCAGGTCTTTGTACATATCGGGGTTCTCGCGTTTGATCTCCCGCAGCGGCCCGCGCATCGACATCACCGGCTCGTCAATGCCGCTGTTGATCAGGTTGCTCAGGGCGTGTGCTGGCGTCATGGACTCTTCGCCTAGATCCGCAACGAACTCTTCGGGGTTGCGCATTGGGTTCAGCATATACATCACGTCGTCCTCGTCGTACCCGAGCTTCTCGAGCATTTTGATGGTGCCGTCCTCGTCGAGTCCCTTCTTTGCGAAATGCGCGATCAGCCCCTGCAGCGTTTGTGGCATGGTGGGCATAGGCGTCGGTACCGATTCGACGGCTTTCGCCACGTTGCCAATAGCACCGAGGCCAGTCATGTCGGGCAGTGCACCACGCAGCGCTTGACCCGCCGCCGTCTGCAACACCTCGCGTCGCGACACCGGGGTCTCGGCGATCGATTTGAGCGTGGACTTGGCCGCGCCTTTGCCCGGGTCGACCGTCACCGTCTTCTCGGTGATCGCCGGTGCGCCTTTCAACTCCTGCTGCATCTTCTCGAGCGCTTTGGTGTCGAGGTTCGCCAGCGGAAACGCGGGCTTGGACCCAAGGCCGAATAGCGAGCGACGCCCGAGGTCCGGCTTGTCGGCGACCTTCACACCCTTTCGCGCCATCTCCGCTTGCATCTGGTCCAGCGTCTTCTTGGCCGAGCCGCCTTTGTTGAATCGCTTCGGTGCAGCACGCATCGACTTGCGCGACGTCTCCGGCGCTTCCTCAAAATCTCGGCGACGCGTGGCGGTCATCGGGTCGTACGGCTTGGAACGGCTTTGCAGCATGTACTCGATCGCCATTTGCCGCAGCACCGGATTTGGGTATTGCGCCTCGAATTCGGCGATTGCTCGGCGGTTCGCCTCCTCGGGGCTCACTGGCGGCGGTGGTGCGGCTACGCGTGGGGGTGCGCGTCGGGCCAATTCCGCATCTTCGCCCTCGTTGAGTGCACCGGACCGGAACAGCATGCCCAGCGGCACTGCACTGCGCACACCGGCGAACAGCGTCGCGGCGTCGATTGGGTCGACGCCTTGCAGGAACTCGTCGATCGGATTACTGGGCATAAGGGTTCCCCTTTGGGCGGTATTCGTCGTCCACGTACTCAGTGTCGGGCGCGACTGGGTCGATGTTGAGGAAGCCCATGTCCTTGAGCAGTCGCAGCGCTTGCGACAGCGTGTCGGTCAGGTCGTCCCGATCTGAATCGGGGAAAGAGCACACTTGGCTAATCAGCGGCTCTGCCCAATCGCGAGGCTGACCCTTGTGCACGACCGATTCGGGGATGTAAACACGACCGTGGGCGATGATGTTGGCCACCAGATGCAAGCGCTGGGTCTTGTCGGCGCGGCCCGGGTTGTAGGCGCGGACCGGGATACCGGCACGCTGCAGGTCTTGGATGATCGAGATGCCCGAGGCTTTGTCCTCCACGAGCACCATGTCCACCTTTTTGCCCGGTTCGCCGTAGATCGAGCCGTACTCGTCCACGATCTTGGGACGCAAGTCAGGATACGAGAGGAAGTCCTCCCACGCGTCGATGAGCATGGCGCACATGGGCGAATCGTCGTTGGGTCGAAACACGCCCCACACGGTGCACGCGGTCGGGTCGTTGATGGTCTTGTCGGTGTACGCGCAATCGTAGGACTGCACCACGTACAAGAAGTCGGGAAATGGCTTTTGCGCGTCCCACAGCCGGAACCATGAGCGTTTGACGATGCCGTAGTCCTCGGGGTCGATCACCTCGGCGTACAACTCCTGCCGCCCGATGCGTGTGCCCTCGTACTGCGACACGATTTCGTCGCGAAACGTGGGCGCGAGGTTGTTGAAGTTCTCGTGTGTGGTGCCCGTGGTGACGAACACGCGCTCGTCCGCGATCAGTCGCCGCACGATTGGGATGGGCTTGGGCGTGGTGGTCACGCACACCCGGGGGCGCTGGCCCAGACGCAGCCCGAACATGAGGTTGGACCACATATCCTCGGCGTTGCGGAACTTGGCAAGCTCGTCCACCCAAGCGAGGTCGTGCTGGGGACCGCGCAGCGTCTCGGGGTCGTTGTCCGAATAGATGGTCGCAATCGCGCCATTTGGCCACTCGAGTCGCCGCTTGGATGGCACAAATACCGGTTTGCACGAGGGGTGCGAAATGGCGAGGATGCCCGATTCGCCCTCTACCATCACGTCCCGGGCGTCGCCCGCATCCTCAGCGATCAGCGCGATGCGACCGGCAAGCTTGTTTTCGACGTGGTAGCGCACGAATTCGGCACCACAGCGCGTTTTACCCCAACCCCGTCCGGCGAGGATGAGCCACGTGGTCCAGAACTGCTCGTCCACCGGGGGCAGCTGGTTTGGTCGCGCCCACGAGGGCCAATCGTAGAACAACTCCAGCGCCTCGCGATCCGTCAACTCGGACACGAATTCGTGGAAGTTGTGCGGGTCCAGCGCCAGCGCGGACCGCTTAATCTTCCGCTTTTGATTTCTGCTGTAAGCGCTGGGCGAGTCGATCACGGAGTCCCTCGATATTGATGTTCGAGTCCAGCTGGCCCGACACGTTCATGTTCACGTCTTTCGCACGGAACTTGGCGTCGTACCCCATCAGCGTGAACTGGAGCAGCCCGTCCGAGAACTTGCGCACGGTGTCGGTCCGGATACCTTGGTAAAACACCGGCTCCTCGTGTCCGATCACTGCGCGGCGGTAGGCCTCGGCACGCATCGTGTCGACCATCTCGTCCTGAATCGACGTCATGATGTTATCAAACAGCTTGTGCTCGTGCCGCCATTTTTGCATTGTGTCGCGCATGATCCGGGCGCTGGTGTACGCGTGCCGCAGCGAGAATTTCGCCTCGGGCGGACCGTCCCGGAATTCGGCGATCATCACCAGCATCTTGTAGGCTTTGGTCTCCTCGTGCCTTTGCAGTTCGCCGACGGCTTTGGCAGTCGGGTCATTGCAGGTCAGCGAGTGCGGCATGTGCGACGAGTCGCTCATTGGGTAACGCGCACGATCGCGCTGGATCGCGTCGAGGAGAGCGGTGACCGGCACTAGAGCACGGCGCTCGTACTCCGAGAGCGTTTCGGCACCAATCTGGTCCAGCGTGGTAAGGTCGTCGTAAAAGGACATGCGCGAATTAGAACACGGATGGCACACCCAATGCAAGTCTCGCGTGTTTGACCCGAAAGAGGAGGAGGGCGGGGTTATAAGACACCCCATTGAGCATGACTCCGAGTTATAACGCTTTCATGCGCGTACACGAGGCACCTCCCGTGAAGTCCTAAGTGGTGGTGGAAGGGTATTCGACGTCTGGAAGCCCCCTCGTGTTCCACAATGATGGAACAGCGATGGAACGCGCCATAGGCTCACAGGCCCCGTCCGGCGCGGGTTTTGAGACACACAGCCCGTGTACCATCGTTCCATCATATACCCATATATATTTAACCATGCCGTTGACAGGGCAATACCCCCGCGTGCGTGTGTAACAATGGAACACCGGGTCTTTTTTCGAATGGGAGGAGCGTTCCATTGTGCGTTCCATCTTGATGGAACAGTGGAACAGTGCTTTGGGTTCCACTGGCGTCGTGGGGGTACGACGCGTACTCGAGCGCATTGCACGCCGAGAACTCGATTACACCACGACTTCGGCCAGCGCTGCAAGTACGTCCTCGGTGCTACAACTGCGCCGCTGCAGTACGACGGCGTACGAGCGCCACTCGGCTTGGGTCCAGTCGCCCGACACCGCGTCGGCTGCGTTGTGCACGAACACCTCGTCGCCCACTTGGACCACGAGCCACGTGTTGCCGCCGTGGGTTCGGTGCCGGATCGCCCAATAGCGCTGGCCGGTGGTCCAGTGCGGGAGCCGGACGGTCGTGTCGGCGCGTACCGGGAAAGCATCCAGCACTTTTAGCTCGATCCACCCCCGCAGTGCCCACGGGCGCAGCGCTTGGCCGTGCTGGGTGGCGAAGTACAGGTCCGGCGTGTCCTTTTTCACCCGGTTCTCGACGCGCTCGAGCAGCGCGACGTGGCCCACCTTGCGGACGAGCCAGTCGTACAGGCGTTGTTCAGGCTGGCGCATGGGTCCTCCGATACCTCTCCGAGCCCTTCCTTGGGGTCTCCGTTGCGCTGGAAGATATAGTACCGGTATGGTAATAGCTTAGCATACCGCGAGGCCCTCCACGAGGCACCCGTTCACCACCCGCTGGCCCGGTTCGAGCCACTGGGGCTCGGGTCCAACGTCCGCCCAGCCCGCTCGGACGACAGCGCGGGTGTCCACGGGGAAGCCCGAGGTCCAGTCCCAGACGGGGTCGGCGAATTCGGCCAGTGGCCAGCGCAGCAGGGGGCCGGAGGGGCGGGGTCCACAGACTTTGGTGTACCTCATTGCAGCACCTTTGCCCGCAGCGCGTTGGCCAGTCGCATCGCGGCCACGCCCGGGTTGGGCGCACCGGTGAAGATGGCCGGATCGACGCCGTATTTCGCGCACAGTCCGAGCCGCGCTTCGCGGGTTTTGTGCAGCGCGAGCAGCTGGGCCACCAGATCCGGGGTCCGGGCGGGCTTCGGAGGGGTCGCGGGGGCCTTCCTTGGGGTCTCCCGCACGCTTGCGGGGGCGGGTTGGGGCTTGGATAGCGGCGCGGGTCTCGGGACCACCGGGAGCCTTCCCGTGGCCAGTCCGTGGACGATCGTCACGCCCGATTCGGTCGTGTAGCTCGTGCCATTTCGGCGGGCGTACTCGCCCTTTGCCCAGTAGGGCACGTAGTCGGGGTCCCCGGCGGGGCGGGGGGCGTGTTCGGTCAGGGGTGCGTGGTCCATGGTCGTGCCTTTCATTGGTTCACGGCGTCGGCGATTTCGTCGATGGACGAGTCGATGTCGTCGATCGCCGATTCGAGCGTCGAGTTGGCCGATTCAAACGCTTGCGCGATCTCCTCGATACGCTGCCCGTTCTCGGACGCTTGGAGGCCCTCGGGCATGTTGTCGAAGCAGTCCTGCTCTTCGGTCGCGAGGTCTTGCAGGTTCTGCAGTGCGGTGCGCAGGGCGTCCATTGCGTCGCGGACGGTGGCCAGTTCTTTGTCGACTGCTGTGCGGCGTGCTTTGTTCATGGTGCGTTGTCCTCTATCTGTTGGTTGAAAAGGTTCTATTATAACACGGGTGCTGTACCTTTGTCAATCCCCCCTCCCGGTGTTATTTGCGCTGGGTGAACGCTGCCCAGCATTTGGCGCACAGCCACCGGCCCGGGCGGGTCTCCACCCCGCCGTTGGCCAGTCGCTCGGCTTTGCATTTCGCGCAGACTTGCATCGCGTCACCCCCGCAGGTTCTCGTCGACCCAGCGGTCCAGTGCCCGGAAGGCGGTCCACTGGTCCACCCCCGGGTCCGCGAATTCGGCGTCCACCTTCGGCCCGTCGATGCGGGCGGTGAAGGCGATGCGCTGGCCCTCCAGCAGCATTTCGCCGGAGAGGTCCGCCCGATGGAGGCGGACCCGGACTTCTTTTTTATCAGGCATTTGCGGTCTCCTTGAGTGCTTTGCGGATCATGTTGCCGAGGTTCATGCGCTGCATTCCGGGGTTCAGGTGCGCGAAGCGGTCGCGAAGGCCAACTTGGGAGATGCCGGTGGCAGCCGAGGCTTTGGCGTACACGCCGTCGAGGGTCAGCGCACGCAGCGCCACCGCTACCGAGTCGCCCTTGTCGATCGAGCGCTTCTTGGAACCGTCCGCCATTGCGGTCGTGTAGGTGGTGTACTGGGGCAGGTACAGGGGGTCGACTTTGCCGTTTTTGCGCTCGGCGATGTCCATTTTGGCGCGGGCGCTGGCCTTTGCGATCACTGTCTCGGCGGTGACAGCCGCCTCTTTCACGTATTGGCGCACGATTGGCGCGGTCACCTCGGTGTGGCCGGTCAACTCGCCGTTGCGGACGTTGATGATCTTTTGCTGGCCGATTGCGCGGATCTTGGTCCAGCCGCCGTTCACGGAGACGATTTCGACTTGGGTGTTGGTGGCGGTGCGTGTTGCGATTTTCATGGCAGTGTCCTCTATGTGTTGATTGGGGGGGTTCTGGGCCGTTTCATCAACCCAGAATCTGTATTATAACACGGGTGCAATGGGTTTGTCAATCCCCCTGCAAAATGACCCTATTCGCTATAGGGTCATTCGGCCTCGCCCGACGAGTCGAACAGGGTGTCGACGTACTCCTGCACCCCCTCGGTCCACGGGTGGTCGGGCCACCAGACCTTGTAGGACCCGTCCCGGGGGAAATGCTGCACGCAGCACGCGACCTTGGGCAGACCCTCCAAGCTGGAGCCTTTCGCGATGATGCACCCGACGGACCCTTCGGTCCAGAGGGGCTCGAGTTCGCGATTGGCGATCGCGTCCACGAGGTCCATTGTAGCGTTGAGGATCATCATACTATTAGCTCCTCTGGTATGTCGATATTGTCGCCCAGCTTGCTGGCAACGTAGCAGCGCATGGCGGCGATCAGGGGTGTGGGGCCATACGCAAACAAATCGGCATCTGTCTGCGCTACCCATCGGTCGGCTTGGTGGGTCAGTGTCAATCCCTCACGCTCAATGATCGGACCACCTTGTGCCCAATCAGAGTAATCAGGGGCTGAGTGTTCAAAGTCTTCAAGGTCTTCAAAGTAAATACCCTCACACTTCGCCACTGCCCAATCAAGGGCGTTGTCTGTCAGTTCAGATGTTTTCATGGGTAGGCCCTCATTTGTTCGAGTTCGCGGACGTCTTTGCGGATCGCCATTTGCCGGTCGCGGATCGCGTCGATTTCGCACCAGAGCTTACGCACGTACTCGTCGGACGCTGGGTTGCCCTCGTGCAGCCGCAGCGTTTCGTAGCAGTCCTGTAGGGCGCACTGGCACTCGTATTGGCCCAGCGCGGCGAATTTGCGACGGTAGACCGCCGCGAGGTCGGTGTAGCAGATCTCGCTTCGCATCACTGCACCTCCGGGCCACCGGACATTTGGCCTTCCATGATGTCGAACAGAATCGACTTGGCGCGGTTCAGCATTTGGCGGGCGGATTCGCTGTCGCCCATCGCGATCAGTTCCTGCGCGTCGGACATCAGGCCCGCGACGATCATGTTCCCGCCGGTGTAGCGGTAGGTGAATGAACGGCGCACGGACTC
>Ga0315906_10005779_pt1 | contig 15467 bp, 14 predicted proteins | sample LakEriMetagenome_4_FD_203526 | JGI IMG/M metagenome (GOLD analysis project Ga0315906, IMG submission 203526) | Freshwater fungal communities from buoy surface, Lake Erie, Ohio, United States - Buoy 2 MA122 | ecosystem: Environmental > Aquatic > Freshwater > Lake > Lake biofilm | place: USA...
CTTTTGACTTATGGATTTCAGGACCTTTAAATAGTTTATTTTTAAATTTATTTGAAACAAAAAATGCAAAATATTTATTTCAAAATAAATTTTTAAATAAACAAAAAAAAATAATACTAAATAAAAAGCCTACTCATGTTACATGGACAGTCGGTGTTTTATTAGCTTGGCTTGATGAAAAAAATATAATTTTAGAGAACTAATTCTTAAATGAATATATTACATATATCTGCAGCTGGTATAAATTCTGGTGCTGGTAAAGCAACTTTTCTAACCCATGAAGCATTACTAAAGATTAAGAGTATAAATTCTAAAGTTCTTTTTTTAGAAAATCATAATCTTGAAAATCAAATATTTTCAGTTTCGAAAATATCAAGATTTTATAAATTTAAAAGAATTTTATCAACATTTTTAGATAGAAGTCCTTTATTTTTTTATAAAAATAAAAGAAATATGCTTTTTTCTTCAGGTTTATTTGGTTTGGAATTTAAAAAGTTGGATTTATTTTCTTGGGCAGATATAATTCATATTCATTGGTCAAATCATGGTTTAATTGATATTTTAGATTTAAAAAAATGGGGAAAACCTGTTGTATGGACTTTACGAGATATGTGGTTGTTTACAGGAGGATGTCATTATAGTTTAAGTTGTAATAAATATATTAATAATTGTAATCAATGTCATATACTAAATTCTAAAACTAAATTTGATTTATCAACTTATTGTTTTAATAGAAAAAAAAGAATATTAAGTAATACAAAAATAAATTTAGTAGCTATTAGTACCTGGATACAAAAAAAAGCTAATGAAAGTTTAATTTTAAACGGCTATAAATCAGAATTGATTTATAGTGGAATAAGAACTGATATTTTTTCGCCAATTTTACAAACCAAAGCAAGATTAGAACTAGGAATACCATTAGATTCTAAAGTAATATTAATTGGCTCTACAAGCTTAACAGATGAATATAAAGGTGCAAATTATATTAAATCCATTTTAGAATTTTTGGATGATGAAATAGTATTACTTACATTTGGTAATGCTAATGGATTTGATGTAAATAATAACAAAATTAAAATAATAAATCTAGGTTATATATCTAATGATATATTACTTTCAAAAATATATTCCTGTGCTAATATGTTTTTTGCACCTTCTATTAATGAAGCTTTTGGTAAAACATTAGCTGAAGCACAATCATGCGGAATTCCAGTATTATGTTTTTCTGAAACTGGTCCAGCTGATATAGTTGAACATTTAATTACTGGTTATACAGCAAAATTTAATGATTATCTAGATTTACAAAATGGTTTAAAATTTTGTTTAAATAACATATTTGATTCTCATTACATAAGAGAAAGAACTATAAAATTATTTGATATTAATATTTCGGCTAAATATTATAGTGAACTATATATAAAAATTCATTCTGATTCAATCTCAAATATTAAACTAAATGAATAATTATATACTTTGGATCGGCAGTTTATATGAAGAAAATCATTTAAAAGATAACAAAGCAACAAGTCCTGCTGCAAATTATTGGCAATTAAATCTCTTAAATAGTTTACGGTATAATAAAGAGAAAGTTATATTATTATCTAATCATTTTCAAAGAATTTTTCCATTCGGTTATCTATTTCCCAATGGAGTTAATTTCTGGAAAAAAGGCTTTAAAGTTATTTCATATATTTATATTAATATTCCAATTTTAAAATCATTTTCAATATTTATTGCAGGAAAGTATAAATTAAAATCATATATTAAAAACAATGGTTTCCCCAAATGTATAATTACCTATAATCCAACAATTGAAAATTCTCAACTAGCGTATCATTTTCAAACAAAATATGAAATTCCATGGATTGATTTATGTGCAGATGCATATGATCCTGGTGAAAATTGGTTAAATTATAATAATTTAGCAAAAAAAGCAAATGGACATATATTTCTTTCATATTATGCGTTTAAAAATTCACCATTTAAATACAACTTACATTTAGATGGCGGAATTGATATTTTCGATAATCAATTAGATTTGACCAATAAAAGTAATTCAAAAGTTATTCTTTATACTGGTATGCTTTGCGAATATGGAGGGCTAGATCTGCTAATTAATTCGTTTTTAGCTATTAATGATCATAATTTGAAATTAATTATTTGTGGTCATGGTAAAAAAAGCAAAATCTTAGATGATGCAATCCATAATGATAAAAGAATTACTTTTTTGGGTCTTGTTCCAGATAATATTTTGAATAAGTTATATAGCGAAGCGGATATATTTATTAACCCAAGACCTATTGATATAAATGGTGGCTCAATGAATTTTCCATCTAAAATTCTTAAATATTTATCATTTGGTAAACCTGTTATTAGTTCTAAAACATTTGGTTTAAGTCCTGATTATGAGGAAGTTTTAATTTACTTTGAAGAATATTCAATTTATTGTTTAAGCCATAAGATATTGGAGATTTTATCTTGGACAGATATTCAAAAACAAGATTACTTCGATAAGGTCAATTATTTTATTAAGAATAAAAAAAACTGGATTAAAAGTGGCTACGATTTATCAAATTGGTTAAAAATATTTTATGCGTAATCATAAAAAAATAATCTATATTTTATTTTTTTTCATAGTAATCTTTTTTGTTTTTGATATTTTTCTATTCGTAAAAGACCTTACACCAAAGAAGTTTATTTCTATCTTAAACACAAAATTAAATGGGCCAACTGAACCAAATACAGAATTTAATGTAAATTATCTTAATAAAAAGAATACTAAAAATTTAATATTCATAGGTCACAAAGGCGGTTCGCCAGATTGGCTTTTTTCAGAAAATTCAATTAACTCATTGATATTTTCAAAAAAAATGGGAATTTCAATCTTTGAAATAGATGTACTTTTGACAAAAGATAAAATCCCAATCGTATTCCATGATCCACATTTGTATAGACTCACAGGTGTAAAACATTTTGTTAATGAAATCAATTATGAGCAACTTAAATATATCAGATTAAGAGATTCACAATATATACCAAGACTCGATACGTTATTAAACTTATTTCCTGATTTGTTAGTTGATTTAACCCATAATACCATCGAGGACTCTAAATTTATTATTAACTTCTTAATTTTAAATAAATCCATTATCAAAGCTAATAAATTCATTTTACAAACAAATTCTAATGAGGTTATAAATTATATTCAAAGTAAAAATTTAAATATAAAAGTTTCATATAATGAATGGGGAGACCGAATACAAAATGTAAATAATTATAAAGATTATTCAAATATTTTCACATTAAATCCTTCCGAACAAATTACAAAAATTATCATAGACAAATTAGGTAAAAATAAAACTATATTCGCTGTTGTTCAAAATGATAATTTATCGGAGATAATAAGATTACAAAAACTAGGAATTAAATATTTTATGATAAATAATTCAATTCTAATTGGTAGAGAAACATTTTTAAAGATTAAATAATGAATATAGTTATTTCTTGGAACGAATTACCTGCATATGGTGCAAGATTAATTAAAGCAGGAATAGATAATTCAAATCATACTATTGATGTAATTGCAACAATCCCCACAATTCCTATAAAAGGTATGGATGAAATTATAGGTCAAAAAATAAATTGGATAGAAAGTAGTACTATCTATAAATGGTCTGATTTGGGTATGGAGATTCCTGATATTTTTTTCCAAGCTGGTTGGTATATTGAATCTTTTGTAAATTTAGGTAAACAAGTTAAAAAAAATGGAGGTAAAGTTATATTGCTTTCAGATAATTGTTGGAAAAATACGATTAGACAATGGGTTGGGTCACTTTATTATAGATTAATATATAAGAATTATTTTGATGCAGTTTGGGTTCCTGGTAAATCTGGAATACGCCTTATGAATTTTTATGGAGTTGAAAAAGATAAAATATATGATGGGTTATATGGTATTGATCCAATTAGCTTTCCAGTTGGTATGTCGTTAGGAAATCGCCCTAAATCTTTTATTTTTGTTGGAAAACTAACAAATGAAAAAGGAGTGCCACAATTAATAAGTGTGTTTAATGAATTTTATAAAACTCATCCTGATTGGACTTTATATATTTTTGGTAATGGGCCCTTATATAAGGATATTATAAATTTAAAAGGAATAGTTGTAAATGAATTTAGCCAACCATCTGAAATTTCTAAAGCAATGGCAAATTCAAGATTTTTAATTTTACCAACATTGACTGATCATTGGCCTTTAGTTGTTAATGAAGCTGCACTTTCGGGCTGTGGGTTGATTTTAAGTAATAGAGTTGGTAATAAAAGTGAATTTGTAGGAAAAAAAAATAGTATAGTTTATAACGTTAAAAGAGACAATGATTTATTATTTGCTATGGATGCTATGACAAAACTAACCGATAATCAATTAAATCAAATAACAAAAGAAAGTAGAATGTTAGGTGAGTATTATACACCTAGATACTGGTCTTTTCAATTTAGTAATATAGTTCAAAAATTTAAAAAATAAAAAAAATGAAAAAAAAGTATTTAATTACAGGGGGAGCTGGTTTTATTGGATCTCATTTAGCAGAAAGGCTATTGGCAGATGGGAATATTGTTACTGTTGTAGATGATCTATCTACAGGGAAAATCAACAATCTAAGTAATATTATTGATAATCCTAATTTAAATATTATCATAGATTCAGTTTTAAATGAATCAGTTTTAGAAAGAATTATACGAGAAACTGATGAAATATTTCATTTGGCATCTTCCGTTGGTGTACAACTAATAATGAATAATCCTGTTCACACTATAGAAAATATATTTCAAGGTACTGCTGTTGTCTTTAAATATGCGGCTAGGTATAGAAAAAAAGTTCTTTTAACTAGTACAAGTGAAGTTTATGGAAAAAGTAAAGATATCCCATTTAAAGAAGATGGTGACAGAGTAGAAGGCGCTACCACTATGCATAGATGGGCTTACGCAAATGCTAAAGCATTAGATGAGTTTCTAGCATTAGCATATTTTAAAACAGCTGCGTTGCCAGTTGTTGTAGTAAGATTATTTAATACAGTAGGGCCCAGACAATCAGCTGATTATGGAATGGTTATTCCCAAAATGATAGGTGCTTCAATTAGAGATAAACAAATTCAAGTTTATGGTGATGGATTACAATCAAGATGTTTTTGTCATGTACATGATGTAATTGATGCCTTATGTTTATTGATGAATAACAAAAGTTCAGAAGGCGAGGTCATCAATGTTGGATCAAATCAAGAAATTTCAATGATAGATTTAGCAAAGAAAATTAAAGAAAAATCACCAGTAGATTCTGAAATTACATTAGTCCCTTATGAAAAAATTTATCCAAATGGGGGTTTTGAAGACATGAGAAGAAGAGTCCCTAGCATTGAAAAAATATATACCCTAATAAACTGGAAGCCCAGTTATTCAATCGATCAAATTATTAATGATGTTTTTGATGACAAATTGAATAAATAATTATAATGAAATATCTACAAAAATTTACAACTACTTTATATATTAATTTAAGAAGAACATTGAGAAAATTTTTGAATAACAATTCTTTAGGAAATTCTAAATTCATAAACTTTCTGGTCAAATTTGATATAATTTTAAGAAAAACCGGATTTCTAAATCAATTAAAAACAGGGTCTATTAAATTTAATGATAATATATTTCATTATGGCGATAAAGATTCGGGTATACCAGAATTTATTATTACAAATAACGGATATGAAGAGGTGACTTTGCATAAGATCGAATCAATTTTAATGAATGATAATGTATTTTTTGATCTTGGAGCAAATATTGGTTTTTATACTGTTCTCGGTTCAAAACTTGTTGGAAAAAATGGTAAAGTAATATCATTTGAACCTACTCCGGATACAAGAAAATATTTAATCAAAAATATATTAGCTAATGATTTGCACAATGTAGTAGTAGAGCCTTTGGCAATTTCTAATAAATCTGGAAAAGCATTTTTTGAAGTAACAGATAATTCTGAGTGTAACTCCATTGTACTTGATGAAAATGTAGTTTCCGAAATGATTGAAATTGATACAATTAGTATAGACGATTATTGTATCAAAAATAACATCAATTCAATTGATCTTATTAAAATGGATATTGAAGGACAAGAGTATAACGCTTTGTTAGGAATGAATAATATTAATAAAAAAAGTAAGAATTTAAAATTAATATTTGAATTTAACGCTGATAATTTAAATAAAAACAATCAACAACCCTTTATTATATTAGAAACTTTAGTTGAAATGGGTTTTACAAGTTTCACTATACTTTTGGAAGGAGAAAAATCTTTTACTTTAAATGATGACTTTTCATTTTTATTAAAAATCGCAAATCGACATAATATGAATATTCTAGCAACAAAATAATAGATTACAAAAAATGATTTTAGCAATTGACGCATCACGTTGTAGATCTGGCGGAAGTATTAATCATCTTTTGGGAATATTAGAACATTTTAATCCAAAAGTTCACGATATTTCAGAAATACACATATGGACTTATAACAAACTATTATTTCAATTACCAGATAGAAAATGGTTAATCAAACATAAATCCGTTTATTTAAATAAAAATTTAATATTTCAAATTTTTTGGCAATATTTCATACTTAAATTTGAAATATTAAAAAATAATTGCGACTTCCTATTTACTGCAGATGCTAGTACCGTGTGTAATTATAAAAAACAAATAGTATTAAGTCAAGATCTTCTATCATATGAACCTGGAATTATAAATAAATTTAGCTATGGTTATAGTAGATTGAGATTATATCTTATACGTTTAATTCAAAACAAAGCTTTTCAAAATGCTATAGGAGTTATTTTTTTAACAAATTATACATCAAACCTTATACAATCTAGTTGCGGGATATTAAATAAAATTAAAATAATTCCACATGGTTTTAATCCAATTTTTTCTACTATAAACAAGTTGCCATGTTGGGAAAATGAAATCTTATGTACATATATATCTAATACTGAATTTTATAAACACCAGTGGGTTGTCGTAGAAGCTATTGAAAAATTAAGAAAAAAAAACTATAATATAATAATTAATCTAATTGGAGGCGGAAATGGCAAGGCACAACTTAAACTAAACAAACAAATAAATATATCAGATCCTAATAAAAATTTTGTTAATCAATTTAATTTTTTAACTCATGATGAAATTATTATTTTATTAAAAAAAAGTGATATATTTGTATTTGCATCAAGTTGTGAAACATTCGGTATTACTTTGCTTGAAGGAATGGCTACAGGACTACCAATTGTTTGTTCAAATAGAAGTAGTTTGCCTGAAGTATTGCTAGATGGAGGAGAATATTTTGATCCAGAAGACTCAGATTCTATTGCAAATAAAATCGAATTACTTATTAATAATAAAAATTATGCTAATGAATTATCAGAAAAGGCCAAAAAAATTTCTACAAGGTATTCTTGGGAAAGATGCTCTACTGAAACTTTTTCTTTTATTAGAGATTGTTATATTGAATCAATAAGATAATGAAAAGACACAAAAATTATCAAATATGTACAAAAACAATTATGGATACATCAGATCCTAATATTGTTTTCAATAATAATGGCGAAAGTGATTATTACATTAATTACATTGACAATATATTACCTAATTGGATAACTGATGAAAAAGGGTATTTTGAGTTGATGCAAATTGCAAAAAAAATTAAAAATGAACGTAAATTTGATGATTTTGATTGTATTATTGGATTAAGTGGAGGATTGGATAGTTCTTATGTTGCTTACGTAGCTAAAGAAATCATGGGACTTAGACCACTACTTTTTCATGTTGATGCAGGATGGAATACAGATAAAGCTGTTGGCAATATAGAGAAATTATGTAATGGATTGGGCTTAGATCTATATACCGAGGTTATAAATTGGGAGGAGATGAAAGACTTACAGGTTGCTTTTTTAAAATCTCAAATTGCAGATCAAGATTTACCCCAAGATTATGCATTCTTTTCTGGTCTTTATAAGTTTGCTAAAAAGAATAAAATCAAATATGTCTTAACAGGAGGCAATTTTTCTACTGAGTGCTGCAGAGAACCTGAGGAGTGGGGCGGTTTTCCTGGTATAGATACTTTATTAATAAAGGACATTCATTCTAAATTCGGCAAAAGACCTTTAAAGACATTTCCTTTAGTTGATATACTTTCATATAAATTATATTACAGATATATTTTAGGAATGCAGATTTTTAAGCCACTTAATTTAATTCCATACATTAAGGTAGATGCCGAAAAATTATTGATGGACAAATTTGGATGGGAACCGTTTCAGCATAAGCATCACGAATCACGTTTTACACGTTTTTACGAAGATTTTTGGCTTCCAAGAAAATTTGGATTTCAAAAGCGGCGGGCTCATTTTTCTAGTTTAATTTTAACTGGACAAATGACTCGTGATGAGGCATTGGTTCGTATTTCCAAACCTGAATTACCAGAAGAATTTTTGCAAAAGGAATTTGACTATGTTGCGGATAAATTAGACTTAACTAGAGCAGAGTTACAAGCAATTTTTGATGGTGAAAATAAAACTTTTCATGATTATAAAAATAAGATCAAATTGATAGGTTTTGGAGCTAAAATGATGCAAAAACTAGGACTTGAAAAACGCCTTTTTAGATGATTACACTAATTGATTACGGTGTTGGAAATATATTTGCCTTTCAAAATGTTTATAAAAGATTAGACATTCCCACCAAAATTGCTAAAACACACGAAGATTTGTCAGATGCTAAAAAATTGATTCTACCGGGAGTTGGATCATTTGATTATGCTATGGGACAACTGAATGCTTCTGGTATGCGTGAAAAATTAGATGAGTTAGTACTTGAGAAAAAAGTTCCTGTTATAGGCATTTGTGTAGGAATGCAGATGATGGGTAATAGAAGTGATGAAGGTAAATTGGAAGGCTTGAAATGGATCGATTCGGAAATTTTAAAATTTGATGAAAGTTTAATTGAGCAACGTACAAAACTTCCTCATATGGGGTGGAATGATGTTACTCCTATTAAGAATCACCCACTATTTATTGGATTAGATAAAGATGCTATTTTTTATTTCTTACATTCTTTTTATTTTAAGTGTAACAATCCAGCAGACAGTATCGCTGTCTCTGATTATGGCTTGTCTTTTTCTTCTGCTATTAATAAAGCCAATATATACGGAATTCAATTTCACCCTGAAAAAAGTCATCAATTCGGTGAAAAATTATTACACAATTTTGCAAAGCTCTAATAATGTTAAGACCAAGAATTATTCCATGTTTATTGCTTCACCAAAAGGGATTAGTAAAAACAGTAAATTTCAAATCTCCTAAATATGTTGGTGATCCAATAAATACGGTTCGAATATTTAATGAAAAGGAGGTTGATGAATTAGCTTTTTTTGATATCGATGCTACAGTTCTTAATAAAGAACCAGATTACATTTTAATTGAAAAATTAGCCAATCAGTCCAGAATGCCTTTATGCTATGGAGGTGGAGTAACGACTGTTGAACAAGCTCAAAAGATATTTGGTCTAGGTATAGAAAAAATTGCTCTGAGTAGTGCAGTTATTCGAAACCCTCACCTGGTTTCTCAAATTGCTGATCGTGTAGGTTCGCAGAGTGTTATTGTTGTTCTAGATGTTAAGAAAAAATTATTGGGGGGGTATGAAATTTATACTCATAATGGTAAAAAATCTACCGGAATTAATTCTATTAAATTCGCGAAAGAATTGGAACAGTTAGGCGCTGGTGAAATTATCATCAATTCTATCGATCAGGATGGTGTAATGAAGGGTTACGACATGAATTTAATTGATAAAATAGCTGAATCGATTTCTATTCCTTTGACAGTTTTAGGTGGTGCGGGATCACTTGCTGATATAGAAAAAGTAATTGAAAAACACGGAGTGATTGGAGTGGCTTCAGGAAGTCTTTTTGTATTCAAAGGGCCTTACAAAGCAGTTTTAATTAATTATCCTACTCAAATAGAAAAAAATATAATTTTTAAAATCAACAGCAATGGAAATACAGAATAAAGTTCTTTTAATTACAGGAGGTACAGGTTCTTTTGGGAATGCGGTATTACAACGTTTTTTGACCACCGATCATTTTAAAGAAATTCGAATTTTTTCTCGAGATGAGAAAAAACAGAACGATATGAGAAATCAGTTAAAGAATTCTAAATTGAAATTTTTCATTGGCGATGTCAGAGATTTTGATAGTGTTGAACCCGCAACTCGTGGAGTTGATTATATTTTTCATGCTGCTGCTTTAAAGCAAGTTCCATCATGTGAGTTTTTCCCCATGCAAGCAGTTAAAACTAATGTTGAAGGAACACTGAATGTTATAAAAGCGGCTGGCCAAAATAATGTAAAAAAAGTAATTTGTCTAAGTACTGACAAAGCAGCATATCCAATTAATGCAATGGGAATATCTAAAGCAATGATGGAAAAAGTCGCAATTGCGGAATCTAGAAATCTGCAAGACACAATTGTATGTTTAACTCGTTATGGTAATGTAATGGCATCTAGAGGTTCAGTAATTCCACTTTTTATAAATCAAATCAAGAATGGTATTCCTTTAACAATCACTGACCCTAATATGACTCGTTTTTTAATGAGTTTAAACGATGCTGTTGATTTAGTTTTATTCGCTTTTGAAAATGGAAATCAAGGTGATTTATTTGTAAATAAAGCCCCAGCGGCAACCATTGGAGACCTAGCTGAGGCTATAAAGGACTTAGCTAAAGTGGATAATAATATTAATATCATTGGTACACGTCATGGCGAAAAATTGTACGAAACGCTTTGTACAAGAGAAGAAATGGTAAAAGCTGAGGATATGGGCGATTTCTATCGAATTCCTGCAGATAATCGAGATTTAAATTACTCAATGTATTTTTCTCAAGGAGAGAAAAGTATGGCTGAAATTGAGGATTATCATTCTCACAATACAGAAAGGTTAGATATTGATGGAGTGAAAAGTCTTATTTCAAAATTGGCACTGGTTAAAAAAGAATTGTTTGGGGAAGAAGTTGCTGATTTCTTAGTGTAAGCAATTGTTTTCGAAGTCAAAATAACAAAAAATTACAATGATTAAGGTTGGGATTACTGGAAGTAAGGGTTTTGTAGGATATCACTTGTATCAAACCTTAGCGTTGCATAAGGATGAATTCTCTCTAATTGAGTTTGATAGAATCTTTTTTGATGATAATCAAACTTTAGACACTTTTGTCTCATCATGTGATGTGATTGTTCATTTGGCTGCCTTAAATCGCCACAATGATCCTCAATTCATCTATGAAACCAACACCTTATTAGTTAAAAGTCTTATCGCTTCACTTAAAAGGACTGCGAGTAAGGCTCATTTAATTATTTCATCTTCCACTCAAGAAGAACGTGATAATCTATATGGAAAGTCTAAAAGAGAGGGTAGATTGTTGCTTTCTGAATGGGCTAATGAATGTGGTGGTAGCTTATCTGGCTTAGTTATACCGAATGTTTTTGGACCTTTTGGCCATCCCAACTATAATTCCGTAATTGCTACTTTTTGTCATCAAATAGCTAGGGGTGAAATACCTAAAATTGATGTTGATGGAGATCTGAAATTAATATATGTAGGGGATCTGGTTGATGATATTCTTCAAGTTATTCGTAGTAACGATAATACTCATGAACTAATAATACTCCATACCGCTGAAGTCAAAGTTTCCGAAATATTATCTTTATTACAATATTTTCGAAAATCATATCAAGATAATCGGGAGATACCAGAATTGGTTAACGATTTTCAACATAAGCTTTTTAATACCTATCGATGTTATATGGATTTGGCAAGCTATTTTCCAAAGAAATTTGTACAGCATGCAGATAATAGAGGTGCATTTGTTGAAATTGCCCGTCAAGGAATTCCCGGTCAAACGTCATTTTCTACCACGTTACCTGGCATAACAAGAGGGAATCACTTTCATACTAGAAAAATTGAACGTTTTGCGGTAATTAAAGGAAAGGCATTAATTCAGTTAAGAAGAATTGGTAGCGAAGAGACTCATGATTTTTATTTAAGCGGTGATGAACCGGCTTATGTTGATATGCCAATATGGTACACACATAATATAAAGAATATTGGGGAAGATATACTTTATACCATTTTTTGGATCAACGAACCCTTTGATTCGAATGATCCTGATACATATTTTGAAATAGTATAATTATGAATAAGTTAAAAGTAATGACTGTTGTAGGCACTAGGCCTGAAATTATTAGATTAGCAAGAGTCATGAATGCCTTAGACAACTCTGATGCAATTGAACATGTAATTGTTCATACAGGTCAAAATTATGACTATGAGCTGAATCAAATATTTTTTGATGATTTAGTGATTCGTAAGCCGGATTACTTTTTAAATGCTGCAGGAACTACTGCCACAGAAACTATTGGGAAAATTCTGATTAACATTGATCCTTTGTTAGAAGAATTACAACCAGATGCATTTTTAGTTTTAGGGGATACGAATAGCTGTTTATGTGCAATTCCTGCTAAAAAAAGACATATACCTATATTCCATATGGAAGCAGGTAATCGTTGTTTCGATCAACGTGTTCCAGAAGAAACAAACCGTAAGATTGTTGATCATATTTCAGACATAAATATGACTTATAGTGATATTGCGCGTGAATATCTTTTACGTGAAGGTTTATCTGCTGATAGAATAATCAAAACAGGTTCCCCGATGTTTGAAGTATTGAATCATTATTTGCCATCCATTAAATCTTCAAAAATTTTAGAACGGCTATCACTAGTCAGTAATAATTATTTTGTTGTATCAGCACATAGAGAAGAGAATATAAGTAGTGAATCAAATTTTAAAGGATTAGTTACTAGCCTAAATTTAGTAGCAGAAAAATATGACTTACCTATAATTGTAAGTACACACCCTCGAACTAGAAAAATGATCGATGCAAAAGAAATTATATTGCATAAAAATGTCCAACTTTTGAAGCCTTTAGGGTTTAATGATTATAATGCATTACAGTTACACTCAAAAGCTGTTTTATCAGACAGTGGAACGATTTCAGAGGAATCTTCAATCTTGAATTTCCCCGCATTAAATATTAGACAAGCTCATGAGCGACCAGAAGCGATGGAAGAAGCTTCTGTAATGATGGTTGGTCTAAATCCTGAGCGAATTTTACAAGGATTAATGCAGCTTGAATCAGAAAAGATCGGAGATAAAAGAACATTTAGAAAAGTATCAGATTATTCAATGCCAAATGTTTCTGATAAAGTGGTAAGAATAATCATAAGTTATGTAGATTATATTAAAAGAACAGTTTGGGGCGAATGATCACAAAGAAAATTTTAATTCATTCTATAGTATTTAGTCCAGATGGTGTTTCTACAGCATACTTATATAATGACATCGTTATAGGTTTTAAAGACGCTGGATATGAGGTTGTGATACTAACAACTACTCCTCATTACAATTTAATTGAAACAGCGTTACAAAGGCAACCTCTAAGTAGAAAACTATTTGGATTATTCTATGAAAGTGATTTTGATGGCATACGTGTAATACATGTTCATTTAAAGAAATATAAGAGTTCTATTTTTAGAATATTTTCTTTTATATACTGGCATTTTTTATCTCTTATTATTGGACTTTCGATCAAAAAAGTTGACTTTATATTAAGTCCTTCCCCGCCATTGAGTATTGGACTAATTTCAATATTAATTGCAAAAAAGAATAGAGCCAAGTTTATATATAATGTTCAAGAAATATATCCAGACTTGTTAATTAAAAACGGGGCACTTAAATCAAACATAATTATCAAATCACTAAAGTGGTTAGAAAAATATATTTATAATCAAGCATCTGCAGTAATTACGATTGATCAAAAGTTCTATGAGCAGATTGTTGATAGATTTAATGAAAAAGATAAACTGAAAATTATCCCTAATTTCGTTGATACAAAATTGTACAAGCCTATACCTAAAGAGGTAGAACTGCCTAATCTATTTAAAAAAGATGCACATAAAGTTCGATTATTATATGCTGGCAACATAGGATTTTATCAAGATTGGGAACCAATATTGTTTGCAGCAAAAAAACTTAGAGATACAAACATTGAATTTTGGATCATAGGAGAAGGTGTGAAAAAAGAATATTTAATCAAAGAAGTAGAAAAACATAAACTTACTAATATTAAAGTTTTGCCTTATCAAGATAGAGAATTAATGCCTTTAATTAATTCATTTGCTGACATACACTTTATCTCTATTAGTAAAGAAATGGAACAAGAAGGTTTTCCGTCAAAGGTTTATACTATAATGGCATGTTCAAAACCAATGATTGTAATTACAGGAGAGAACACGCCTCTATATAATTTCTTAAAACCTTTGAATTGTTCTATACTAATTTCAAATAACCGGAATGAAGAATTTATTGATTCAATTGTTTTATTAGCAAATAACGAGAGAAAAAAACAAGAATTAGCCCAAAACGGCTATGATATAATTCAACAATACTATACTAAAGAGAAAGTTGTATCACAGTATTTAATTTTATTTGAAAATTTATAGTGAAAAGTATATTTATTACAGGATCAAGTGGATTTGTAGGGCAAAATATAATAAAATATTTCAATAATATATACTTGATTTATAGGTTTTCAAAGAATAATGAAATCAATATTAATCAAGATGTAGTTCTTCATCTTGCTGGTAAAGCGCATGATCTTAAAAATATTTCTAATTCTTCGGAGTATTATCAAGTAAATACTGAATTAACTAAAACAGTATTTGATTCATTTTTGTCCTCCAACTCTAAAGTATTTATTACTTTAAGTTCAGTAAAAGCAGTAGCTGACAAAGTTGAGGATGATTTGACAGAAGAACATATTGCTAACCCAACTACAGATTACGGGAAAAGTAAATTATTAGCAGAGCAATATATTTTATCAAAAAAAATTCCAGATGGTAAGCGAATTTATATTTTGCGTCCTTGTATGATTCATGGCCCAGGAAATAAGGGGAATTTGAATTTACTTTATAAATTAGCCTCCAAAGGAATCCCGTGGCCTTTAGGAGCATTTGAGAATAAGCGTTCTTTCTGCAGCATTGATAATCTAACATATATTATCAAAGAATTGATTGAGCGTGAGGATATCCCTTCTGGGGTGTATAATGTAGCTGACGATGAACCACTTTCTACCAATGATGTGATTTCAATTTTGGCTGAATCACAGAATAAAAAAGCAATGATTTGGAAGGTTTCTAAAGCATTAATTAAATCTCTCGCTAAATTAGGTGATCTACTTCGATTGTCTCTTACAACAGAAAAACTACAAAAGTTAACTGAATCATATTTGGTAAGTAACCAAAAGTTAAAGTTTGTCATTGGTAAA
>Ga0315906_10005785_pt1 | contig 15455 bp, 20 predicted proteins | sample LakEriMetagenome_4_FD_203526 | JGI IMG/M metagenome (GOLD analysis project Ga0315906, IMG submission 203526) | Freshwater fungal communities from buoy surface, Lake Erie, Ohio, United States - Buoy 2 MA122 | ecosystem: Environmental > Aquatic > Freshwater > Lake > Lake biofilm | place: USA...
GATGGCTCTTCTCAAGGTAACGATGAGTGGGCTTGGGCTGTATGGCAAAAAGTTGATGGCGGAGCTTCAAATAGATTTGATAAGTCTGTTGGAGATCGCAAAAACCTAGCTGATTACGTTGCTGTCTTGGGCGACACATTCACCATTGAGGGAATTCGGATTAAGGTAGTGGGAACTGGGGATTACGAAACCATAGAGATATCCAAGGTTGGCTAAGAAGAGGTAGAAAAGTTCGGACCGCCTTATCCGCCACCACCCTAAAAGCCTTGCTTAAAGGGTTATCTCAGTTCTAAACTTTGGCCATGTGCGTTGGATGTATGGCGATGGCAGCAGCAGCTTTTGCTGGCGTTAATGCCCCAACACCTGCTCCTGTCCCAATGGTGATTGTGCAAAAGCCAACAGCTGCAGAATTAGTCCGCGCAGCATTTAAAGAAAATAGAATTGTAATCAAGACAGATAAAAACAATAGAGCGATTTAATCTCAATAGTTTTAGAACAGATTCACAGACTCCTTAATAACAAGGAAAAATCATGAGATCTAGAAGTAAAAGCGGAGCTCTAGTAGTCATTTTTGCTCTTTTTCTTTCTCTATTCCTTCCAAACTCTTACTCTGCTCAGAAGATCACAGCGGGTTCAAGCTGTAAGGGCTTAGACAAGAAAGTTGATTACAAGAATAAAACCTATACCTGCATCAAAAAAGGCAATAAGTTAGTTTGGTCAAAGGGCGTTGCTATAAAGAGTGCGACCCCTGCTACTTCTCCATCACCAACTCCTGCGGCAAGCACTCCTACGACAGAGGTAAAAATAGATTCTTTAAGCTTGGATCCAAGAATTTCAAAAGATTCACTTCTTTCGCAAGCTTCAATCTGTAAAACTGTAGATAAGACCCCTGATTATGGCCCTGGGGGATTAACAACATCTCGAAATGGTTTTCCTCGTCCTAAAGAGGCGACCTATCCATCTGGCAAAGCAAAGGTTCTTGTAATTCCTTTCACCTATACAACTTGGCCTTTCCTCTCAAAATTACCTGCCATCACCAATAGAACAGTGACAGATCTTGAGGCAATTCAGAAAGTAAATAAGGAAGTTGAGCAGCTAGCAAAGAGCCTCTCTGCCGGTAGGTTTGAAATGGAAATATCAATACTTCCAGAGAGTGAATGGCTAACTCTTGATCCAGAGCTAGGTTTTGATTCAACGCCAATGACAGATAACTTCGGACCAATTAAGAAGATGATCCAAAAAAATGATGGCAAGATTGATTTCGAAAAATACGATTCTTATGTCTTTGTATCTACCCTCGGTGCGCCAATTCCTCCTGTTGCTCAAGCAACGTACTCAACTGAGGTAAAAACCAGTAAGGGTCAAGCAAATAAACTCGTCTTAATGACTCATGGCTGGTCAAGCTCAGCTCTATATTTCCACGAACTGGGCCACTCCATGTTTGGACTAGAGGATCTCTATCTCTTTAGTGAAAACAAGGCAGAGTGGTTGCCATCGGAGCTAGCTCCCATATTGGCTTGGGATCTAATGGCTTCATCTCAAATCGAAGTTCTCTCTAACTGGAATCGCCTGCTGATGGGATGGCTCTCTGACACAGAGATTCGCTGCCTTACTGATCAAAGCCAATCCACTCACTATCTCTCTGACTTCACAAAGAAAGGCCAGCCTCAATTACTCCTTATCAATCTTGCTCCAGGAGTGAGCCTGGCAGCTGAATCTAGAATCTGGGGAGAAACCCAAAGACTTCTGTTATATGTAATTGATACCAACCTAAGCCATGGCCAGGGTCCACTTAGATCACTTAATACTCTTCTAAAAGCTGGTGAATCAAAAGAGTTATTTGATTGGAAATTTAATGTTCTAGAGACAAGTAAAGATGGTCTATTACTTGAAGTTAGTAAAGGATCTGGCAAGGCCTATGTAGCTCCTCTAATTGCGCAAAATAACCAAGGACCAAGACAACCAGACTCACCCATTGGCCTTACTGGCGGAGAATTCACTAGAAGTAGTGCAACAAGTGCTGAGATTGCCTGGAAACCAACGAACTATCAGTCTTATCGAGTTTATGTCACAGCAACAGATGATTATCAAAAAGTTTATTTTGAGTCAGGCAAAGTTGATTCAACTGCAAATCCCCTGGTGGTAAAGATGACTGGCCTAGTTTGCGGCGTAGATCTTCGAGTAATGAGCGTGTTCTTCACAAAGAAGGGAGGCGAGGGTCAATCGAGAGTGGAACAGAGAGTTCTAAGAAGCTTTAAATGTCAGGGGTAAGATAAGTAAAAGTCTTAGTAGGTATTTAATTTCAGTTGATAATTACTAAACGTATAACTTCCACAACCTAAGGAATTCCACATTGTTAAGAAGTTATTAATTTCCTTCAAATCATAAGTGTAATTATTGCCATGCGGTGCGGAGATGGTAGTAATTGGCAACACGCGTGCTCTTACCAGGCATGAATTGCGGATTCGAGTCCCGTTCTCCGTTCCCGTAGTCGGTTATCTCTATACTACTCACGCCTGGTAAGAGGTGAGTGTCTTAAAGAGACACCGCAAAAAGGCCCCAATATTTTGGGGCCTTTTTTAATGTCCAGGTGAGCATCTCCTTAACGAAGAGTTTCCAAGGGTAGTTCATTTACATGTTACTCGGAGTAGCTCTTTTTCGTAATCTTTAGAAAGCTCATTTATTCAATCACTTATACACCGGTCAAACACATGCTCTAGAAAAGGCAGTGAGAAATGAGCTGGCTTACTTCCTCTTACTTGAGCCATTCTTAGCAACAAGGAGAATTACAAGTATGGATACTGCCACAATAACAAGTTCCATAACCCAATTATCACCTAGATAAGTCAAATTAATTGAAATGTGGAGCAATTTAGAGTTGGTGGCCTAGAGCTAATCTGAGTTGAGCAAAGCTACAGTGTTATCGACTAATGATCACAATGAATTTTCATGATCAATTCCGATTTCTCTATAGCCCTTTAAAATTTGCACAGAGGGTTTTAGCCACTATTGGAATGGCATTACTCCATTCACCTAATCTAGCCTTGCGCTAAGGCCGTAATGGTCCCTTGAAACCCTGACCTACAGATTCTCAAATGCCGTTTATATAGAGAGTATTCCGCAAAAACTTACAGAGGCTTTGATTTTGAGCACAAAGACCTTGATTTTTCTTGGATGCTGCCTTAAGGTCTTCTTGAACAAAGGATAGAAACCATGACGGTCTGTGCCTATTGCAAAGGCGATTTGGACAACGAACGTAGTCCAAGATGTCCAACCTGTAGCGCTAGACATCACTTGCTCTGTTGGGAAGAGTACGGTGGATGTGCTCAGTTTGCTTGTGTTGCTGGCCCTGGAACTGAGGGATAAATGAACCCCAGACAAAAGCGACTTGAATCAGATTATCGAGAAATCAAATCAACTTATTTAAAAGATCCAAACATAGAAGTAATTGCACTAGGCCCTGAGCCATCTGATAAGTATCGAGTTGTTTTCAAGGTTCCCGCATTTCACTTTGACTCAAAAGGTGATCCTGTATTAGTTACGACAACAGTCGTTGATATAGAACTACCTATTGGATATCCAAAAGTTTCTCCGGTGGCTAAAACTGTCAATGGAGATTCTGTCTTTCATCCAAATTTTAATGAAGGAAAAATCTGTTTAATGGATAATTGGTTTCCTACGACACAAATCACAGATTTAATTCGGGAAATTGGGGACATGTTGCAATGGAAGAAGTACAACATACGTTCACCACTAAATGCCTTAGCAGCAGAGTGGAGCCAGAAGAATCAAAACAAAATACCCCTTGGCAGTATAGAAGTAGGCGCAAAGTGAATGCGCGGACACGGAGATTGGAAGCCGATTATCGACAGCTTCGACTTATGTACGACAGTGACCCAAGAGTTGAGATTCAACCGGTTGGCCCAGTGCCATCAGATAAGTACCGAATTGTTTACAGAGTCCCATCTTTACGACTTGATAAGAGTGGTAAGCCAATCCGAGTTGATGTAACGACTGTAGAACTGGAGTTACCGATGGGGTATCCCAAGGTGGGTCCCGTAGCACGGACAATGTCAGGCGACGTTGTCTTTCATCCAAACTTTAGTGCGCAAAAGATTTGTTTAATGGATTTTTGGGCCCCTTCGACTCAACTTTCTGATATCGTAAAAGATATTGGAGAAATGTTGCAGTGGCAAAAACTTAATATTCGTTCTCCACTCAATGCGCAAGCTGCGGATTGGAGTCAAAACAACAAAGGTCACTATCCATTAGCTGATTTTCAGCTTGGTTCTAAGCAAGTCAAGATAATACTGAAGTAAACCCACGAGCCATAGGAGAAATAATGTCTGAAGACAATAAGCGGATCAGGATTACAAATGATGATCTCCAAAGTCCTACCGTTAGGCAGAACGTCGAAGGCATGAAAGAAGCTCAAAAAATTGCCTTAGTTCGCCCCGTTGGTAATCCAGATGAATTGAGGAAGTCTTCATCAGGCCTCATGTCAATTTTGATTTTATCTGGCGCTGGATTGCTCGGAGGTTTTTTGGCTTTTCTAGGTACCAAATTAGCATTAGATGTAATTCTAGTTGATTCAGAAAGTGCAACAGTCTCAAACCTATCATTTACATTTATCTTGGCATTCATGATCGGGCTAACTGTTTCAATGATAGATGCCGCCACATCTCGTATTGGCTCAAAAATTGCAATTGCTGCTGGACTGGCCGTTCCTACTGCTATCGTTTTAGGTTTAGCATTGGGTGCAATTGCAAATGCTTACTACTCCTCAGCAAGCCAACGTATATATGAGGAAGCTTTTCTAAGGTTAGACCGCGGAGAATCAGCCGAGACCGTTCAGGCCTTTATCCAAGCAAGTAACCACTTCCCTCGCGGTTTAGCCTGGCTTTTTGTGGGCTTAGCAGCTGGGTTAACAGTAGGAATTGCTTCTAAGAACTTGAAGAGAACTGCATTAACCGCAACAGGAGGTGCTGTGGGTGGATTCTTAGGAGGATTCATTTTTGACTTCATGCCACAGGACTTGGAGTGGGTAGCTCAGTTAGTTGGTATTTGCTTAACAGGACTATTAATTGGCTCATCTATGGCTTTGCTCGAGCAAGCAGCTAGAACACAGTGGATAGATATAGTCGCTGGAGGTATGGCAGGAAAGCAATTTATACTTTACAAGTCCGAAATTATTATTGGCTCATCGCCTCAAGCAGACATCACTTTAATCAAGGATTCAGCTATAGCTCCAAGTCACGCACGAATATTTACTCAGGGTGGTAGAACGATTCTGGAAAGCCTAAACCCTGGAATGCCATGTGCTGTTGATGGTCAGTCTGATATGAGATTCTACTTACAAGATACGAATACCATAACTATTGGGTCGACATCAATTAGATTTAGAGAAAAGAAGAGTCAGAAGCAGATCCAGTCAGGAGTAGGCCGACTATCCTAAAAAGATTATGTGTATGGATGACAATAATGCTGGGCCTAATAGCTCCATCTACTGCTGCTCAAGAGAGTAATTATATTGACCTTGGCGTGCAAATCGTCTGTGCCAATTCTCGGGGGGCTGGGTTTTACCTTAAAGAGAAAATTGTTGTCACGGCGAGGCATGTGGTCGAAGACTGCTTAGCTCCACAAATCATTAATAACAAAGGCACTCGGACGAGAACAATCTCAATCGACTTCAGTAAAAATAAGGATATAGCATACCTAGGGGTAGAAGAAGCCGTCGCGCCAGTAGTCACAATCGCCGAAACACCTTCTCTCAATTCTGAAGTTTTTACAGTTGGGTCCCCAATTGACGGGTTATTACTTTCAAAAGGCACCTTGAAAGAAGTATTTAGGGACTTAACAGAAGAGTGGCTCGTGTTGGATATCCCGGCAGATCAGGGCAGCTCTGGAGGGCCAGTCTTTTCATCAGGCGCGCTAATTGGACTTGTTATCAGCAAGGACAAGAGAAATGGCGATATTTATGCGTATAGAGCCCTGGACATGAAAGATGATTACGATTATGTTTCTCAAGATGATGAGTCGGGGCAAAGGTATGAGCGCCCAGTTGGCAGTAGTGGAAGAGAACTACTACTCCCTATCTTCATTTCTGGCGCGATAACATTCCTTTTAGGACTTGGGATTGGAGTAACGATTTCAAAACGAAAAGTAAGAACAAACAAACCTAGGATTCGCATAGAAGTTTAGTTGTACTTAGACCAACGAGAGGAAATGTAATGGCAGAGATAGATGTAACAGTTACTGACATGGCGGGTGCACGAAGGGAAGAAGTAACCCTCCCTGACGATGCAGAGGCACTACATATCATTGCAAAGTTGGTGGAAGTAATGGAGTTACCTCTCAATAGTCCAGACGGCGCTCCTATGTCATACGTTTTCCATCACCAACAGACTGGTAGACAGATAAACGATAATTCCACACTTTCACAAGTAGGTGTGCAAAATGGAGACACCCTTCGATTGCTTGCTCAAATAGTTGCAGGATAGAGATTTGTCTTGTGGCTATAGATTTAACGAAGAAAGATAAATACAATCGTCAAAAAGGCATCACCTGGTGGGATCAGAGCGCTTTGCGCGCTAGTCATGTCTTAGTTGTTGGTGCTGGAGCATTAGGTAATGAAATAGTAAAAAACCTTGCCTTGGTTGGCGTAGGGAAGATCTCCATAGTGGATATGGATCAGATTGAACACACAAATTTAGCTAGATGTGTTTTTTTTCGTGAGGGAGATGAAGGAAAGTACAAGTCACAGGTTTTAGCTCAAGCAGCAAGTGCCTTAAATCCAGATGTTGAAACAACTTTTTATACTTGTTCAGTACAAACTTTGGGGGATGCATTTCTAAGGAATTTTGATTTAGTTGTAGCAGGGCTTGATAATCGTGAGGCGCGAATCTGGTTAGGAGCTGCTATGCGGCGGCTTGCGAGATATTGGATTGATGGGGCAATTGAGGGCTTAATGGGCAAAGCCCAGACTTTTACTCCGACAGGACCATGTTATGCATGCTCGATGACTTCACGTGAATGGGAGATAGTTGCCAAAAGGAAGTCGTGTGCATTACTCGGAAAAGAGGAAATACTCGCCGGGCATACCCCAACTAATGCGACAACAAGTTCAATTATTGCTGGTGTACAAACCCAAGAGGCAATTAAACATTTGGCTGGACGAGAAGATATGAGTGCCCTAAAAGACAAAATTTGGCGATTTTTAGGTGATCAAATGGAAACCTTCAATTCCTTAGTTGATGTAGATCCTGAGTGCATTTATCATGATGATCCCGTTCAAATTAGTAGAGATTTACTAATACCCGAAACGATTGAAGATCTTCTCCGTGATGAGAGTGTCTCTCCAAATGGTTACTTGAGTTTCTACAATGATTTCGTTTATATAAGTGCATGCGAGACATGTTCAACTTCTGCAAAAGCAGGTTTTGCTGATCTAATGAAAGGGCAAGGAAGCTGTGCCAGTTGTGGAGCGGAGCTCGAAGTTACATCTTTTAATCGAGTAATGATCGATGATGTTGTGGCTAAAGTTCCTTTGAGAGGGCAGTATTGGCCTTTTAGTGCACTTGCTCAAATAATTGATGAAACGGTTTATACAGTAGCGATTAGGAGAGAGTAATGGCTGACCAAAAAAAGTTTGAAATTGTTTGCACTGATGAACTGATGAGCAAAATAGAAGAGCAGTGTTTTAGCTCTACGAAGACCGAAGTTGGTGGTTTTCTAGTTGGGACTATAGTTGATGGAAAATCCACTGTCACACATGTCCTAAAAGCAAAGCACACTGCGAATACTCAGTCACAATTGACATTCACCAATAAAACTTGGGAAACGGCACATGCTGAGATGGGCGAGATTGGCTCAGATGCTGAATTAATTGGCTGGTTTCACTCTCATCCAAATTTTGGAATATTTCTCTCTGACTATGACAAGTTTATACAAAATGAATTTTTTTATAGAGATGGAATGATAACAATCGTTGTCGATCCGATAAACGGAAAACGCGGATGGTTTATTTCAATCAATAAGGATGTACGTCCCTATGCAGACGAAGAAGACACTACCTTGGAAAAATTAAGTGGGACTAAGGGCAAGCCTTCTTCTCCAGATGAAGGAATTAAGATTAAAAGTGCTTCACAAAGCAATGGAATTTCTATTGGTCGGACAATTGCAATCGCAGGTATTTTTTCCATTTTTTCCATTTTAGGTAGTTTTGTAATTTCAGGTGGGCAAAGTGGCTCGATTGATCAAAAAGGCCTACAGAGCCAAATCGACAATCTTCGGGTACAGGTTGCCATTTTGCAGCAGCAGTTGTCTCCTGAAGATGTCAGCGAGGAAGTTGCTCCCGAAGTAGAACCAACTGTAGTGAATTCGCAACCTGCACCCAAGAAGTCAGTTTCAACACCGAAACCTCCCACCAACACGGCCTCTTTAGCGGGAACTAAGTGTCCAAAGGTGGGAGACTCAAAGGTACAAAAAGGAAAAAAATATATATGCGTAAAATCGGATGACAAGTTGGTTTGGAAGCTCACAGCAACTCCCACAACTCCAAAACCAACTCCAACACCTACGAAAACAGGCGCAACGGGAGACGCTGAACCAAAGGGAGAAACTGAACCAAAGGGAGAAACTGAACCAAAGGGAGAAACTGAACCAACCACGCCTGCAGGATCAAAGAAAGACCAATAATGGCATTTTGCACAGAGTGCGGGAGTCGGTTATCGGCTGCAGACAAGTTCTGTTCTTCATGTGGGTCGCGCGTTAGCGAGTCTGCAAAGTCAAACGAGATTAGCGAGCTCCGAGATGCTGGAACAGTATTGCCTGCGGAACCAAGCGTTGGCGCAGTGCGGAGGGCAGCAACAACTGCGCGCGTAGCACCTATTTATGGCCCTGGGTTTAAATCCAATATTCACTGCGCTAATTGCGGATCCAAGCCGGGAAATGGAAAACTCTGTACTGTTTGTCAAGCGGATTTGTAGGAGGTTTACATGGGCTTTCGACACGGGGATGGCAACGAAAAACTATTGAATTGTGCGAATTGCAACATGCCTATGGAAGTAGATGCTCAATTTTGTGTCGAGTGCGGGGTTAGAAGAACTCAAGCTATTGGCGTAAAGCCGGCTCTTGTCCCCCCAGTAACGCCAGAGATCAATCCTCCTGAGTTGGTGGAGCCTATTAAGATAAAGAAATCTCGAGATCCTAAAGTCCGAATAGCTCTTTTAGGTTTCTCAGAAAAAGCCACTAGTGGTTTGCGAAAACGGGCTAAGGTTGTCTACTCAATAGCATCCGTAATTGTTGTTATTGGTGTTTATGGAATCATTCAATCGTTTATTTTTTCCTCATCTTCACCTGAGGAGTTCGCAAAAGAATACATCGAAGCTGTTATTGACCGAGAAGAATCAAAAGTGACATCAGATTCAGATTATTTCCCTAATCCAGAAAAACTTCCATTGCTTCCCAAAAAGTACCAAAAGTGGGATGAAGTCGATGGTTTATCCTGGAAGACAAATTCAGAATGGAATGGTTGGCTGGGTGATGGTTTTGTTAAATTCGTACCGATGGATGGCAATCAAATAAAAGAAGAATCCGGTTTCACTCTCAGAATTAAAGCAAAGTACACCCAAAAGTTTGGGATTTTCCGCAGCGCAAAGTGGGTTTCAGCTAATCCGATGTCTGACATTGAATTTGCATTTAGGAATGAGGAAAATATTGGAATTCAGATCAATCAAGTGCCAGCTGGGTCAAGTAAATCTCCTGAACTATCTAAAAAACGCTATGTTGCCTTCCCGGGTCCCTTGAAAACAGAACTGACAGGCGCAGGATTTACAAAAGAGCGAGAAAATAACATTTTAATTGGCTCAGAGGAGAGCTTTTCAATAGATTTCCCTGACATTGAATACGCCCTGAATACTTCACACGTGTCAAGTGCGCGGATACAACTGGAATCAGCATTGACTTCTTGCCTTAAGAGAGAGTGCTCGGATTTACCCAGACTATCTCAATTTGATTTTTCTTTCTTTAACCAGCCAGACGACTATCTCTACACAGATTACTTCTATACGGATTGGGGTACCAGCCCTGACTGTTCCGTGTCCTCCTTTAGAGCTACTTCTGCAGACGAGGGCTATGTTTCCTTAGACTGTACAGCTTACGCTTCGGCTTCGATCAAATGGATTCTCTATCGAATCTTTTTAACAACTTATTATGATACAGGATATGACAGTACATCCATATCTTTGAGGGTATCGGCAAATGTATCTCGTACTTCCAATCCATATTCAGTGAAGTTAAGCAACATTCAAATATCAAACTAACAATTAGCCAAGGGTCAGCCTTATATTTATCTTCTTGTAAGGTGGCTCAGAACCGACATCTACCAAGAAAGTGTTGCTATTTCCAAAGGGAAAACTAACAAAGACATTTAGTTTTGTCCCCGAAAAAATAGGAACAGGTTGAAGCTGTAATTCATATAGACAGGTAGAGTTTGATTTAGAAGAAGCTTGTTCGACCTTTATTGACCCAATTTGCTTATTATCAATATCATTTACAATGACAGTAGCATCATCAATATCAGGAAAGTTTCGAGTTCCTTTGCAAATGTCAAGCGACCCAGAAGCACTTCCCTCTGTTGCAAAGTCAGCCGTGGTTATACTTAGATAAATCCTCAAAGATTCATTAGTTTTTGGAGCAACTATTGAAGAAGAGACCGGCCTGTAAAAAACAGAAAAAACAAGAGCAGCAATCATCATTAAAGCAAGGGTTAGTGCAAAAGGAGCAAACGAGCCCCGATCTGAGGCCTTAACAGCCTTAGTGCTTGTTTTGGGCTCTTTTTTAGTCTTTATGGAATCTTTTGATTTGCCTTGTGAAACAGTATCATCACTTTGTGGGCTACTTCTCTCAACAGAATTCTCAACTTTTTCCAACTTCTTTTTCCGCGCCATTACAAACCCCCTCTCTGCATATGTACAATTCTAAGTCGCACTATACATGCAACAACGTGAGTTTCATAGAGGCTCGTTTTAGGGAGATGGGATGTAGATGATTAAGTTAGACTCTTCATTTTTACAAGATTTCACTGGTAATGAGAGTTCTGCATCAAGCTTACTCGCTGCGCAAAGTAGTTTAGACAATGAAAGTAGATCCAATTTAAGATGACTAAAAAATTTAATTTCAATGTATTTATTCGCTCACTTGGGCTTTTGTTTGCTTACTTACTTACCGTCATAACTTTACCGAGCCTAAGCCTGATCAATTCAGCGCAATCATCTCAAAAGACATTTTCTCTAATGTCCCCATTGGACACTTCTAACTCTACTGGCTTATCCGCTCAATATGATTTGGAGTTTGTTGAGGTTGGACTTTTTGACAATAACTCTGATCTCCTACACATATGGCTTCATTATAAAAGTCCAGTATCGCGAACTATGTTCACAAGCAATAGTGCTTGGGCGATGGCAGCCATTTGGACCTCAGAGTCAAGAGCTACTCTTGGGGGCAACGATCAAGACTTTAGAATTTTACCGAGTCAGAGTCAGGCATATCCTCTAGACAATACATCAATTAGCGCACGCGCACTTGTGCCAGTGGGAGGGAATTCCGGTAGCACAAAAACTGACTTTAGCAGGTGTAATCCCACTACTTGGACTGACGTGAGCAAGAATGTAAAGTGGATTGGCTTAAAGATTTCTAGATCTTGCGCTGGAATTCCTGAAAAATTCTGGGTTGCCGGATACACCTCTGCCTCAAACAACTGGGATTGGGCGCCGGACAAAGCTATGTATGTAGATCTGAGTGTAAAAACTACTGTCACACCAGGAGTAAGTCCTACACCTGTTGTTTCTGCAAGTCCAGTTGTTAAGAGAGTCCAAAATTTCTATTTTGATCCAGTATCCTCGCAATCCATGATAGAAAGGCAAGTCAACGTTACTACACGTTCTGACGGAGGCTTTAGAAGTGTACGTTCAACCACTCCTATTGTTTGTCAAGCGAACGATACAAGCTCTGCATCGACATCATCATCCTTATCTGTGACATTCATTAGTGAAGGTACGTGCACTCTAGAGGGATTTGCTCCGTCTACCACCCTATATCTTGAAAGTTCGAAAAGTTATCTAAGTTTTTCGGTATTTAGGTCTGAGCAGGCGATAGATGTAATAATTCCAGATAAACCGCGTGCAGGAAAAACTATCGACTTAGAGGTTCTATCATTTACTGCCACAGATTTGGATTTAACAATTACGACTCCTAAAATTTGCACTCAACCATTAAATAGAAACCAATATCGAATAAAACTGATCAGGGCCGGAACTTGCAGATTTGATTTATCAGATGGAGGCTCAAACGACTATCTTCCTTATGAAGAACGATGGGAATTTGATGTACTGAGTAGTGCAAACCCAAAACCATCGCCAAGCCCCAAAAAGACTATAGGTGGGTCCGCGACTACAACCAAAAACCCTTCTGGCACCCCATCGAACAAGCCGACCACCTCGACGAAAATTGGTGGAACCGCGGATACAAAGAAGCCATGAAAATAAATCTGAACTGCAGGGTACTTAAGTATGACTTGTAATCTTGATCATTCTTCACAAAGAGGAAAATTCTGCAAGGGATGCGGTGTGAAATTAGGGCAACAATTCGAAACGTGCTCGAGTGGCCATGAAATTAAGAAAGGGGCGAGATTTTGTTCAATTTGTGGCGAACAGGCAAAAAAAGAGTTGCCCGAACCCAAAACAGTAAACCAACTCTCTAGCCCGGTAACTTTCAACGTAAGTTATCCAACCATTCCCATTCCCCCAATTCGCGCCAAAACTAATTCATTGGCTATAACGTCGTTTGTATTATCGATAATTTGTTGCTCCCCTCTAGGGGTTATTTTAGGCAGTGTTGCACTCAGCCAAATTAACAAAGATCCCAGTCAGACAGGTCGGGGTTTAGCGATTGCAGCAATAATCCTAGGTTCAATTGGAACGATTTTCTTATTATTCAATTTCACAACGTCTTTTTGGTATTTTTGATGCAAGAAAATCTTCTCAAAGTAACATCGCCGATTTTTCGAACCTTGATTTTGCTCCCAATCGGAGTAGCTTTCTATTACATAGGTAATTTAAGTCTGGGCTTTCAGAACGGGCCATCTCTATGTCTCTTTAATAAACTCGCTGGCTTCCCATGCCCAACATGTGGTTTAACCCGTTCACTTTATTCTCTTGCAACAGGCAATCTTTCTCAGTCAGTCAGGTTTAATCCATTAGGACTCCCTCTTGCCTGTTTCATTACTCTATGGACTTTAGGTAGAGTTAATTTAGTTTCTCTCTTGAAGAGGCTTGACACAACGAAACTGGAGGGAAGAACCATCTATATTATTTTCACACTTCTTCTATTGTCTTGGAGTTTTAATGTCATTAGAGTTGTCTCAGGAGTATATCCAGGGTAGTAAAGCCAAAAGAGGAGAGGGTCTAAAAATGAGTTTCCAGAATAGCGGATTCAATACAGGAAGTAATTGGGTTGTACAAATGCCGGGCCATGCAGAAACCCCGGTAGATTTAATGACACTAACCATGTGGGCAAAGTCTAGAAATCTTCGCTCAGACACCATGGTAAAAGATTTACATTCAGGTCAGTTGTATCAAGCAAAGCAAATTCCTGGAGTTTTTTCTGAAAAAGAGTACATAGTTGCCCTTTTATTTGCGATTTTTTTAGGATGGCTAGGTGTTGATCGTTTCTATCTTGGACAAGTAGGACTTGGTTTGGGCAAGTTGTTTACACTCGGGGGGTGTGGAATTTGGCAGTTGGTGGATATTATTCTAATTGCAGTACGAAATGTCACAGACTCTAATGGTCGCCCCCTCGCCTAAGTGAATGTCGTTGAAATCATCGATTACGGTGTAGGACGCTGCTAGCATTGTTGATTGAATCACACACATGAGTGATTCAAATACCGAAAGGGATTGTTATGGCACAAATTGGAAATAAACCACAAAAGAGTTATGTGACGGCGTTGCTGCTGTCATTATTTTTAGGTGGCCTCGGAGTCGACCGCTTTTATCTAGGTTATACCGGCCTAGGAATTTTCAAGCTTCTCACATTTGGAGGACTAGGCATCTGGGCCTTAATTGATTTCATCATGATCGCCATGCGAAAAGTGACATCTGCAGATGGTCAACCCCTGGCATAAAAGAAATGAAACAAAAGAGTAAAGTTCTGGTTTTATTCTCAGTTGTACTTTTACTATTGGGTGTGCAATCTTGTTCGAGTGGTTCGGCAAATGCAAAGTGTAAAACGCTATCCCCATTGGCTGACCAACTAATCTCATATATGGCTACAGGAAACTATGAAATGGCATTTCCTACAGTTACTAGTATCTACTACGAGATTAAAGATGAACCTGCGGTTGAAGCCGATGACAGCCTTGAGGGCAGAATCGAAAATACCAAAGGTATGGCAGCCTTAATAGTTAACGGAGGAGCTGAATCTTTTGGTGTTGCTCGAGTAATGTCAACAATCGAGTCAAATATGCGACAAATTAGAGCGATGTGTGCCTGAAGAGAGTTGGGAACCTCTCTAATCTTTTGGTACACCGAGCCTTTTGAATCACTAAATAAGTCAAGGGAGCCCCACTTATGCTCGTAAGTGGGGCTTTACAAAAGCAGAGCTGGTGGATCTGTGTTTATTGGCTAAGGGATGAACTCACAGAATGTGCCACCTACCTCTAATAAGAATAGGCCTAGCCTTTGCCCTCTCACCTTTGTTAATAGCCTTTATCGCCTCGCTCTTTCAAGGAGGATCAATCTGGAATGAGACAAGAGCAGGTTCCTTTCTCTGGTATTTCTTTTTTACACTACCAGTAGGTTTTCTTATCATCTTAATTGGATTAATTGCCCTGATTATTAGAAGGGTAAGAAAGAGAGATATCACTTGAGCTATGCCGTGATCTTTCGCTCCATTAGAACTAATGAGCATATCGAGCTCTATGAGAGCCACTCTCAAAAGATGGAGGAATTAGTAAAGGCCACCCCTGGCTATATCTCTCACTACAGCCATAGAGATCCAGTATCTAGATCTGGAGTAACAATCTCTTATTTTGAAAGCCTTGAAGCAATTAAAACCTGGCGAGAAAACCCAGAGCATAAAGAGGTTCAAAGGCTAGGCAGAGAGCTCTTCTATAGCTGGTATGAGATCCAGATAGTTAAGGTTGATAGGCAATATGAGTGGAGCTTGGGGGAGTAAGTAGAACTTAGTGAAAGCAAGTCTTATTTAAATTTTTGATCAAGTAAAACCATAATAAAAACTACTTTTCGTCGAGGATTCGTTCCATCCGCGCAACCTTTTCACGCAACCTTTTCATCTCATCGGAAGTAATTTGCCCATCCTCAGTCATTACCTCAACATCATCCACGATCTCACTTAGCTGCCCCATACGCTTGGCCCGTTCACGATTCTCCTCTCGC
>Ga0315906_10005786_pt1 | contig 15454 bp, 11 predicted proteins | sample LakEriMetagenome_4_FD_203526 | JGI IMG/M metagenome (GOLD analysis project Ga0315906, IMG submission 203526) | Freshwater fungal communities from buoy surface, Lake Erie, Ohio, United States - Buoy 2 MA122 | ecosystem: Environmental > Aquatic > Freshwater > Lake > Lake biofilm | place: USA...
CCCAGCAAACCCCGATGCATTCCGTTGGACAGAATGATATTCTGCTGAACTTTTGGGTGATAAGCCGTCCAAAAGCTGGAAGCGGCCAGCGCAATCACAATGGCTAAAGTTGCCCACTCCAGTATCTTAAGGAGTTTTTCGTTTCGGCGTACCCAGGCCATGGCTACAAGTGAAATACGCACATAAATCATTTCGGCACTCAGCGCCCCAAGGGCAAAAGAAATAGCCGGAAGAATTCCGTCGGTGATGGAAATCTGCATGGCTGCTAAACTTAATGTACCAAATGGCAGTGTACCCAGAAAGCTGATGAGAAAACCCCAGAATAAAATCTTAACAATGGGCGGCATACGACAAATATAATATGCCGAAATAAATAATAAGATGAAATGATTGATATATATTTTACATTAACGATTATCTGCATATACACCATAGAATTTATTGTAAAAAAAGTATTGCACTTAATCTATAATTAATAAAAAAAATAAAAATTTCCGCCTTATCTTGTAACCCACATTATGTTACCGCTCTAAACACATCAATAATGAAAAAAATAGGTATTTTATTTGGAAGAGAAAGATCTTTTCCGATGGCTGTCATTGAACGTATAAACGCTAAGAAAGAAAAAAATATCATTGCTGAACCTGTATTAATCGATAAAGTAGTGCAAGGAGAAGCGAGTGGTTATGCTGTAATTATTGATCGTATTTCTCAAGATGTGCCTTTTTACAGGGCATTTCTTAAAAACGCAGCATTATGCGGAACAGCTGTTATAAACAATCCTTTTTGGTGGAGTGCAGATGAAAAGTTTTTCAATAATGCACTGGCAACAAAAATCAATGTGCCTGTTCCTAAAACTGTTATCCTTCCTTCCAAAGAAAGACCGGACGACACCATTGATGAATCTTTTCTGAATTTATCTTACCCGCTTAATTGGGAAAAAATATTTGAATACGTTGGTTTTCCGGCTTACATGAAACCTTTTGCAGGAGGCGGATGGAAACATGTTTATAAGTTGCATGATGCAGATGAATTTCATCAAAAGTATAATGAGACTGGACAGCTGGTGATGCTCTTGCAAGAAGAGATACAATTTGAAGAATATTATCGTTGTTATTGCATCGGAAGAAAATATGTGCGGATCATGAGTTATGAGCCACGCAATCCACATCATTTACGCTATGTTGCCGACTTCAAACCTTCTGAAGAAAGGCTCAAACAAATGAATGATATTGTTCTGCGGATTAATAAATATTTGGGGTATGACTTTAATACCGTAGAGCTCGCAGTCAGAAACGGCGTGCCTTATGCTATAGACTTCTGTAATCCTGCGCCAGATGCCGATATCAAAAGTGTAGGGCAGGAAAATTTTGACTGGGTCGTGGAAACAGCTGCAACGTATGCCATAGAAAGAGCAAAGGAACACAAAGAAGGTATTGATAATCTTACCTGGGGTGATTATGTTCGAAATAGCCTGTTGCATAAGCAACTCTTCAATTCATAAATTTCTCTTTATTTATGAGCGGTATCAATTACAAGCAATTTAGTATTGGAGTAGAAGAAGAATATATGGTTTTTGATCCTCAAACACGGGAATTAAAAAGCCATGAGCAAAAAATTGTCAGCGAAGGCCAGCAAATACTCAAAGAAAAAGTAAAAGCTGAAATGCATCAGGCCGTAGTAGAAGTTGGCACAGATATTTGCAAGAATATTGATGATGCTTATGAAGATGTAGCGCATCTTCGAAAAACTATCAGCGGAATTGCGCAGGGATTAGGCCTATCTGTTGGTGCCAGCGGCACGCATCCATTCAGCCACTGGCAAGACCAGTTGATTACAGATCATGTTCGGTACAATCAACTCATTAATGAATTACAGGAAGCTGCCAGAAGCAACCTTATATTTGGATTACATGTTCATATAGGAATGGAAAACAGAAAGATAGCCATTCAGCTTGCGAATTCCGTACGTTATTTTCTTCCGCATATTTACGCATTAAGTACTAACTCTCCTTTTTGGGAAGGAAGAGTAACGGGCTATAAATCATTTCGCACCAAAGTATTTGACAAATTTCCACGGACCGGTATTCCAGAGCACTTTGACAGTATTGAAGCATACGACAATTTCGTTGAGTTATTAATCAAAACAAATTGTATTGATAATGCAAAAAAAATCTGGTGGGATTTGCGCGTTCATCCTTTCTTCAATACAATAGAATATCGCATTTGCGATGTACCTATGACAGTGCATGAAACAATTTGCATTACAGCCCTTGTTCAGGCCATTACAGCGAAGCTTTACAAACTGAGAATGCAAAACATGAATTTCATTCAATATCAACGAGCGCTGATCAATGAAAATAAATGGAGGGCCAGCAGGTATGGATTAGATGGTTGCCTGATTGATTTTGGAAAAGAAACAGAAATAGATACGCGTGCACTTATATTTGAACTTTTAGATTTTGTAGATGATGTAGTTGATGCATTAGGCAATCGACACATTATTGAAAAAATTCCTGATATCCTGCATAATGGAACAGGGGCCGACAGACAACTGGCGATATATAAAGAACGTCAAAACTTAAAAGACGTGGTAGATTATATTGGAGGACAGTTCCTGCAAGGAATTTAGTAAATCATTGCTCAAAAAAAGAAACAGTTCCTCCTACCCATTCTCTATCCTGATTATATCTTACTCCGATCATCTTCCCCTTGCTGAGTCTGGTAAGATTTGTTGCAAGATGCGGACGATCATCCCCCTCAGGCCAAACATACATGAGGCGGATTTCAACTTTGGCCGGCTCATCAGGTGTTTGAATCACCGCAGCATATTCTACTTTTCGCTGAAGTATATACCCTTCCGGATTTTTTATTTGATCAATATCATCCTTCGTTAAATCAATCTTCACACCTTGACCTGCGAAAGAGAATAATGGCTTCAATACGAACTGCGATAAATCATCCGGCAGTGTAGTTATTTCATTCAGAAAATAAGTTTCCGGCACATAGGGATGCTTGATAAGTGGCAATGTGTACTTGCTGATGCGGTAAAACCAGTTAGGGTGTGGCACCCATTCTACGTCATAATCATGTGTAAGATCCGGAAAATTATGTTTGTCTTTTGCTGATTGATTCAATTCATCAAATATAATCCGGTTGAAAATTCTGCGGATACGAATTTTGCGTTCACCTTTTATGTAATACAAGCTATTCCCTTCTGCTATGAGTTCACTGATACAAACCAGTTCAATACCGACATAGTCTTTGGTACATAAAAAATCAATCAGTGTTTTTTGTTCATAAGGTTTCCATTCGAGCAGCACTACTTCTTCCGGCAGATATTTTCCCAGGATCAGTTGCTTTAGCATAGCAATATAAGTATCGATATTGTAGCCATTAAAGAAATGGCTAAAGTTATCCGGAATAAGGAAATGCCTGCGCATTACTTCAGGAAAAAAAGCCTGAAACCCATACATCGTTGGGAAGCCCTGCATTTCAATCATCTGAGGAATAAGCATTCCGTTTTCATCTCTGCATACCCCAAAATCAAAACAAATCATTTGAGGATACCCCTCATTACCCGGAATAAATTCTCCGGAAGGGATGGCATGCTTTGTAAGCTCCTTAAACGAATCCTGCTTTACCAAATCAATGATATACTCACAGGCTGATTCCATTTTTGTTTTAAAATCTTTATCTACAAACACAGGGGTTTCTGCAATCCTGAAATCAATGACAGCAGGATATACAGCATTCAAATCCTTTAAAAAGGTCTCATATTTTTCTTTGGTAAAAGCAGCATTATAACTGGAACGAACAGATGCAACCATAGTAATTATATATAGGCATTGATAGACTCAAAAGCTAAGGAAAAGAAATTGCTGAATATATGCTGATAAGTCCAAAGTATTTTATCGGGATCTTCCAGATGCTCTATCATATTTTTCCATTTTTCATACCCATGATTTTCTATGACAGTCTTTTTCTTGTCTTCTCTTTGCAAATACATGCTCATCCCAATTGCATCAGCTTCAGGATGAAACTGTGTGCCCACCATATAATTATTAAAACGTATTGCCATAATGGCTCTTTCGAAGGGCACATGAGGCCTTTCTTTCTCTATACACAAAATTCTCCCACCGATTGATTTAAGTTTTTTAAAATCAGGTTGAATCACCTGATAATCTCGGCTATCCACCACATAAAAAGGATCATTCAATCCGTCAAACAATATTTCCTCAAAAGTATTAGGCATTCTGTGAACGGGAAAAACTCCAAAAGAAGTCGATTTTCTTTTACATACATGCCCTACTTCAAAGTAGCGACAAGCCATTTGAAATGAATGACAAATAAAAAGAACATGTTTGGGAGCACAGTCATCATTTGCCCGGTTCCATTCCAATACTTTTTTGAGCCAGTCGAAATATAAAGCCTCCCATTGCTGACCTTCTCCTTCAAACGGACTTCCCGGGCCTCCAGTGGAAATATAGAGATCATACGTTAAATCAGGCACCTGAGCTTTCTGTCTTACATCAAAAATATCTGTGGCAATCAGGATCTGATTAGATGCTGAAAATTCGTTGATCAGCTGATGAATACAACGCAATCCCTCATTAGGATGGCCGTTATACAAATCAAGAATGGCCAGCTTTACCGATCTTGCTCCTGTATCATTCATAGGTGCAAATTTACCATTTTTTAGTTGTTATAACCATCTAGTATATGCATTAAAAAAGCAGCCCACTGAGCTGCTTTTTTTTACACAATAAATTTATTACAACCCTCCTTCAAAGATTTTTTGTTTCAGTACATTCAAACTCGGATCCATGCCAATCGCTTTGTCGCAAAGCACTGCACCTTTGTCTTTTTGTCCCATTTTTTGATAAGAAACACCAATCATATAAAGAGATCTTGCATTTTTTGTATCCATCTGTATAACCTGATCCCACTGCTCAATGGCTGCTTTATAATTTCGTCCCTTATAATATGCCTCACCGAGCGCATACGTTACATCAACATTATAAGGACGCTTCTCAAGAGAAGTGCGCAACAATTCAGCTGCTTTATTAAAATTGCCTGAATTCATATAACTGTATGCCAGGTTTTCAAAGTAATCTGCATTTTGAACCCAGCCTCTTTGTGCCGCCAGCTCAAACATAGCAATAGATTTCTTATCGTCTGGAACAGAATAATATACCATAGCTAATTCATAGGCATAACGGGCATTCTTTTTATCCAGCTCTATCGCCTTTTGATAAAATGGAATCGCTTGTTCATAACGGGCTAATTCAATATAGCTTCTTCCAATTGTATATTGAATAGAAGCATTATCCACTTCTTTTTCTGCGGCATACATTAAACGATTGATTGCTTCCGCAAAATTTTCAAGATAATAATTAGACATGCCGGCTATTAAATGCAATGGCTCGTCCTTATGGGCAACTTCCCATTTTTGTGCATATGCCAATGCTTCTTTATGTTTACCCATCATGAAATGAATATTGGCAAGCTCCTTATACACAGATTCATTTTCCGGCTCGAGTTCAGACCACTTATTTAATGCCAGATAAGCCTGACGATAATTGCGGGTATCCATAGCAAATTCACTCAGCTCTTTATACGCTTCTGTGAAAGTTGGATCCTGCTCAATTGCCTGAGTAAAAAGATTCGTTGCTAAACTGATGCGTTTTTCTACGCGGGCTGATTTTGCTTTTTTTAGTAAAACGGTTGCGCTGTCTCTGTTGTTGGCATAACCTGAACTTACAAAAAGCGAACAAGCTAAAAGGAGTTTAAAAGTTTTCATGGATACATTTTTTTTGATTTTATGAAACGGATTATGAACGTAAAAATACATGGGGATTAACACATTTAAAACATTTAGCTGCTTCATTTCACAAAATTAAGTAGTTCACCTTAGTACAACCAATGCTAATGGCGGGATATTCATACTGATTTTGGTCATTGTATTTATAGCATTACTGTTCACAACTTTTATTTCGCCATTCATCACATCACCCGTTCCCCCATAGTGCTGTGCATCGCTATTAAAGATCTCCTTCCATTTTTTCTTCCCGGATACTTCAATCGCCCAGTCATATCTTACAACAGGCGTCATATTCATCACAATCAGCAATTGATCTTTTTCTTTTTTCCCCTTGCGCATAAAACAAATCACTGACTCCTCCCTATGTTGCAAATCAATCCATTCAAAGCCGTACTGATTAAATTGATTTTCATGAAGTGCGGGTTGTGCCTTTAGGAGATGGCACAAATCTTTAACACATTCTTTCATGCCTTCATGATAATGAAACTGCAACAAATTCCAGGGTAATTCGGATTTATAATTCCACTCTGTTGTAGTGGCAAATTCATTGCCCATAAAGAGCAGCTTTCCTCCAGGATGCATAAACATATAACTATACAATAGCCGCAAATTGGCAAATTTCTGCCATTCATCTCCCGGCATTTTATAGAGCATTGGACTTTTGCCATGTACTACTTCATCATGACTCAACGGAAGCATAAAATTTTCATTGTAGTAATACATCATGCTAAAACTAAACTGATCTTGTTGATACTTTCTGTACACTGCATCCTGCTTGAAGTACTTCAATGTATCATGCATCCAACCCATCATCCATTTCATGCCAAATCCCAAACCACCATCATAAGTAGGCCTGCTTACATCGGGCCAGTCTGTTGCTTCTTCTGCAATAGTTTGCGTATCAGGAAAGTCACGGTATAACACATGGTTAAGGTCTTTTATAAATGCAATCGCTTCAAGATTTCCATCTCCTCCGAATTCATTAGGCTCCCACTGACCTTCATTGCGAGAATAATTCAATTTGAGCATAGAAGAAACCGCATCAACCCTTAATCCATCTGCATGAAACTGATCCATCCAATAGCGGGCACTGCTAATTAAAAAAGACTTTACTTCTCCCCTCTTATAATTGAAAATATAACTGTTCCAATCGGGATGATAGCCTTTCCTCGTATCGGCATATTCATACGTATGTGTGCCATCAAACATAAACAAGCCATGCGCATCGTAGGGAAAATGCGAAGGCACCCAATCAAGAATAACCCCAATGCCGGCTCTGTGAAAAGCATCAACCAGTGCTCGAAACTGATCAGGTGTTCCAAATCGGGATGTAGGGGCAAAATAACCTGTACCCTGATAGCCCCAGCTTCCATCGAAAGGGTGTTCCATAATCGGCATCAGCTCCACATGAGTAAAGCCCATCTCTTGCACATAATGCACCAGTCTATCACTAAAAAATTCATATCCATGATACACTTCTTCGTTTGAAGGATCTGGACGCATCCAGCTGGCCAAGTGCACTTCATACACACTCCAGGGAGCATCCATACTGTTATGATGCTTTCTGTGCCGCATCCATGCATGATCTTTCCAGTGATAAGACGACTGATAAGTAACCGATGATGTATGAGGACGCAGTTCCCAAAATTGCGCATAGGGATCTCCTTTATCTAACTTAACACCACCATAACCATGTATATGAAATTTATAAGAAGTGCCGGGTTGAATACCCGGGATAAATCCTTCCCAAATACCCGATTGATCCAATCGAACAAACAAAGGATGACTGCTTTTATTCCAGTCATTAAACCCGCCAAAAACAGAAATATAAGTAGCATTAGGTGCCCAAACTGAAAAATAAAACCCTTTTTGACCAAGCACTTCCATCGGATGTGCTCCAAATAATTCATAGCAGCGATAATTCGTGCCGTTTTGAAAATTACGTATATCATCTCCCTCAAAGCGGGAATAATTCCAAACCGGATTGCCGGTTTCAATGAAATGAAAATCTTCGTAACGACGCACAGGCAATTTAATTTATGGCACCAACTCCAATACCAGATTGGAAAAAGGCTTTAATGCTAATGATTCGCTTAAGGAAATAATTTCTCCCGTAACGATATTTTTAGCTTTGAGTGATTTTCCCATTCTTTCCTTAAATCTAGAGAGATTAAGTTTATTTTCTTCAGCATTCGTATTCATCAGGCACATGATTGTTTGCGTATCCGTATATCTGAAATAAACATATACCCCATCTACAGGAAGAAACTGAGTAAACTTACCTTTTGTGAGTGCCGGTGAACCTTTGCGATAATTTGCCAATGCACGAACATAATTGAATACTTCATTTTCTTTTTTTGTTCGGCCATCAGCATAAAACTTATTTTTTTCATCTCCATCCCATCCACCAGGAAAATCCTGGCGCACATATCCATCATTCGGAGAAGTGAAGCCGGTCATTAAAATTTCATTGCCATAATACATTTGAGGAATACCTCTAGCTGTCATCAACCAGGCAAATGCCATTTTATATTTTGCAGTATCCTCCCCTACAATAGAATAAAAACGAGCAATGTCGTGATTATCTAAAAAAATTATCTGGCGCATCGGGTCTTTATAGATAAGATCCTGCGCCAAAGTAGTATAAAGTTTATTCACCCCTTCCGTCCATCCGAATTTTTCATTACACGCGGGCTGAATACCATAAAATAAAGTTTGGAAATCGGTCGTTGCCTGCAAATTGCTTTTATTAGGTATCTGTAAATTGTTCTCACAGAAAAAAGCCTGATTAATTACCCCATGCACCCATGTTTCACCAAAGATGCTGAGTTTAGGATATTCATCATACAAGGCCTTGTTACAACGATTCATAAAAGCTAAATCATTATACGCATACGTGTCTATCCGATATCCATCAATTGCAAACTCCTCTACACTCCAGATAGCATGCTGAATTAGAAAGTTTGCCACAAAAGGATTTGTCTGATCCCAATCGGGCATAGAACGGACAAACCAGCCGTTGCTCATCACTTTTTTATCTGAAACGGTAGCGTAAGGATCAAAAAGTACCTGATCTTTATAATTGGTTTGAGTGAAATCTGGCCAGCGATGAAACCAGCTGCTGTCAGGCATATCCCTGAAAAGATGATGTTCAATACCAACATGATTATAAACTGCATCCTGAATCATCTTGATTCCTTTTAAATGACAAGCCTCTACCAATTGCTGATACGCTATATTGCCACCGAGTCGCGGATCTACTTTATAATGGTTGGTAAATGCATACCCATGCTCCGTACGATCGGGCATATCATTTTCCCATATTGGGTTCAACCAGAGCGCGGTTACACCCAAATCATATAAATAATTCAATTTATTTTCTATGCCTATTAAATCACCGCCATGCCGATTGAATACCGTGTCTCTTCTCAAAGTCTGATCTTTCATGCCGGGTATACGGTCATTGGAAGGATCCCCATTGCTAAAACGATCCGGCATAATCAGATACATCAAATCACGACTGGTAGCTCCATTGGCAAATGAAGTACCATTCCCTTTTCTTCTTGCTTTAAATTCAAAGCTTGTTGTATAGTCGGGTTGAGATCCTTTGCTAAACTGCACCGACATCATCCCAGGTTTGACATCAGTTCCTATCTGCAAATCGATAATCAAATAATTTTTATTGGGAAAACGATGTACTTGCTTCATAATAACACCGGGATGCATACATTTTACCGATTGATAAGCAGCTACATTTTTTCCATGCACCATCAACTGCAATTGCTTGTTTTTCATACCCACCCACCAATTAGATGGATAGAATGATGGCAGGTCGGCTGCAATCATTTTTACTGAAAAAAAGAATAATACCAAAAATGTAATAAAACGCTTCATGTTTTTTAATTTATAAATCTTAAGCAAGCTTATTGTTTGTCTTTAATTCTCAATGTTAGTACTGCTGCAATAATCATAGATGCGCCTCCCAGTACTATTGTATAAATTGCCTGTCCTCCGAATAAATGCCTGGTGAAAAAACCTAGTAATGTAGCAGCGAGAATCTGAGGAATCACAATGAAGAAATTGAAAATCCCCATATATACACCCATCTTATGTGCGGGCAACGCCTGTGTAAGCATGGAATAAGGCATCGCCAATATACTACACCACGCCAACCCTATACCTGCCATGCTTATTATAAGCAACTGTTCATTTTTAAATAAATAAAAAGATATCAAGCCTATTCCACCTGCAATTAATGAAATCATGTGTGCGCCCGGACGTGTAAAATATTTAGCAAGTACGGGCAAGAGAAATGCGAAGAGTGCTGCAAAACCGTTATAATACCCGAATAAAACACCTACCCAGTTTCCAATATCATTGTAGGCCTGTGAAGTTGTATCCGTGGTACCCGCAATGTGCTGAGAAAGCGCAGGTGTTGTATAAATCCACATGGCAAATAAAGCAAACCAGGAAAAAAACTGCACTACCGCCAATTTTTTCATGGTTTCGGGCAAGAAATTCAAGTCGTCCATTACCTCTACAAATCCATTGGGAGATTTATTTTTTTGAAAAACAAAAGCCAGCAATTGAAATAATCCAAATGTTGCCAAACCGCCGGTAAGCACATATAATTCTTTTTCAAGTTTTTCTGTTCGGTCAAGGTTATAATAATAGAGAACAGCGCTTAATACAACACCTATAGTTAGCCACAATAATCCTTTATTAAGAAATTTTTGTGCAGGTGTTTTAATCGCTATTCCATGTGCAGCCGCATTGTCTTCTCCGAAACCCTTTAATTCTTCCGGTGAGTATTCTTTGGTTGTTACAACGGTATATGTAATTGCAAGCATATACACAATCGCCCCAATAAAAAAAGAATATTTTACGGAGTCCGGAATCACGCCCGGAGCAGCCTCATTCGCTATACCCATTGTAGTAAGTATATACGGAAGTAATGAAGATATTACCGCGCCGAAACCTATAAAAAAACTTTGCATAGCAAAGCCGGTTGTTCTTTGCTCATCTGGAAGCAAATCACCCACAAAAGCACGAAAAGGCTCCATTGAAATATTGATGGAAGCATCCAGTAACCACAGCATGACTGCAGCCATCCATAATGCTTCAACACCAGGAAAAACGACAAGTGCAAGAGAGGCAAATAATGCTCCTGCCAAAAAATAAGGTCTTCTTCTTCCTAATTTCCCCATCCATGTCTTATCACTTATATGTCCGATAATCGGCTGAACAATTAATCCTGTTAAAGGAGCGGCAATCCACAAAATAGGAATCTCTTCAATTTTTGCACCCAGTGTTTGAAATATCCTGCTCACATTGGCATTTTGCAATCCAAAAGCAAACTGAATGCCGAAGAATCCAACACTCATATTTATAATTTGCGCTAATGATAAACGGGGTTTACCCGCAGTCTTGGTGACTGTCGACATAATAATAAAATTTAAAGAATATTAAAATTAACGCCTAAGATAGTGATTATTAAGAATCTATACCAAGTTGATTTATATCACAAATCCATCTGGAAGAATGGCTCCTTTTTTGACGACCACGATTCCGTCTTTAACTGTGTATAATTCATGATTAACGTTGGGCAGATGCGCTCCTCCGTTAATGCGCACATCATTACCTATGCGACAATTTTTATCAATAATAGTGTTTTTAATATAGCATCTATCTCCAATACCTATTTTAGGCAACCCTTTTTCTGTTGCATTGAGCATTTCTTCAAGTGTTTCATAATAATCACCCCCCATAATATAACAGCTTACAATAGTGGTGCCATGCCCAATTCTTGTACGAATACCAATGACACTGTTCTCCACCCTGCTGGCTAGAATTATTGATCCCTCAGCAATAATCGTCTTCTCCAGTGTGGTGCCGCTAATTTTTGCAGGGGGCAGCATACGGGCACGCGTATAAACAGGATTATCGTTGTCAAATAAATTAAAATCGGGAAGCTCCTGGGTCAATGCCAAATTAGCTTCAAAAAAAGAATATATATTCCCAATATCAGTCCAATAGCCTTCATACTGGTAACTCGCGACTTTATGATTGGAGATGGAAGACGGAATGATCTCTTTTCCAAAATCAGTAGCGGTTCTATAATCTTCCAGCAGTAAGTCTGACAGCAACTTACGATTAAAAATATAAATACCCATTGAAGCAAGATATAATCTGCCTTTATGATGCATTTCAGCACCGGTATCACTCACCCATTCGTGTAAAATATCTACCGAAGGTTTTTCAATAAATGAGGTTATCCATCCGTTTTCATCAGATTTTAAAATGCCAAATTCTGGAGCTTCTCTTTCTGCCACCGGAATCGTAGCAATAGAAATGTCTGCCCCTTGCGCTACATGATTATCCAGCATCTTCTGAAAATCCATTTGATACAACTGATCTCCCGATAGAATTAAAATATATTCCGCTTCATGCTGAGACATATGACGTAAGCACTGTCTTACAGCATCTGCTGTACCCTGATACCAACCGGCATTATCCGGTGTTTGTTCGGCTGCAAGAATATCCACAAATGCACTGCTGAACATACTGAAGTGATAGGTATTCTTGATATGCTTATTCAGCGAAGCAGAATTAAATTGAGTGAGCACAAACATTCTGTTTACGCCTGAGTTCATACAATTGGAAATGGGAATATCTACCAATCGATATTTTCCTGCAATCGGAACGGCAGGCTTACTTCTGCTGGCAGTAAGTGGATATAGTCTAGTACCCGCGCCTCCTCCAAGTATTATTGCCAGTGTATTTTTTGCTAAGTTTATTTTGGGCATATTGTAAATTCCCTATAAATATAACCATTTGCAAAAAATGAAAGTATAAATTTTAGTTATGTTTAGCAATAACAACAAACATGTTTCACAATAAAGAAATTCATATTATACTATGATTGCAATGTGGTAATATCTATGATTTGCATTATGAATCATCTTACTTGGTTTAATTAATTTTCTCCTTTTTAAGGCACATGATTACATTCAAGAATTACCGTATGGTAGCATTAAGGTTTTTATTAAAATATTTCAGATTTTTTTTATTTCTTAGTATCTCTTCCAATACGATAGCGCAGCATTTACCCTCTATTCAAACAGATCGCCCAGACCAAACAGAGTGCCCCTATATAGTTCCCGCCAAACACTTCCAATTGGAAAGCGGTTTTAATTACGAGTATGTAAATAAGGATAAACAAAACTATATACATCCGACCGCTCTTTGGAAATACGGGATTAATAATCACTTTGAACTCAGGCTGATTACAGAATCCGTTTCCAGTCGCATAAATAAAATCAATATATCAGGAATACTTCCTGTAGAATTGGGTTTTAAAGTGGCACTCATGGAGGAGAAGGGTATTCTGCCAAAGACCTCTTTTATAAGCCACCTTTCGATTCCGCAGATTTCTTCGAAAGCGTTTCGCACAACCTATTTCGCCCCTAATTTCAGATTCACCATGCTGCATAGTTTATCTGATCATCTTTCTTTAAGCTACAATCTGGGGGCCGAATGGGATGGAGAAAATCCTGAACCCATTTTTATATATACGTTTGCGCCAGCCTATTCATTCACAGACAGATTGGGTGCATATATAGAATTATATGGATTTGCTCCGCAACAACAAAGAGCCAATCATAGAGCAGATGGAGGCATAACCTATTTAGTTAAAAATAACATACAGCTGGATATATCAGGCGGGTTCCGCATTACTGATAACGCACCTGAGTTTTATGGTGCTTTGGGATTTTCAATCAGGTTGCCGAAATAATTTGATTAAGATAATAACCCAATCAATCCTTCACGCACCGAACGGAAAAAGCGTTTTCCTTAATACTGCTGGTTCTGAATACATTGGCGAATTCATAACTCAAGTAGCGCGCCCAGGATCTGCCTGCATCATCTTGTGTAGCAGCCCAGAAAGTACCAAAGTCGCTGATAAAGTCGAATGAACTGAAATAATAACGTAGTCCGCCTGGCAAAGCTGAAAAGCCGGAACTGTTTGTAGCATCCTGATTAGGACTATTCCAATATACCGTACCCACAGTTTTCATCTTGCCCGCAGCTACTGATTCGCCCCCTAAAAAATCAGTCAATTTAGTCCATTCCTGATCTGAAGGAACATGCCAGCCATTGGGACAAATACCATTGATATTAACAACTGCATACCAATTATATAATTTGCCGTATGCTTTATTAGTGGCAGGGTCATTTTGATAATAACACCAAGCTGCGGTTTGTGATTTATTATCATAAATGCCTGACCATTGAAGCGCATCAGCAAACTCAGTTATATTACTGTTATTCCGAAATTTCGATACCCTCAAATTTTCCGCCATCCATATCTGATCTCCAATTTGAATGGTGTTATATGTATTTCCCTCAATATCTGCAACGGAACCAAATTGTAAAGATGAAAAAAGAAAATTAACGCTATCAATCGTATTAAATGGAATCTGAAGCACTGCGCCTGTATGCAGGTGTAAGCGTGCAATGCTACCTCCTACATAAGTCATGCTGTCAATTGCAGTTAAGGGAATCTGCTGGACAATACCATTATTCAAATAAATACGTTTAATGGTTTGACTATAGGCATGAAAAGTCATCCCAAACAAGAAACAGAAATATATTGAAATAAATAATTTGAAAGACAATGGTTTTATTTAATGGTGATGCACAAAAAAATAATAGTTGAAACACTTTAATAAATTAACACATCACCGCCTGATTTGTTGACGCATTATTGCAATTGTCCACCCGCCCAGCTGAGTCTTGCAAAAGACTGCAGGTATTTGGCTTTAATAGTGATTAGTTTTTGTAAAGTTTCGAGTGCTTTATTTTCGCGGGCATTCAAGATAAACAAAGTTGTTTCGCCCAAACTGAATTTAAGTTTTTCTGCATTAAGTAAGGCAATATAATTTGTATAGGCTTTAGAAAAAATATCAACCTGTTTAGACAAATTAAAAACTTCATTATAGTGATATCTCACTTTGTTTTCCAATTGCCATTTTACCAATTCACGATCCAGCTCTGCAGATTTTATCTTAATACGTGCGGCGCGATATGCTCCTATCCCTCCTCTGTTTGGAATCGGAAGTGAGATATTGAATCCGAATTTGTAATTATTCTCCAGGAATGCGCCGCCAATACCTTTCCATGCCTCATATCCTTTCTGAAGAAAATTGTATTTAAAATCAGCTTTGGGGAGCAAGGATTGAAATTTCAGTTCACGATCTACCTGCAGGGATTGAATTTTATACTCAATTACAGCTAACTTAGGATGCTGCCCCAGGGTATTATTCACCCATTGATCCAGCGAAAATAAATTCGGAGCTGAGGTAGCCAATTTAACCCATGCGATATCCGGGATGGTGGAAATCTTTAAATACAACGGCTGATTATTATCAGACCATAAGTAATTTGACAATGTCAAAGACGACTTTTGATAATTAAGTCTGGCTTCTTCGCGCATCTGTTCAAAGCTTTGCAACTGAGCAAGTGCTTCCGAAGTATCCATTGCTGCACGGTCGCCTTGGAGGTAGGCATTCCGTACCAGCTGATATCGTTCTTCATTTAACCGAATGGTTGTATCTAGTACCTGCAACAA
>Ga0315906_10005788_pt1 | contig 15453 bp, 14 predicted proteins | sample LakEriMetagenome_4_FD_203526 | JGI IMG/M metagenome (GOLD analysis project Ga0315906, IMG submission 203526) | Freshwater fungal communities from buoy surface, Lake Erie, Ohio, United States - Buoy 2 MA122 | ecosystem: Environmental > Aquatic > Freshwater > Lake > Lake biofilm | place: USA...
ACTAGTATTTTTAAATATTAGTAATATTTAACAATCATAAACTAAATTACTTATATTTATATATATATTTATTATATTTCTTATATTTATATTTTTTCTAATGATTTATTTTCAATATTAAAATTATAAAATATATTTTTAACTATATTTTATAAATGTTCTAATCACAACTATCTTTATTATTTATGTTCTGCAATTAGTTTTAATAATTTATCCTTATCCTCTACATTTCTATATTTGGAATATCCTTTAATACCTAGGAATTTACACTGCTCGTGTAAGGATTTTATTGAACTAGTTGAACTAGTTGAACTCTGAGAACTAGGAATATTATTTTCAATACTATCTGAACCTGTGTTTGTAAGTTCTTGAATATTAGCAGTATTTTATCCGAATACTTATAATTTATTATATTATTTAAATTAATTAATTTTTGATTGTACCATATACTACAATCAAAAAAATGTGTTTATCAACAAATTCATGAAATAAAAAACAAACAGGTGGAAATATTATTCCAAAAATAAACGATGATGAAGTTTTATATTTATTAATACCTACGTTAGAAGAATAATTAAACATTATCTATTTCTACTGTATTTATTAAAAAATAAATCAAATTATAATAAAATTATAAAATATATTTTTAACTATATTTTATAAATGTTCTAATCACAACTATCTTTATTATTTATGTTCTGCAATTAGTTTTAATAATTTATCCTTATCCTCAACATTTCTATATTTGGAATATCCTTTAATACCTAGTGATTTACACTGCTCGTGTAAGGATTTTATTGAACTAGTTGAACTAGTTGAACTAGTTGAACTCTGAGAACTAGGAATATTATTTTCAATACTATCTGAACCTGTGTTTGTAAGTTCTTGAATATTAACTGTATTAGTTGTATTAGCTGTATTAGTACTTGTAGCACTTGTAGTACTTGTTACACTAGTATTTGTAGCAGGTACAGGCATCGCTTCTTCCGATAATTCTTTAATAAGTTGATTGTATAGCTTAGTATTTTTCTCATCATATGGTTTAGATATCTTAAAGACCCATTCTATTATTTTTTGTTCTGATTTTGGGATAGGGATTTGTAGATTTACAAGATATTCTTTTGATAAATGTTTTAGAACTGAGCCTGTAAAACCATCAATTAATAATTCCATTTTTCCAGATAATATATAATATATATATTTATTATGATTTGCTTTCACAATAAAATTGTCTGCTGAACAACTAAATTCTTTATCTAATTTAATATTTGCTACGCCACCAGAACCTATAATTAAACATTCATCTTTATAATCTGCTACATCGCATTTTTGTACTTTATCACTTGATGTATAGAAATTATATTTTCCTTCTTTCTTTCCTTCGCTTGCTTTTCTTTTACTCTTTGCTTTAAATTCACAAATATCACCTATTTTTACTAATTCATAATCTTCACCGCATACAATTACTTTCTTATTATAATCTTTACCATTTAGCGAACATATAGCATTACCTAATATTTCTTCTTTGGTCACAACAGATACCAGAGTATCAGTAATACCTGAAATATCACCTTTATTATCAGTAATCTTAATTCTACCCTTAACTTCTTCGAATTTATCTTCATCGTACCTTTCAACGACTAAATCATAAAACTTAACTTCACTAGTTTTTTCTTCTGTATTGTCGAATATGATAATTGAAGTTTTTGTAGATGTATTTTCAAATTGGTCTTGTGGGACACTGATAATTTCTCTAACATTATAATTTTCTACCAAACATTTTCGTAGATCTTTGTAAGTTTTATTGAAAAAAACTCCTTCTTTCAATACACCAATAACAGTACCATTTATTGCTACCAAATCAGCTAATAACATTAGCGAACAAGCTTCTTTATCATTACCACTTAGTTTATATTTTCTTGCAAAGTCTTTAATTCTTTTCGAACAATTATCAAGATTAACTTGTTGATTTTCTTGATTTTTCTGATAGTCGTCACTCTGTGTTTTCAATTCTTTTAATTGTTCTTTATAATCATCTTTATTACTAAGAGATTTGATATAATTAATGACCTTATCTCTCTTTAATTGTTCTGCGGATTTAGTAGTTTTATCTCCACCATATGGAGGATTGCTAATCACATAATGGTATTTATTATATCCATTCTTTGAATCTGGGAACTCGTAGGCAAATGAATTTACCCGTTCGTAATTACGAACTCTCTTAGGGAAAGAACTAGTAATAGCAAACATTTCTAACCCTGTCATATTAACAACGGATTCTTCCATGTCAAAATGATAAATATTATCAATATTATCGGACCAATTGATATTATCAAATTTTTGTCTCAAGTAAAAGGCATAACCAAGAGTAAAACCTCCAGAACCACCGAAGGGATCAATCATAGTTTTAACATTATTATTGTCATCTAAAGTAGGCTGCAATTTATTGTAGATAAAATCGGTAATATGCCTATCAGTAAAATAAGCTCCAAGTTCGCTAATAGAATTTTTATCTCTACCTACAAAATATTCATAAACTTTACCAGATAAATTTACTTTTGTTTCTTTGTTGTATCCAACTGGGATTTTTTCTATTTTCTTAATAAATTCTTTCCAAAAGTTATCTTTTAAACCTCTTGGAATTTGATGAAAAATGAAATGACCTAAATTATTACTAATATCATGTTTATGAGGATCTTTGAATTTATACAATAATTCTAAAATCTTATCGTCAATATAAGCAATAATTTCACTGCTATTTTTATTGTCATGTGCTATTTTAACTAATTCATTAAAATCTAATACTTTTTTTTGTTCATCTGTTAAATCAAGTTCATCAAGACAAGGTTGGATTAGTTTTAAACCGTAAAAAACATTAAAAATTTTCATTCCCATAGCCCCATACCCAGCCCCATTATTACGTAAAAAGTTATGAATAGAATGGATATAGTCTTTAAGGTCTTCTCTAGTAATGAACAATTCTTCGGACATGTATTATTAATATATTTTTCTTCTTTAAAACAATTTATTATATTTTCAATTTTTTTTAAAATTGTGATATATTACTATAAACATTTAATAAATAAAAATAATTTTTGGTTGTTATTGCCACCATTTTGAAATTTTAAAGTTTTATTAACTGATTTTTTATATTTTAATGTTAAAGAAGAACATTCAGATATTAATTTTTTTAATAAATTTAAATCAATTTCATAAAAATCTTTTCTTTTTCTATATCTTAAAGTTTTAATTTGTGCAATTACACAATCTTGTATTTTTTTAGAATCTTTTGTTTCATAAATATATAAAACTTCCATTTTATCACTATTTGCAGAATTATAATTTGACAAACGTTTTTTAAAATCTTCAGTTTGTCCAAATCGATATATTCCATCTATATCTTTAGGTGATTTTAAAATATAAATAGTTCCTTTAATTTTTTGTGATATTTCTTTTGAATTATTTTCTAATAAATTAATTGTTGCTTGTAAAGATTCAATTATATAATTTTTATAATTATAAATTAACTTTTCTAATTCCAAAAAATAAGTTCTAACTTCTTCTGCTTTTTTTGTTTTTGATAATAAACATAATCTTTTAAAACAATCGGGTGTTAATAATATTATCTCTTTATTATGTCCTCCAGAACCATTTTTTTTAATGTTATTTTTATTTATAAGATAATCAATATTTTTGATGTATGTTCGTTCTAATGTTTTTTTTAAATCCATTTTACGCATATTTAACCATTTAACTATTATTTCTAAATCTATAATAAAATCATTATTATTATTTATATTAAAATCATATATATTGTAAAAATCATCAATAAATTCATTATTTAAATTTGAATATTTTTTCAAGAAATCTTTAAAATTTATATTTTTTGTCATATTTATATATATACTAGATATTATTTTGCTGTGATATACATCATAGCAAAATAAAAAAAATTTATTCTCATAAAAGTTATGAATAGAATGGATATAGTCTTTAAGGTCTTCTCTAGTAATGAACAATTCTTCGGATATGTATTATTAATATATTTTTCTTCTTTAAAACAATTTATTATATTTTCAATTTTTTTTAAAATTGTGATATATTACTATAAACATTTAATAAATAAAAATAAATTTTGGTTGTTAATTAACTTTTTCTTTTTTAAAACAATTTATTATAATTATAAAATAATGTAATTTCAATTTTGTTGATGTAATTATTTTTAAATTTTTAATTTAAAAATATATTTTAAAATAAAAAATTTTTAAAATTGAATTTAAGTCCTAAAATTTTTGAAAAAAAAATCTCTCTCTCTCTGAAGGATAAGAAATTTATATTTATAGTTTTATAATTATCTAAACAATTATAATATTAAGATTATATACAAAAAAAATTTAAAAAATCTAAACTGTTTAGCAAAAAAACTAAGTTTATTATTAGATAGTTGTAAAAATAATATAAAATCATGTATTTTTACAATAAAATATTATATAAACTTAGTTTTAATGTCCCATTACTTATAAATAAATGCTATAATACTTAAATTATTTAATAAAGTTTGTAGCAAAATAAATATTATAATTTTTAAAATGTTTAGATATTTATAAATAATATACAATAAACAATTTAAAAATTAAAAAAACTAATATAAAAATAAGTTTAATATTATATTAATATAATTATTATGGTTTTTTATAAATGTGAAAAATGTAATAAAGAATTTAGTCAAAAATCAAACTATACATCACATATAAATAGAAAAAAATCATGTATTATTAATGATAATAATATAATTGATAATAATATAAATGATAATAATATAAATACGAATACTACTACTAATAATATTTATAAATGTGAAAAATGTAATAAAGAATTTAATAAAAAATTTAATTATTTATCACATATCAATAAAAAAAATCCATGTAATAGTAATGATTTAATTAAAGAAAATAAAATATTATTAGATAAAATTAAAAAATTAGAAAAAGTTCAAAAAACTAATATAGTATTAAAAAATATAAATATAGGATTAGAAAAAGAAAATATATTATTAAAAGGAGAAAACGAAAAAATTAATGAACTATATAATAATTTATTAAATAAATGTATAACTAATAGTAATACTAACACTACGACTACAACTACTAATAATAATAACAATAGTAATAACAATACTACTAATAATACCACTAATAATATCATAAAAATTAAACTTGTAAATTTTGGACATTCTCGCAGCGAGGCTGCTCGCCAGCTCGCTAGAGGATGCTCGCGCATCTCCTGCGCGAGACAAGAAGATTATACTAAATTAACTAAAGAAGAACAAAACAATATTTTAAAATATAGTAATAGATCTATTTTTAATTTAATTAAATGTTTACATATTAATGATAAATTACCACAATATAAAAATATATGTATAAAAAATTTAAGAGGAAAAGGTGGATATCTTTTTGAAAACAATAAATGGAATCATCTTAACTATGACGTTCTTTTAATGATGTTGTTTAATAGAAAATTTAGTGATTTGAACAAAATTTTGGATGAAAATAGTAATGAAAATATTAGTAAATTTTATAAAGATAATATTCAAAAATTAATTGAGAACTATGACGATAATAATGTTGAATTTATAAAGAAAAATAAAGATAATATTATTAATTTATTATATAATAATACTAAAAATTATAAAATAGAATAATTAATAATATTATAATTTTTATATTATATAATATATGAAAAAAAAGAAAATTTTATTTTAATCAAATAATAATAATTTTTGTTCTTCATCAAATTCTTTATTTGCTTTTTCATTTTATGCTACGCAATCAGTTATATTACTGTATTTATGCTACGCAATCATTATACCATTGATTGCGTAGCATCTAATGAATATAATCTTGATTATATAGTTTATTCAAAAAACTAGTTCTTTTATTTCTTAATAACATATATCTTTTATAGCGAAGCTAATCATCTAACATTTCTAATTCTACATTTTCAACAGTAATAGGTCTTTCTAAATTACATTCTCGCAGCGCGGCTGCTCGCCAGCCCGCTAGAGAATGCTAGCGCAGGAGAACTGCGCGGGACATGGATTCGATTCTATTTTTCTTAAAACAATTAAATTTAAATCAATATCTTTTAGTTCAAGAGGTCTTAACCTATCTAATAATTCATTGTCAATATTTTCATACATTTTAGAAGGCATTTTTAACAATATATAACATTAGATAATATTAATTTATTATAATTTATACATAAAAGTTATAAATTAATTTTAATCAAATAATAAGTATTTTCTTTGTTCATTAAATTCTTTATTTGCTTTTTCATTTTATGCTACACAATCAGTTATGTTGTAGCATCTAATGAATATGACGATAATAATGTTGAATTTATAAAGAAAAATAAAGATAATATTATTAATTTATTATATAATAATACTAAAAATTATAAGATAGAATAATTAATAAATTTATAATTTATTAATATTTATTTATATAAAGAAATATTAATAAATATTAAAAAAATAACTTTTTTAAGATGAACTTAAATTCAAGAATACAATATTTAAAAGAACAACCTGAAACTGCTCGTACTGGTATAAGATGGGAAGATGAAGAAAATCAAGAATTGATGAAACGAATCAATGAAGGTATGAATTTGGAAGATATTGCTAAAACACACCAGCGAACAATCACTGCTGTAAAATCTCGTGTTATGTCAAATGCTTTAAATATTATGAAAGAAAAAGAAATATCATTTGATGAAGTTAGCAAATTAGTAAATATTTCTGTTGATGATCTTGAAAATTATAAACAAGAACAAGAAGTAAAACTAAAAATAAAACTAAAACAACAAGAAGATAAAACAAATAAGAATGAATCCAATAAATTATCTTTACAACAAATTATAAAATTAGAATTAGAAATATTAGATAAACAAAAAAAATTAGAATTAGAAATTAAAAAATTAGAAATTAATAAATTAGAACTAGAATTAAAAAAAATTGAATTAAAAAAATAAACAATGGTATAGTTTAATATTTAGATTTAATAAATTAATAAATAAATACTACAGTGGTATAGTAGCTTAACTATTATTTTCAAAAAAATTTAAAATTGGTTTTAGGTGCTAAAACTTTTGAAAAAAAATCTCTCTCTCTGAAAAATAATTTATTTTTTATTAATTTATAATTATCTCATCATTATAAAATTATAACTATATATTAATTAAGCTTCTTTTTATATAGTAAACTCTCTAAAATGTAAAATAAAATATATTTAGAGCTTAGTATATAGTTATATTTTATTTTACTATAAAAGTTATTTTTGAAACTATATAAGAGCTTAATTTATGAAGTTTCGAAAATAAAGAATTTTTTAAATATTAACTAAAATAAGCTCTTATATAGTTTTAATTTATCATAATGTTATAATTATTTTTACAACTATATAAGAGCTTATTTTTAACTGAAAATAAATTATAATAAATTATGATTGTAAAAAATATAATAAAGAATTTTATATAGTTTGTAAAAAAAATAAACTATAATAAAGCTCATTTTAACAGAAAATAAATTATGATAAATTATATTTGTAAAAAGTCAAATTATATAAAACATATTAATCGAAAAATCCATGTAATAAAGAAAAGATTGCTTATAAATTATAATAATATAATAAAAATTTAAAATTGGTATTAAGTCCTAAATTTTTTGAAAAAAAATCTCTCTCTCTCTGGAGTGTAAAAAAGAAGTTTTTTTTTCGATATATTAAACCATAAAAAATAGAATTAGTATTAAAAAAGAATATTTTAAGCTAGAATTTTAACTTCCAAATTTATTTTATAAATACTTAATAACAAAATAGAAAAGAAGTTAAAATATAAGCTTAAAAAAATAAGCTTGAATTTTAACTTCAATTTATAAAATATAAATTAAAAAATCATAATATAATAAAAATTTAAAATTGGATTTAGGTCATAAATTTTTTCAAAACATAATCTCTCTCTCTCTGGAGTGTAAAAAAGAAGTTTTTTTTTCGATATATTAAACCATAAAAAATAGAATTAGTATTAAAAAAGAATATTTTAAGCTATAATTTTAACTTCCAAATTTATTTTATAAATACTTAATAACAAAATAGAAAAGAAGTTATTAAATAGGCTTAAAAAATTAAGCTTAAAAAATAACTTAAAATAATACTAAGTTAAATAATAATATAATGGTATGTTATAAATGTGAAAAATGCAATAAAGAATTTAATCAAAAATCAAATTACGTAAAACATTTAAATAGAAAAACTACTTGTATAAAAAAATTAGATAATGAACATATAATTAATAATTTAATAACTTATAAATGTATAAAATGTAATAAAGAATTTAATAATAAATATTTATATGATAAACATATAAATAAAAATATACCTTGTAATAATATTTTAATTTATAAATGCAATAGATGTAATAAAGAATTTAATAAAAAATCAAATTATAATTATCATATAAGTAGAAAGATTCCTTGTAAAATTAATGATAATAATTTAATTAATGATAATAAAATGTTAAATAATATTATCAATGATAAAAATAATATTATTAATTTATTAAATGAAAAAATAAAATTGTTAAATATGAATACAAATACTAATATAAATATTACAAATACAAATAATACAAATAATACAAACAATAATATTATAAACAATACAAATAATACTATTAATATAAAATTGGTTAATTTTGGACAAGAGAACTATACAAAATTAACTAAAGAAGAAAAACAACATATTTTAAAATACAGTAAGCAAAGTATTGCTAATTTAATAAAATATTTACATATTAATGATAGAATACCTGAATATAAAAATGTTTGTGTAAAAAATTTAAGAGGTAAAGGAGGATATTTATATGAAGGTAATAAATGGATGCATTTAAATTATAATATTTTATTAATGATTTTATTTAAAAATAAAATAAACGATCTTGATAAAATATTAGCTGAGAATGAAAATTTAAATATTTCATCATCTAAAAATATTAAAGATCTAATCGATAACTATACAGATGATATGGATACATTTATAAAAAATAATAAAGAAAATATAATAAATATGTTGTATAATCATACTAAAAATTATAAGATTGAGTGATCAAATAATAAGTATTTTCTTTGTTCATCAAATTCTTTATTTGCTTTTTCATTTTATGCTACACAATCAGTTATATTGTAGCATCTAATGAATAAAATATAGTATTATATTGTTTGATATAATAAATTAAACTAGATATTTATCAACATTAGAATTAAAATGTTCTAAAGCTTTTTTTTAGAATTTCTACTTTATCTGTTAATTTATGTTTTTGTATAATTTCTTCTTCTATTTTTTTTATAATTTTAGCACTTTTAGGTACAGATAATTCGACTTCTTTAGCTTTAGCTTTATCAAATATAACTTTAACTAATGCACTACGTGCTTTCATATATGGGATAACTGCACCTCCTTTACCGTTACAAATACTCATATCAATTTCATAATATATAATTATTTGTTTTTAAGTATTTTTTTTAATATTTTCATACATTTTAGAAGGCATTTATAAAACTATTATTTTCTTACTTTTGTTGTAGTAAATTCTTCGTAAAATGATTTAAAATCTTTATATAATTCTTCTGGCATTGATGGTAAGTTGTATTTTTCGTATTGTACATCGTATATTTTAATATCTTTTAAATTATATTCAATGCAAAACTTTTTCCAAATCTCTTTTGTAGATGGATAGTTGCTAGTATCAATGCCCAAAAAATCATACCAATTCAGCCAACCATGATGAATATATTTAATATCAGGCTTTTTTTCATATTCTCCATCTAAGTTATAATAATCTTTTTTATGTTTCAAGTTTAATTTTTGTACTTTATCTTTTAATAATTCAAATTCTAGTTTTATTTGTTCATCTTCTTCTTTCTTTAATTTGATTATAACTTTATCATTTAAAAACTTTTTCATCAAACCCCAATTTAAATCTTTAATTTCAACTTTGATAACATTATCATGTTTGACATTATCATCTATTTTGATAGTGATTTCAGATTTTTCAGGTGAAAATATAGTATTTTGATAAATTGTCTTAAATTCATCTATTATATTACGTATATCATATTCATCGGTATCGTCAGATATATTTAAAATATGTTCATAGTATTGAACAATTCTTTGGACAGTTTGATATTCAATACTTGTATTTGAATCACAATAAATATTTTCAATAATTAATCCATATTTTTTAAGTTTTTCTTTATCAGGTCTAACAACTCTACCGCTTGTTTGGATTGAAACAAGAGTAGATCTTTTTTTAACTTGATCTAAATATATCCCACAGTCTAAATAATTAATATCACAACCTTCGCGAAATCTATTAACGCATAACATAATTGCATTGCTGTTATCCGTATAAAATTTATGTACATTATCATTATCTTCTTCATCTGAATGTGAATAATAAATTTTCATATTTGGAAAATTATTTTCAAAAAATTGTAAATTTTCTTTTATATCACTAATTCTTTTACACCACGAAATAACCTTTTTATATGGCATAAGTTCTAGTTCTTTATTGATTACTTCTTTTAATATTAACTTGCTATTCATATTTTGTATATTTTTAATACTAGTGATTACAAATTTATAAGGTAGGATAATATCGTCTTGTAAAGCAGAAATAATATCGTAAAAACTAAGGATATTTATTTTATTATTACTTACAGATCCAAAAATATTACATAATTGTGAAATCGAATTTTTACTATTACGTATTGGAGTTGCTGAAAAACCAATAATCGAAGTATTTAAATTATTTTTAATGTGTCTTAATGCTTTATATATTTCTGGACCGGATACGCAATGGCATTCGTCTAATAATACGAGCGATATATTATTGATTAATTGTTCGTATTTGTTGTTTGTTCGTAGAAAAGCGTTATTCATAATAACAAGCGTGGGTTTGACAGCATTGTTAATTTTATTGATAATATTTTTATCTTTATTAGTGATAGTATCAATAATATCAAATTTAGTAAGATCAATAATATTATTATCTTTCCAAAATTGTACATTAGATTGGTTTAAGTTATTGTTACTATCAAAAAACCAATTTTTTAAAATTTCAATTCTATCTGTAAGAATAATAAAAACTTTTTTACTGTTGTCGTATTCTAATTTATCACTAATAGTTTTTAGAATGATAAGACTTTTTCCAGCGCCTGTAACTTGGATGTGTATGCCGGATATAAAACCACATTCTTTATTTTTTTGTAATGCTTTTAATTGATTTGGTCTTAATTGAAATATAGGAGTATTATCTTCGTTATTATTTTGTTTTTCACTTTCATTATCTATATCACTGTCACAATCATTATCACTATCACATTCATTGTCACTTTCTATATCATCTATATTGTCATTTATATAACTTTGAATGAAATTAGTTTGTTCAATATAATCATTTATAATCCTCAAATATTTAATCATTTTTGATTTTTTTAAAAACAACGGGTCATTTGTATCCGGTTCTTTTAATATTTGTCTATTAATTTGTTTTTTAATAATATCAATATCTTTGTTATTACTTGGTAGTTCTATATGTTTTATAATAAAATTTTTATAAATATTTTCAACTAATTTACAATCTTCTATTAATATATCACAATATTCTTCATTGCGGATATCTTTTAAAACATATTTTTTAATATGTTTTGGAGATAAACCATCATTTATAGCTTCTTGAACTTCATAAATAATATCCATTTTATATTAATAAACTAAATAATTTAATTATTAAATTATTTTTATTTCAATATTTTTTATATTGTTTGTTATAATAAAATAAATTAATATTAATTAAAATGTTATTAGATAATCTTATCTTCATAAACAAAATATTAACTTTATTGAACCATAAATAAAAAATTGAAATTATATTTTACAGAGTTCATATTATTATATATAATATTGATAAGAATGGAATCATTTACTGCATCATATATTCTACATTTTATTTCTCCAGATGGTACTTATTATGCAATGCTTCCAATGCCTAAAAGTACATTGACAAGAATTAGATTTATGGTTAATGTAGGTGCTATAAATGAAGATAAAGATGAAGTAAAAAGAGTAGCGCATTATTTAGAACATATGAAGAAAAAAGATAGTAAATTTCATACTTTAGAAGAATTTATGATGAGTATAATATTAAATCAAATGCTTCTACTAATTATACATATACATATTATTACACATCTAGTATTGGAAATATTGATAAATGTCTAGATATATTATGGAAACAATATGATCATACTATATTCAATCAAAAACGTTTTGATGATGAAAAACATGTTATTATTAATGAATATAATCGCAATTGTTCGGATTTAGTATGTTTAAAATTTCTTAAAAATTTATTTCCACAAATTAATGAACGCTATCATGATTCTGTATTAGGAACTCCAGAATCAATTAATGCTATGAAAATTGAAGATGTTATTGATTTCCAAAATAAACACTATAAAAGACCTCATGTAATTATATGTGGTAATTTTAATGTAAAACAAGTTATACAAAAGTATGATCTTATAGAAACAAATTTTCAACCTAATATTTTACAATATCAATGTAATATGTCATTTAATGAAATTTATGGTCCTATTTCTTTTAATATTCATGTAGAAGATTGTATTGATAAAAAAAAAATAAGTACAACAGTAAATATCTATTTTAGAATATATAATAAACTATCTCTTCATCCTAATATAATACAAATTTTGTCTAAATTACTTACTGATACAAATGCAAGTATTTTACAAAATAAGTTGCGTAGTCAAATGTGTCTTACATATGGCGTAAGTTCTAAAAGTAGCCAACAAAATAATAATATCAATTATTATAAAATTTGTTTAGACTGTGATAATGATAAATTTGAAAAATGTATTAATGAAACAGTAATACTTCTTAATCAAATTCATAATAATGGATTTGATGCAAAACGTTTTGAAATTGTAAAAAAACATTTTCAAAACGATCTTTTAATTAATAATGAAAGGTTTGCATATGATTCAGATACATCTATTATAGAAAAATATATTATGAATTATATACAAGAAGGAAAGCCATTTAGATGTATAAAAAATTCAATTAATATTATTGATGCGCTTTCTCTTGAAGATATGAACAATTTATTCAGGAAAATTTTTACAAAAGATAATTGTGCTGTTTTAATTCGTAGTAATTCTAATGATATAAAGTCATCCGAATATAAAAAAAAGATTTATAATATTTTTAATACTTTGTTATAAGAAGTATTATTTTATATTTTCGTAATTTTATTATTGCTCTTAATTATCGTGAATAAATATTAGTTGTATAAATATGATAATTTTATATTGATTGACAATTCAATAAAATAAATTAATAATTACGGTAAAGAATATAAGTTTTATAGAAATTATATTTTTCATCTATTTTGTTCTTCATAATATTATACGCTATGTCCTTTCCATATTTATTTATATGATCTTGTAAAAACTTATCTATTTCTTCTTTTTTTTCACATAGACCTATTTTTAATTTGGTAATTATTTTTGATCTATTATTAATCGATGATGAAAGATATAAAATATCATCTTGTTGTTTTTCAAGTATCGCTCTAGTACTTATGAATTCTGTCATAGAAATGCTAAAATTTTCTAACATATTATCTAAAACATAGTATTGGGATAATTCTATTATATACTTTTGAATATCAGCTGGTATTTCGTGAAGAAAATTCTTTGTAAAGATACTCATTAGATTAACTATTATATGATAAAATATTTTAACAAAAAAATATTCAATTTTTTTTGTTAATTAGTTACAAGTTGAAATTTATAGCCTTTATATATTTCATTATTGTTCATAACTTGTTTTAATTTTCTCAAAGAGGCTTGAAAATCATGCATAATATCAGTATACGATAAAAATACCTTTACTACTTCATTTGTGATAGGATGAATTTGATTAACTTTAATTGCATTATGTCGTCTATCACTCTCGGGTAATGTATTGTTTTCTAAATATTTTAGTTTCATTCCTTCATTACATTTGTCCCATAAATAAAAATAATGACCACTACATAAAGCACCATGCTTAATAGATTTATAAATACAATTTGTGCTTTTTAAATGCCTACTTGTTGCAGCTTCTGATTGATTTTTAAATACATGAACAATATTTTCTTTATTTATATCTAACATAGCAATATACCCTAAATTCATATTTTTAATTATTTTTGTTTCTCCTAAATCTTGAACTGTATCATCTGGTAAATCACGATCTAGATATAACCATCTATGATCTTTATAAATTGTTTTATTAATAATAGCTTTTCTAATACCTGATTCTGATACATTACCTTCCTTTCTTGCTGTATTACATAAACTATTATAGGTGCATACCAATTTACCATATATTGAATACTTTTGTATCTTTGTTCCTTTTGTTACTAAATTTTCATTAATATTATATTGTAATGGTACTTCTTTAATAATAGTAATCGGTATATTATTTTGCATTTGTAATTTTTGTAAAGCTAGTAATTCAATTTCTTTCTTTTTTTCTAATATCTCAAGCTCTTTCTTTTGTTTTTCAATTTCAAATAAATGTTCTTCTGACATACCTTGATAATCCTTTTGTTTTCTGTTTATAATACTAACTAGTTCTGAATAAATTTCATTGGTAACACAATATGTTTCTGTCATTTCTTCAACATATTTATATTTATTAACATTTGGATCATTATGAATAGATGTTTCAAATGCACGATAACGATTAGCTGGAAAGAAATCAATTAAATTATCAATATTATTATTTAGGGCATGGGAACTACCTATTTTAATGACCATTTTATTATTTTCTAATTTTTGTATTTTTTGAATATACACACCAGGATTATTATCAAAATATTTTAAAATATTTTGATGTCTAAATATATCATTATCATTTTCTGATTTTTCAATTGCATCTTTAATTTGACTTTCTAATTCATATTTATTATTTAATCTAATTTCTTTTATTACATTTGCTATCCATTTTTGAAATTTTATAGCAACCGGTTTTCGTGACATACCTAATAATCTATATAAACCAATTATTGTTAAAAATAGAACATTTTGCTGTCCCTCATTAGTATCAATACTTTTTATTATTTTTTCATCATTATCAAAATTTTTTATAGTAGAATTAATATTTTTTATATCTAATATTTTAGCTATTTGATTTGCTTGAAATAGAGGTTCGTCATAAGAACCAATAATATTTATTATTAATTTACAAAAAAATATGATTTTTTCATAAAAATTAAATTAAATATATAAATTAAAATACATAATATATTTAAAAAAAATTATTTTCT
>Ga0315906_10005791_pt1 | contig 15450 bp, 6 predicted proteins | sample LakEriMetagenome_4_FD_203526 | JGI IMG/M metagenome (GOLD analysis project Ga0315906, IMG submission 203526) | Freshwater fungal communities from buoy surface, Lake Erie, Ohio, United States - Buoy 2 MA122 | ecosystem: Environmental > Aquatic > Freshwater > Lake > Lake biofilm | place: USA: Lake...
TATCCGGACTGTGAATTATGTGAGTGTTCGGCGGACCCGGCCCCACAACCTATAGGAGGTTCTTTAGGTAATCCATATAATGTATCACAACCATTACCAACAACTTTGTCATTTAATTTTACAACAGGTGCCACACTAACAACCCCAAGATTATCAAATATAATGACCTATAATAATCCATCAAACTTTGCATGTACTGATGGCGGTGGAACTTCATCACCCACAAACAAAAGAAGTTTCACCATGAGTATTCCATATTCAGAGAAAATAAACTTATTTAATACAAAGGCAAAATATTTTAATGAAGAAGTAGGAGTTGTTAATCCCAAAAATCCTGGAGGTGGGTGCAACAGAATCAAAGTGTTTTTTAACATTGATTCATCAATTAATCAAACTCAAGTAAATGACCCCACAAGTCCTGCTTATCACTATGATAATGTATTTGCTATGATTTTACCCCCTTTACCACCTTTTAATGATGATACTGGAGAAACTTTAGGAGAGATAGGTTTAGGGGACTTACTAAGATTTTCAAAGACAAATACCTCAACAGACCCCAATCTTAATTATTATACAGGTGTTACAATATCAGGATTAAATCCATTTGGGAGAAAAAGTATAACTGGTATAACTGATTCAACATGGACTCCATTCGGAACTGGGTACACATACCAAAAAACTTTTACATATGCAAACTACGCCGCACAAAGTGGCGATGTTGAATTGGTAACTAAAAGTGCAACATATGAACTTTTTGTCTCAGATGATGATTGGAAAACACAAAGATTTGGTTTTGACGAGGAATACTTACAAGTAATTTATACAGGAACAGTTGGCTCATTTATTGCATCCTCAAACTCAAGTAATCCAAATTGTTTTGCAACTAGATACCTAAATGGAGGTATGCACATAGTAACTAATGAGTATGATGGTAATTTTACACCTGCATCATTTTTTGACCCAACTCTATGTTCTATGAGTACACCTGATGGTAGTTGTATACTTTTAGATGACCAAACATCCACTATAAAATATCCCCAAAGTGTGATTAGTAACTACAATAATTATAGAGTTGTTTTTTGTGTTAGAGGAGTTGACCCTCACTCAACCAGAGTTAAATCAAGATACGACCTTTCGGCTTTATTTGGAGACACTCTAAGTACTTCCGGACCTTCTTTTAATGCCTCTCGTTCAGTTGAATTTATGGCCTATTTAAATATACCAATACAACCAACATTAAGGACAACCAAACATAATTTGTCATCATCTTCTGATATAGATTCTTATAGTAACAATTATTTATATCACGACACATTTAATTTCATACCTGACCCTACGCAGTTTCAATCGTTTTATAGTCAAAAACCTTTTAATTATTCTTCATTAGATGCGACTAATCCTGGTGGGGCACCATCTGATGCTTATGAACTTACGGATTCATCAACATTCTTCCCCGCATCTACGGATTTAGATGTACTTACAATTAACAGAGATAATGACTATTGTAGAGAACTATGGTATTCGTTTACTAATGGATTACCAGGAGGACCTAATTTATCATTTTATGACAATGTCCCAACACCACCTATTACGGTAAATTTGGATGAAAATGAATTAAATACAACCACAAACGGTAGAAATAGGGGTTACTTTAGAAATGAAGTTGTTGAAGGTGGAACTATTTTACATATACCTAGCTCGACTAATGCTTTTACATGGGATGAAAATGCGTGGGTTGGGGTTCCTTTAGTACTAATTGATAGTTGCGGTACCGTATCTAACTCTATACCGTATGGTATGCCGCAACATTTATATTTTGGTCAAAAATATAATATTACCACAGGTTTAGAAATTAATAGTGGACCTAGCGGTCGACAATTAGTTATGAGGTCTGACAGATTACCAACATCAGATATACCTAATAATACGAATCCAAATGGTTCATTAGGAGGAACCACACCAGTGGTGCCAGGAAATACAAACTCAATGATTGGATTTAGTAATCCATTTTTTAATCTGAATATACTAAGACCCGAAGGAGAAGGACCATCGTACAATCCCCCTTCACCATCTATAAATGCCGGTGATAATCAAGATAATCAGACAGAAATAGGTGGTTATGGTTCTATAGGTGCAATTGCTAGTAGTTTTTCTTGTGAAGGTTTTGTACCCTTAGAATGTTATGAGGTTAATAGTTTAACAGGTGCGGTTACGATAAAACCACCAGGTGACAAATGCTACACAAATAATTGTTGTAATGATGATAGAAAAACAAAATGTAAAGATTGTAATGGTGAAAATTACATGCAATATGGTTGTTATACATTGCTTACTGACCCTTGGAAATCTAGAAAAGTTGATAAGTACCTAATGAACGAATGGTTATTACGACTAAGAATTTCATTTGCTGCTTGTAGAAATGTTTGGGGACATATGTTTACAAATCAGTGGGTAAATGGAACTTTATTTTTCTACCCTATACAAACACAAACAAGGTATACGAGTCCAGGTAATGACCCTAACAACCCAAACATTTTAGGACCAAATCAAGCATATTCGTGTTTTTGTAAACACTTGGTGTATTTTGATTTAAAAACTAATAATTTTTATTATAGGTCAGCACCTTATAACTCTGTACAGGGATTCATTGGTAGAGAAGGTATGGGTTTTAAAGGTAATCAAAGACTTTTAGGTAATCCAACAACTATAATGGATTTAGGTCCTGTGAATGATTACATGGATGAATTATCCAATAGTGAGGATTTTTTAGGTTATGTTGTAAATAGATTGGATTCAACTTCATTTCAAGAGGTTGATGAAGTATTAAACCTATTTATAGTACAAAGAATAGTTTCCCAAGGTATTAGAAGTATTATCAAAAATACGGCTAAGGGAGGTTCAAATAGAGACGCGGTCAGAAGATTTTTCAGTAGGGATAACAGTAAAGTTGATGGTGATTACGCTCAAATGATTGCGATAAATTCACAAATTGGTGTCGTACCATTTGATACTGGGGTATATACCGACCCTAGTGATATATACTTCGGTAGAGGAGACCAAGACGGTAGTGTTTTTGGAATATTCTTTAATGCTAACAATCAGATTAGAGATTGGTTATCACCTAAAAGAACAATTGTAACTCCAGGAGGTAACCCATCCTTCCCATGTACTTTTGACGAATTTCCAATATTCTCACAAAAAATACCTATGTATTTGTGGCAAATAAAACAAAACACAGGCGGGGCCGCAAATGATAGTATATTCGGAGACCAAAAAAACGAATGGTATACAACTATAATATCAGGACAATTCAACAACATTAATTATCAAAGTATATATAGAGATGATATTAGTGCTCCATTTGGTTCTAGAACCATGATACCGCGTCAAACGGATAATGAATCTTATTACAAAGGTTTTATACATAACACGTTAGGTAATGTTAATGAAGCCGCTCAAGGTGCTATGGGCACCGAAGGACCAACAAAGCCATCACTTCCGGATAGAATCGTTAATAACACCGCACCATATTACTTCTATTTTGGTTTGATTAAAGGGTCTTCGGCATTTGATAGATTCTTAACTAAATGGGTTAAAAAAGATACAAACACATTCTGATGAGTAATATATATAATGAAACAATAATAGTTTTAGGTTCTTTAAGATATCAGTCGGCACCGGACACTGATATAGGATTAAAAGTCCCATTTATACAATCATCAAAAAACGGGATTGAATTTGATAGAAGTGCGGATGTTAATCTACAACAAGTCTATGACGATGAAAGACAATCATCAACTTTATTCAGACCCGTTTCAAAAATTTCATTAATATTTAGTAATTCATATACTGGTGTTTGTGGGTCTGGATGTCCTAATAATTATAGACCATTTGAAAATAGTTTATTCTATACAAACTCTGACTATGCGGCAGCTCAAGAATGTTTAGGGAATTGTGTTAATTGGGCCGGGTTTCCCCAATACAACGAGTTTGACTTTATAAGAACGGATTATAATTTATCGGGTTATACAACTTCAGACAGTGCTTCAATAGACCCATCCACACCACCTTATCATTTAATTTTTAAACCAAAAGATGCCTCAAAATATAACTGGAGTGTTTGTATATCATATGTTGCGGAAAACGATTATAATCAAGACTTATCCGCACAAATTAAAGTCCCTGGATTAGGGACTTATTCTGTAACTTGGAGAGTTTCTGATGGAATACCATTTATTACAAAATTAACCACATTTAACGGTATGAAAGTTATACAACTTTGGTGTCCAATTAAACACAATTTATCCGTTGGTGAATTTGTTAAGTTTACATCACCATTTAATTTTGATGGTACTGATGTGTTACAGGTTTTTTCTCTTGGTAATAAAACAGTTGGTAGCGATGAATATGTGGTAAACTTATTAAATCCTGGATATTTGAGCGCATCAGATGGACTCGTTTCAACATTTAAGAGATTAGTATTACAATCAAATCAAACTGAAACTACATCAGAGTATTATGTAAGAAGACACAAGGTCTTAACCGAACCTAACTCAACCGTGCTTGTTAACGCGGCTTACGAACAAAATGTATTTAAAAATATTTCTAGATTTGAAAGAGAGACATACACTTCAAATCAAGTTGCAAGAACATCAACAAAAGAATCAGGACAGGCTTACACTTTTTCACTAAATTCTGATATAGATTTGATTAATTTGGTTGATAATCAAACTAGACCAATTAGTAAACTTTATTATACTTTCATATGGAGAGGTTATTTTGGTTGGACTAAATCTCTAAAACAAGGTTGGGATTTTAATTTGCAACTAGTTGAGCTTTTAACGGGAACCCAACCACAAAACTGGTGGGAAAATTCAAATACAGATTCTGACACTGGGTTACCAACTAACACATATACAAATGGAGGTAAAACTTTCATATATACCGAACAACCAACAATAGGAACAATGATAGATGGTGATTTATGTGAATGGAATGATTACGAACAAATTGAAACTGAACTATCAACTTATTATCATAAAATAAGATTTAATGAAAGTGTTTTTAATATTTCATTAGGGACTACAACTAATCCATTTGGATATTTTTATCAACCACATTTCGCTGTCGATATTGCTACTTTCTCAGATTATTTAGAGGAAGGTAGTGCAAGAAATACTGCAGGAGTTCCAGATTGGGCTTACTATTCAGAAAATAGAGATGTATTCATATGGAGAGATAAATACCCATACGGATATATTGATGCTGATGGAAACGGAGTTGACTGGCCTTTCATGAATGGAAAACACCATCCGTTTAAAAATATAATTTTTAGGATAATACCCGAAGGAAGTAATTATAAAGAGTACACTAATAATAATGCTACGGTACAAACTATGACTATAGATGGATGTGAATAATAAATATTATTTTAAATTCCCTGTTGGAACTAAATCTGTTGATTTACCATTCGAAATAAAATGGGATTTTGCCGGACAAGAAGACAGTATTGAAATATGGGAAGAAACCGCAATAAAAGAAGCCATCGGTATTGCAAAGGATTTTGAAATTTTAAGATTTGCTCATAAACCATATGGTAATGATGAACAAACTAGAATTAATTATAAATTTTATTTTTATAGCAATATAACATCCAACTGGGAAAATAATTACGAAGCCGCTGGATTTACCATAGACGAAAATTACTACATAAGTAATAGTTTTGAAAGGTCATTTTTTAAGTTAGATTTTTACAATACAAATGACACGATTACACAGTCAATTCAGTTTACGGTTATATTACCTATACAAACAGGTGAAGAAGATTTGGTGACTATTAGTCCGTATTTACCCCAAGTTTTAGTTGAACGACCTGAATTTATTTTAGATTATGTCAAAAATAGAGAAGGATTTTTTTGGTATTGGATGAGAGATAAAAAGTTCTTAAATCTTGATACTTTTTATATGAGTGCCAAATTCTTCGATGCAAAAAATGGAGTGTTTGTTAGAATGATGAATGCTAATCCTACTTCGTTACCTAACCCCACATCATTCGATGCTTCAAAATATTTTTATTATAAAGTTTTTTTAGATTATACAAATTACACATACGAAATTTTTGATTCTAATGATAATAGAATTGGATTAGGAAGTGAAATAAACTGGTATGAATATATTGACCCATCATAATGCAAAATAGAATTTATTCCATAAGAATTTCGCCTGAAGTTATAAAAAACAAACTATTTGAGGTAACTTATATTGATGGAGATTATTCTGTTCCCCAATCCCAAGACCCATGTTGTGACATAATACCACCACCATTAACAGGTTTAACAACAGGGGTTACATATGTGTATTCATCAATGACTGAGATTATAACAGGCGGCCCCAATGGGCAGTCCTTGTTAGATATTACAATACCAATTTTCTTAACTGAGAATACTGTTGATATAGGGTATTACAATGTTTTTGATGGGTTTGTCACACAACAGGATACCATGATGAATTTTCTTTTTGAACAAACAACCGCAAACCCATACCAGGTTAATTTTTATAATACATCTGATAAAGAATTTAAAAAATATTTAAAGTTTTCAGATTATATTATAGATTGGGGAGACGGAACTCCGATACAAACGGTGAACTCTGTCGCACCAACACCATATAGTCATACTTACTCTTTTGATGGTAAATTTACCATATCTATGTCAGGATTAAGTCCTTGGGGTTATAACATAGTAAAAAAAGATGTATATCTTCCGGCAACTACAACAACAATATTAGACCCAAATGGAGAGGCGTTTTTCGTACCGGCAGGTGGTAATTGGTCGGCAACACCAATTTCATACGATTACATTTATCACTATGATGAAATGTTGTGTGATGTATCTCAACCATGTTGCGATTTTACAACAATTCCCTTTATCGTATCAGGATTTACAAAATCATCATTAAGTGATGTAGAACTTTATGGACCTGTAAAATACAGAATTGACCAAAAAGTAAGCGGAGCGTCTGGCTCTGTGGGTGTCTTCAAAGGAGTATCAACAATAGAAGGGTATACCGCATATACTATAAACGACATTGAATACCGAGATTATCCAAATGGAGTTACAACATTTCAAGTGTATTCATCGGGATGTTCTATAGATAATACTTGTTCAGCCATTACTAAAAACGAAGTTTTAATGAATGTCATTAACGAAGGTATGATTCAATCCAATGTCTTTATAGAACGAGGGAAAAACACTGCGTTAGAACAAATTGAGAGATTGGGTGAAGTTGCAACATTTGGAGATTTGAAAAATTATGGGTACAAGTATTTCACCATAAGAAGTACATAAAATAGACACTTTTATATTTATCAATAAGGATTAAAATTTTAAAATATGGCAACAGGAACATATGGAACTATAAGACCGGCAGATGTAAGTCCAGAAGATGTTGAGATTATTCTTAACTATACACCATCGAGAGATGATACCGATAATTTTTTATTAACCAAATTGGACTCAACCGCAGTTTTGAAACCATATTTTTGTAACGACAGTACTGGCGGTAACGCAGGTATTGAAGTTTTGGGTGGTTTATATAATCTAAAATTACCTGCCGACACATTTAATAATTTAGGGATATATACTATTTTTATAAGACCTGCACAGATAAGAACAACAATTCTTGATTGTGGTGTTTTATCCGCTTTACCAACAGTAAGAGGTTTGGTCATTGATTTAAACGCAGTACCATCACAATATAGAAATAAATTTGTTAACCAAGGTTTAGTTGGATTTAGAGTCGAATATCTTAATCCTGACGGAACTAAAATACCTAATTTTTTTAGAATAATAACATCTTCATTCTATTGCGAACCCGTAATACAAAATCTTACAAACACATCACAAAAGGCGGTCAGATATAGGTATACCGAAAATAATACAAATTTAATTTTCTGTACTTTAACACCATCAACATCACCAACGAATAAACCAAACGCCACACCGTATATCGGACAACCAAACCAGAATATTATTATATCAAATACATTCTTCAATCCAATCACTTTAGATATTGAGATTGCTGAACATGACTTTTCAACATTAGCGTACGCACTTTACGGAAATCAAACCAAATCTATTGATGACGGTATCTACACAATTTACGATGAAGATAACAATATCTATAAACAATACAATCTTTACGAAATTAAAAATCAGTTTAATGAACTGTTGTTTGAGGTTCGTGAAAATAGAGGAAGTAATATTGACTTCAGTAAAAGCTTTACAAATATAACTTCTTAATGGCAATAAAAAAATTTACCTGCCCACCACAAGCGTCCGCACAAGGAAGTTTTTCTGACAACTTAGTTGGATTCCAACTCACGTCAGGTGGGGGACTTACGCAAGGTAATTTTGAGTTTACAACAGGTGTTGTTGAGAAAGTTAATAGAGAGTTTAATACCGGTGCTTTTTCAGACCCAATAAGTTTGAACTCACTAGGGGTAAGTAGTATATCCCAATCTAAAGCGATTTTTGAAAACAATTTTAAAGTATATCCAAATTTTGATTTATCACAGGTTACAAATTTTGTACAATTTGGGTCGATGGTTAAAAGGATGTCCGTTTCCATAACATCAATTATTAGTAAGTTTCCGGCGGGTATTGAAATAAATGAGTTAGGTAAAGATTATTCTAAAACTCCAACCGCAATAAACATAACCTACTATCCCGAATCAGACCAAACTAGTTTTGAGATAAACATTTCAAAAATAAGAAATCCTTTTGAAATTGATTTTACAGTTAATTCAACTAGAAATTTACAACTTAAAGAAATAAAAGTTTCTCCATTGAGAAACATGACAGTTGAATACGCTAAATATTCTGTATATTATAAGAATCAAGGATATTCAATAACAAGGATTATCCCCACAGATAGTTTAACTTCAGGTTCTTTGAAAATTTATTTTGAGGGAAACCCATTTTCAGGTCTTAATGAAACTAGAGAAACTTTAATAATTAGACCTAATGACCAAGAAGTTAGTAAGGTTTTCAGTGAAGATTTAGATGAGGTTGAAAAGTTTCTTTTAAGTAGAGATACCTCACCTATCTACACTGCAAAATTCCAAGTACCGCAAGAAAAGAATGACGGTACTTATCAACTAACGACTCAAAATGTTACTTGGTCTAAAGACGGTAGGTGGAATTTGGATATTAGGACACAACTTTTTACAAATTACTTATTAAAAATAGATGAGGTCTCAGCGTTTTTTGATGAATATGTATCGAATTTAATTAGTAGATTTTTAATTACTGGTGCGATAAAAGATTTTGACACAATAGGGCAAAAGGTTGAAAAAACTTTACAGATATATGGAAGAAGTTTTGACGACACAAAAAAATATATAAGTGCATTAGCTTACATGAATTCGGTAAATTATAATGTGGGTAATGACATACCCTCACAATTACTGAAAAATTTAGCAAAAACATTAGGATTTAATACTGATATATCCCCAATAACTGAGTCAGGATTTTTGGATGCGGTTTTTGGACAAAAAAATAGTGAATCATCTAATTTTACTGGAGTCGCAACTCCAGAAACACCGGCGGAACTAAATTACCAATACTACAGAAATTTGTGTTTGAACGCCGCGTTTTTGTTTAAGTCTAAAGGTACAAGAAAAGCGATAGAAGTACTAATGAGATTAATAGGTGCTCCGGATGCTTTAGTTGATTTTAACGAATTTGTTTATGTTGCTGACCAAAAAATAAAATTAAGTCAGTTCGAAACCAAGTTTGCAAACATATCAGGAGGTACATATATACAGAGTACATCAGTATTAGACCCTACAAATATATATACAATATTTGGAGTTCCTTACACAGGATATACTGCGACTTATGTAATTGATGATGTAAATATTGGTAAATCCGCATACCCCGTAGACGATGATGGTTATCCATCGGCACCTGAAGACACCGAATCGTATTTCTTTCAATTAGGTAGTGGGTGGTTTGAGTCCACACCACAACATAGGTCTCCGGCAAAAACAAATACGACACTAAGTGTTTTTACTGGAAATAATCCAAACTATCAAACAAGTTTAATACCATATACCTACGGTCAAGAATATTTAAACAGATTTAGAAAATTCCCATATATGAATTTGGGGTTTGATTTAACTCCGATTCCTGATAATAATAAAAGTTGGACAGATAATGAGGTAGGGTTAAGACAAAATTTAGATGGTAATTTAAATGCAAGTTATTACGTTGAAAACGAAAAACTTGTTTTAAACGTTAAAAATATTGATTTATTTATGAACCCTGGACAAGGGTTGGCCTATGACGTATGGTACATGTCCCAACAGTATAATTTCCCAATACCTAATCAGGGTTTAAATTGGGTAAAACCAACTAAATGTAACCCGCATCCGTACTCTATGTATCCTGACAGAGATGGAGTCGATTGGACTGAAATTAATCCACAACCAAGACAAAAAACATTTTTTGAATTTGCTCAAACATTTTGGAAAAATACTATTAATGTAAGAAATAGACAATTTTTTGGCTCATATCCAACCTTAGAGTCAATATATTGGAGATATCTTCAATCAGAAGAAATTGCGGGAGTCGATAGCAATAATTTTAATTATCAGAGTATGATGGATTATGTGCAGGGTATGGGGGACTATTGGATTAGATTAGTTGAACAAATGATACCCGCAACAACCATTTGGAATACTGGTATTAGATACGAAAACTCAATATTTCACAGACAAAAATTTGTTTGGAGAAGACAAGCCGGATGCCAGCTAGTACCAATACCATGTAAACCTTGTGTTGCAACCGATAACTTATACTCAAACGATTGTCCAGTTCAAACCGCAACTTGTAGTGTTTATCCTTTCACTAATAATGTTACAAGTTTTGACGCAATTTTAGGTAACATAGTAAATACATATTTAAATAATAATAACTTGGATTTCAACCAATGTTTAGACACAAGTATAAGCTCAACATGGTATGTGGATATTAAAATAAATGGGCAACAACTTATACAGTACCCATTTTATAATGGGGTTGGGTATACGTTTAATGGACTTAGTTATCCTTCTAATACAGAATGGTTAAATGGATTAGATTCCGCACTCACCTCTTTATCTAATTATGGTTATGGTTATTATTTTCAAAATGATTCTGTGGTAATATATAATAATATATGCTCAATTCAGGGAGGTGGACTAGTCCTTAAAATTGGGGTTGGAATTAATTTTAATATAATTTGTAGTTAATGGCGACATGTAATTTATCAGCTAGAGTTTCAGTTACGGGGGATTGTTTAAACACAGGTTCGGGTGCTTTTACAATTAATATCGTGGGCTCAACTCCACCATTTTATTACCAATTAATTAGCCCAACTACAGGTGCGTTAACACCCTTACCTATTGGAGTTAGTTCATTTACACAAACAAATTTAACTCCAAACACATATACATTTTTAATTCAAGACAGTTGTGCTGGCAGCCCAACTACAACTTATGTTAATGCGGTAATATCTGACGGAGTGTGTTCATCAATTTACGCACACTCAAACACTACCTGTAATCTACCAAACGGAGTAATAACCGCACAAACTGACAATAATCTTTCAAACACTGATTACTTTTTGTTTGAAAATACAAGTGGGTATATAACCTCAGGTAATTCTATACAGGATTTTTTTATATTCTCAAATTTAAATGCTGGTACATATTATGTGATAGTTAATGATGGGGGAGGATGTTCAGGTAAATCAGAAACTTGTATTATAAAAACATCATCTGAATTAGATTTTGGTTTTTATATTGTTAATGACACCGCTTGTGACCCGGCACCAGGAGGTAAAATATATGTGACAGGGGCTACTGGATTCCCACCATATGTATATCAATGGTCTCCTAGTCCGGCAGGGAACCCTATACCAGGAATAAGTAGTTTAACGGGTCTTACTGCGGGTGTATATCAATTAACACTTACTGATTCTACAGGATGTCAAGTAACTAAATTAGCAACAGTCGATACTGTACCACCTGTTGGAATCGTTGATTATATACCTGTATCACCAAGTTGTTCCGGTAATGAAGGTCAAATTACAATATTAATTTCAGGAGGTACTCCACCTTACAATTATGTTGCTAGTAATGGGGAATCTTTAATAACTTTTAACCAACAATTTGTATTAAGTGGACTTTCTTCAGGTGTGTATGACATCACAATTACGGATGCTGGTTTATGTACTAGTACATATCAGTATTCTTTAACCGCTCCAAATGGGTTTTCAATATTAACAGTTGGGATAGTTAACTCAACATGTAATAATTCATCAGGAGCATTAAGTCCAATTACTTTGAACGGAGGGACCCCTCCATTCACATATACATTGACTTATCCGTCAGGTAATTCAATAGAACAAACAATAAATGGATTTACAAATCAGTTCCAAGGATTATCGGCAGGTACGTATACATTAACAATATCGAACACATCGTGCTCATTTACAAATACGTATACAATAAACAACACTGAAAAATTTACTTTTTCAACTGAAATAACAGGTAGTACTTGTGATACAAATAACGGCTCTGTGAAAATAGTTCTGTCTACCGGAGGCACATCAACCTACACTTATCAGTTCCAAGGACAACCAACAATTTCAAATACTTCACAAACCGCAGTTACATTCAATAACTTGTTTGCCGGAACATATTTTGTCAGTGTATCTGATTTTACAAATTGTACACAAACACAGACCATAATTGTTCCTGATACACCAAGTATTGATTTTACATTAGTTCCAACTGACGCTTCTAATATTAATAACGGTCAAGTCCAAACATATATTACTGACGGACCTCCACCATATACTGTATCATGGATAAGTAATAATGTTAACGGACAAACAGGTTTAACATTAACTAATCTAAGTGCCGGAACATACACCGCACTTATAACCGATGGAAATGGTTGTCAATTAACAAGGTCGACCACAATTTATGGGTACAATAGTTTTGGGACTTATGATGTATTTGATTATTGTGAATCTACATTACTATATAATGGAGTTGTAATTGCTAAGAAAATACCTCAGATGTATACTGAAGGTTATTATGATTTAGTGTCTGGTGAAACTAATTGCGTATTAAACGAAGCAATTTTTTATAGTCAGGTTAGTTTAGCTGGTGTTAATGTGGAAACTGCTTTCTACACAAGTAATAGTTTAGGTGACTACCCTACAGATAATCAATGGTTTGATGCAATCAAAGACGCTTTATTATCATATTCCGTAATAGGTAACGTTATCATACTACCTGATGAAAACAGAATTACTATACAAACAAATTGTTCAGACCTTTCACTATCTTTAGATAACAGCCAAGTTACAGTTGCTTTAAAAATAAGTTATGATGTATCATGTGTTTGTAATATACCACCAACACCAGGACCAGTAATCAAAGATTGTGATATGATTTATATACAACCTCCAAACGAAGCCTACGCTTATGAATTTAGTTCTGATACAAGTAGTTTATTAACTATTACTGAATATACATATGACAGTCAAAGTATTGCGTTTACAAGTAGTAAACTTTGGGTTTATTCAGTTGGTGTTAATTCATCATCAATACAGGAATATGATATAACACTTAACGGTTTTACCTCCGTTTTAAATAGAACCTTAAATGTTGGTTTTGAAATGGGAGAGGCTATTGGTGTGAGAAGTAATACAAAATTAGTTACAGTTAACACTAGTACTCAAGGATTTAATAATGCACTTATCGCCCCAAATGGAAGTATAAGTGGATATTTAAATTATTTTGTAGAACTTGATATAACAACAAATGTTCCGGTAATATCTAATAAAGTCGTATTATCAGAAAACAGAAATACAGTGGGGCGTATAATTTTCAACCAAGATTACTCACAAATGATTAGTCTACAAGTTGATGAAAGTTCGGCACCGTTTGAAGATTATTATATATGTGTTCACGAAACAAACAATTACTCACAATTAATTGAGTCTCAAATAAATCCTGTTGATATAGCTGGTGAACCGTCAGGTCTTTTTGTTGATAATGGCGTTATTTATCTAGTTGATGACACATCAAATGTGTATGAAGTTGATACCACCTTCCCATATAGCGTTACTTATAGTTCTGAAATCAGTGCGGGAGGTTCGATAGATAGTATTGCACAACAAACAAATTGTTTTACTGAACTATTCTCAATATGTGAAATTGAGTGTGGAAATACCGTTTCAGTTGAAATATGTAATGCCAGTAATGACGGTATATTTGAAACCTATGTTAATGTTGGTTCTGGTATTGGGGTAGTCCAAGTAACTTTCACATATCAAACAACAAGTCTCCAACTTCCAATAAGATATCAAATTGAATGGAATAATGTTATAGTTGCGGATTCATTATTTGTTTATGGAAATAATTTGCAAATGAACGGAAATAACGGGACTATAACTTATGTAACTGGAATCACAAATTCCAACATTGATGAACTCGGAACAAGACCGGTATACAGAAATAAATATCTTTATTGTGAAGGTAACGGGAATGCAACATCCTTAGCGGGTAGTAATATTAATTGGTTAACCAACTCAATAAAGTATGGACCTTTAGGGACTCTCAGTGAAATATCAAATTATGATATAAGTAGAAGTACTGGAACACCAGGACAGATAGGTGTGGTTAATAATTACCCAACACCCGCATCACCAAGCTCTGAACCTAATTTAATACTACAGTTTACTAAAACAAGTGCTGGACCAAACATAATAAAAGTAATTTGCTCAACTGCGACTAAAATGGGATTCACCTTCCAAGTAACACAATGTCCATAAAAATGAATATTCTATTATTTATATAAAAAATGGCAATACCTTCATCTACAATATATTATAATTTTTCGGCAGATTGTATTAATTCTAATTATATTGGATTTTCAGGTCGTGAAGGTAATATATCATTATCTTATGGGTTTTTAAATTATTCTTTTTATTTTAGTAGTGTATCAGGTTGTATTACAAACTGTACAGGCGTCCCATCAGAAATATCAGGGTGTTTTAAATTTATATCGTCAGCAACAACCCCAACATACCCTGTATATACGGCTCTTACTTTAAATCTATTATCGGGTAGTTATCCTACCACTTCAGGATGTTTAGATGTTCACCCATGTCCAGTTGAACAAGAATTTACATATTTTAAATACTGTTGCCCCCAAAATAAAGAACCAAAGGATGATTATTTTAGTATCCTAACCGACCCTGGCATTTTCCAACTAGGACAGGTTTACTTAATTGGAGTATCCTCAATTTCAGCATGTGCAAGTGTGGTTAGTTCAGATGGGGTACCTGAAGGAATATCGATTTATCAAAACATACCATATTCGTATGATA
>Ga0315906_10005793_pt1 | contig 15448 bp, 8 predicted proteins | sample LakEriMetagenome_4_FD_203526 | JGI IMG/M metagenome (GOLD analysis project Ga0315906, IMG submission 203526) | Freshwater fungal communities from buoy surface, Lake Erie, Ohio, United States - Buoy 2 MA122 | ecosystem: Environmental > Aquatic > Freshwater > Lake > Lake biofilm | place: USA: Lake...
TATGATCTCCCTGCCGTTAGAAATTGATCGGCGGGGGGTCATTTTTGCTTTCTTCTGAAAATTCCTTTTCAACCTATGCAGAAAGAAGGTGCCGGAAAATCTTGCCTGAATGATACCGTATCACATCACATGTTCAAATTTTTTGGCAGATTCATCTCTTTGTTCTAAATTTGCTGCCTATCAGCTATTTAGAAGACCACTTATCTATGAAAAAGAGCTTACAATTAATCGTAACCGCTGTTGCTTTTATCACATCAGCAACCTACTCCATTGCATGCGATTGTCAAATGAACGCGACAGCATCAGGGTTGGATTTTGACTTACCGACAGCAACCATCGATAACTTTGCCTGCGCAGCAGGAACGATCAACAGTGCCTCTTTGAACTGGAATATTCAAGGTACCTGCACATGGTCTCAAGCACGGATCATTGTTGACGGCGTTCAAGTTGCCAATGGGCTTTGCGGTTCGGGGACGTTTGACCTGACACCTTATTTGCCCCTCGTATCTGTTCAGGTCGTGGGCTATGACAATCCTGCGGACCAAGTTGCGGATTTCATAACGGTCAATGCTGTCGTGACGTTGAACGGTTCGGCAACAAATACCGCTCCCATCATTGCGTTTGATGCACCGGATTATGAATGTGCGGGAACACCACTTCAATTCTTGAATAATTCGACATGTGCTTATGGTTACAACTGGAGCTTCGGTGACGGAACGACCTCGAATCAATTTGAGCCCTTACATGTCTTCACAGAACCGGGCTATTACTATGTTCAACTTCAAACATTTGGTGCGACAGGGAATGTCATCGGTTCGGAATACAATTATGTCGTGGTATCAGGCGCACCAAATTCAATGTATGTCAGTCAGGATACCGTTTGCGTAGGAGACGAGGTCATCTTCCATGACAATGCCTTCTTCAACAGCACCAACAATGTCAGTTATGTGATCAATTATGGGGATGGAACAAGTGAAACAGCCAACACATACTATGCGAGCTTCTATCATGACTATGCAGCAACAGGAAACTACCAGGTTACGCTGACCATTACATCTGACTGCGGGACAGACATCATTGATACACTCATTCATGTTGGCGACAACATTCCGATCAACGACGGTTTAATTCAAGTGGGGAATATCGGTCAGGGAGCTGTTTGCCCGGGAACCGAAGTGAATTTGTACACAAACTGGAATTATACGTACCTCTTCAATTACGGGGATGGAACGACAGGAACGGATTATTCGCACATCTACAATTCATATGGCACCTACACCCCGTGGGTTACGCTACAAAATGGGTGCGGAAATACTGCACAATACTTCGCATCACCCATTGTAGTTGGAAATGTACCCTACTTTACCGGAGATGCATATGCGAATGTGCAGGGCCCGAATAATGTTTGTATTGGCAGTACCGTCCTATTCTCCTCACCGAGTGCAACCAATTATAACTGGAACTTTGGTGACGGCGGCTATTCCAATCTGGGCGATCCCAGTCACACCTTCAACGCTGCAGGTGTTTATAACGTCGGCTTGACACTCACCGATGGGTGCGGGAACGACACACTGGTATTCACTACCCTCAATGTGTTAACCGATCTGCCGGTCGATCCCCAGGTTGAGCTCAGCGACCTGCCTTCGCAGATCTGCATTGGTGACGCCTTCGTTTATGGTGTTTCCGGTGCGTGGCAATATGAAGAATCGGGTTCATTCTTGTGGAATTTTGGGGATGGTAGTACGAGTGACACAAGACAGGGTTATCACACATATGCTTCCGGTGGCACTTATACGGTAACATGCACGATCACGAACCTTTGTGGAAATGACACAACCCTCGTTACAACCGTGACCGCAGGATCCAATGTGCCTCCACAGAATGTTCAGATCTTTACAATTCAACAAGAGTTCTGTCCGGGCGATGAGATCATGTTGCTTTCAGTTCCATACAGCGCTTCCAATTCCGTTGTTTGGAACATGGGGAATGGCCAAACTGTATCAGCAAATGACACACTGGCTCTTAATATAGAAAACAGCAATATGGTCTTCAGTCTGGGTACCTACTCCTATTCAGATCCGGGGGTATACAATGCACAGGCAACAATAACGAACGGTTGCGGACTTTCAGTCACGGAAGACATCATTCTTACGATAGCACCGGGGTCCCAGATCGAAGATGCCGGTTTCTTCATCGAAGAGAACGAATATATCTGTCTGAATGAACCTGTTGTTTTCAGAGGTTATGGCGGAAATGAATTCTTTTGGTCATTTGGAGATAATTCCGGAATTGAACTTTCGAGTAACGCCCTTGAACCGGTAACCCATTCATTTGATCAACCGGGCACCTATACGGTTACAATGATCGCCCGAAACAATTGTGGAGATACTGTTATGGTACAGCGGAATATCACGATCCCTGACTCACAGATGACCATCATAACAAACTCCACAAACTCAAACTGTCTGGAGTCCGATGGGACAGCTGTAGCTTACGTTGCTGGGCCAAATGCACCCTACACTTACGCATGGTCAAATGGCGCTACCACAAATATTATCAGCAGTGTTCCTGCAGGAATTTACATAGTGAACGTAACTGATAACAAAGGCTGCACAAGCTTTGCACTTGCAACAGTATCGGATGCGCAGGCTCCAACGATTGCAGTGAGTAACGTTGTAGAAGTAAGCTGCAACGGCGAAGACAATGGAGCGATCGACATAACCCCGATCGGCAATACTTCCGGAATCACTTATGCGTGGTCTAATGGTGAAACGACTCAAGACATTAATGGTCTCGTTTCAGGACCGTACGAAGTTCTTGTTACCAATGGTCAGGGCTGCGTTTCCGTTGAAAGTGTTTTCGTTCCTGAACCGGATGGCGTTGAGATCGAGTTCTCCAAAACGAATGCCACGTGTGGTATGATGAATGGAACAGCTACTGCAGTAGTAACAGGATCAACAGGCCCTTATGTTTACATCTGGTCAAACGGAAATACCGGTGCCCAGTCGACCGGACTTGCCGCTGGATTCTACAGCGTCACGGTTATCGATAACAACAGTTGTACGACACAAGGATCCGTGGCGATCAGCGAGTCAACCTCTCCCGGAATCATTCTGGATTCACTATTGGATGTGGGTTGTGGGACCGGGGGTAGCGGGATTTATATCTCACCGATCGGAGGAACTGCGCCTTATACCTACTCCTGGTCAACAGGAGCGGCAACAGAAGATGTTTCAGGCCTTTCACCGGGGCAGTATACCTTGACGATTACAGGGGCAAATAATTGTGAAAGCAATGCCATTTACACTATTGCCTATGAAACACCTGAGCAAAATCCAATTTGTGTAGTTACCGTAACGAATTCGCAAAACAACAAGATCGCATGGGAGAAAGTCGCTTCCTCCGGGGTTGCATCCTATAACATCTACAAAGAAAGCAGTGCCGCAGGACTTTACTACCTCGTTGGGAATATACCCTACGACAGTTTGAGCATCTTCATTGATACTATCTCAAATCCAGCCGTACAGGCCTACCGCTATAAGATCGCAGCTGTTGATAATTGCGGAACTGAATCCGTTGTAAGTGCCCAGCATAAAACCATTCACCTGACTCAAAATATTGGCATCGGAGGAGAGGTTAACCTAATTTGGGACAATTATGAAGGGTTCTCCTATGCAACCTACAACATCCTTCGCTATGACGATCAGGGAGGGTGGCAAATCCTGACTTCTTTACCAAGTAACGTGAACTCGTATTCGGATCTTGCAGCTCCTTTGGCCACCGCAACTTCACTGCATTACCTTATTGAGATCGAACTGGATCAACCATGTGTGTCCACGAAGGTTGAAAACAACAATACAACGCGTTCGAACAGAACGGAAGCTGTTTCAGGACCATTGGACGATGTGGGCCTTGAAGAATTGATCGCCGAATCCGAAATACATGTGTATCCGAATCCTACTCAGGATGATATACACGTATACCTGAACGTGGGCGATTTTCAGAATGTAAATTGCCAATTGATCGATGCACAGGGCCGCATTGTTCATGAGATCTTGTTCAATCAGATCGAAAATGGTCAGGAGATCACAATTGATCCAAAGACTTCCGAAACAGGTATCTACACCGTCAGGATTGACACTGGTGAAAGGATCTACCACAGAAGAGTGATGATCCAAAAATAATCCACAGAGCCCCGCAGAGTTGCGGGGCTTTTTTTATTTTTGACCCATGATCCCAACAGCGCAAAAATTCATATCAACGCTATACCAAAAGCTGACTGTGATCCTGTTGATCTGCGTGTCGCATTTCCTTAGGGCTCAGCATGATGGCTTGAACGGATCACTCAATGTTCGCAATTATTCGAATACAGAATATAATGGTCATCCTCAGATCTTTTCAATTACCCAGGATCAGCGCGGATTGATGTACTTTGGTAATAAAACCGGTATCCTCGAGTTTGACGGGGTAACATGGCGCACCATTATAGTTCCTAATTCCAAAGGTGATAGCCGTGAAGTGAACTGCCTGGCAACGGACAAAAACGGCCGTATTTACGTGGGAGCCAAAGAGGATCTTGGATACCTGGAAGTAGGCAAAAATGGAAAAGTAGTGTTCAGATCGATCCTGAAATTATTCAAGATCAGGCCGGATCTGAAGAGTCCTCAAACCATTCTTTGCACAGATAACGGAGTCTATTTCCACTACGATCGATTCATTTACCATTTTGACGAAGAGCAAACCGTCACAACCATCGCTTCTCCACAAAGCGATGCTGTCTACAGGTTGCTACAGGCAGACGGAAAGATCTATGCGGCCCGCAACATTTCCGGCTTATACACCATAGAAAATGAGCGTTTCGTTCCTGCCAGAAACGGGGCCAAGTACAACCTAAAGAATAAGATCTATTCGATCGTGAATTTCGGTAACGGCCTCTATATTCAAACATCAGAAGGGAATATTGACGATTATACGAATCCTTATGACGTAAAGCCTGTTCCACTTTCGTTCGCTCTGCCTGTATACAGTGCGATCACTGTAAACGATCAGTACTACTCTTCAGGATCATTTTCAGATGGACTCCTCATTTATGACCGTAAGTTCAGGCTGCACTACCGTATCGATCTTTCCAATGGCCTGATCGATGGAAATGTGAAATGTCAGTTTCTGGATAAGGAGGGCAATATCTGGGTTGGAACGAACAAAGGGATCTCTAAGGTCGATGTAATCTCACCGGTCAGCCGCTTCGGAGTGAACTTCGGGATGATCAGTGGAGTTGAAAGTATTTGCAGTTTTAAGGGACGTATTTACTACGCCACCTTGAGCGGTATATATTACCTCAATGAACGTTTTGACAAAACGAGTGACCGCATCAAAAAGGTCCCAGGGGTGGATATTGACTGTTTCGGCGTCCGATCCTTCAGGTTTGGAAAGGATTCCGTACTGCTGATCGCAGCGAACAATGGCGTCTACATGCTGAAGGATCCAAATGGTCAGCCGGTCCTTGTATCTAATTGCGGACCGTACAATTTTGTTCAGTCTCCCTTGGATCCGAACATTGTGTTTATTGCCAATTATAATGGTTTGAGCAAAATGACATGGACTGGTTCCGGCTTCACGGATAACGGATACATCGAAGGTTTTACAGAGGATATTTTTAACATCAGTGTACAGCAGGATGGTACACTTTGGCTGGGTACTATCTCAAGTGGTATTCTCCGAACACATGTCCATCCAAAAGGTGGTCGGATGAAAAAAGAGATCATCGGCAAGGCAGAGGACGGTCCGACCTACATTACAATCATCAATGGCGTCCCTTACGTTGGGAATGACCTTGGACTGTTCAAAATAATTGGAGGACGGCTGGAAAACTCAACAGATTATATGCTTCCGAAAAAATGTGGGGTACATCGACTCATGAAGGATGGTAACGGAAGAGTATGGGCTGTCCTTGTATTGAAGAATAATACGTTTGAGATCGGGTACTTTGATAACAATACAACCCATTCATGGTACTCAAAGGATTTTCAGCGCTATTCTTCAGATGTCGTTCACGGCTTGTTCTTCGATGAAAAAGGGATGACTTGGCTCGGTGGGCCGAACGGGGTGATGCTCTTCAATCCGACAATTAAAAAGTCCTATGAAAACGGCTACAATACCATCTTGAGAAAGGTTTCCGTAGGTGACAGTTCACTCTTCTCAGGGGGGCTTTCAACACGCAGTCGAATCCCTTCACTGAAACAGCCACTTGATCTTATCCTGAACATTCCGTACTCAACAAAAAACATCAGTTTCGAATATGCCGCATCCAGTTATTTTGACGAAAGTGCTACAGTATTTAGCTGTAAATTGGTGGGACAGGATGAGGAATGGTCTGCATGGTCCTCAAAAACAGAGAAATCATACACCAACCTATACGAAGGAAACTACACATTCCTTGTGAAGGCAAAGAATATTTACGGGGAGGTATCCACTGTTGCGTCGTATGAACTTGTTATTCTCCCACCCTGGTACCGAACCTTGTGGGCATATCTGCTTTATGCCGTTCTATTCATCCTGATTCTTTATGCTGCGATACAATTAAGTAACCGCAGGATACGCAGACAAAAAGAACATCTTGAGTTGGTCGTAAGGGAGCGCACTGCTGAGGTCGTGGAACAGAAAGAAGAGATTGAAAAACAAAAGGAGATCGTTGAAGAAAAGAACAGAGACATCATGGACAGTATTCGCTATGCTAAACGCCTCCAGGATGCTATTCTTCCTACCGATGAATATATCCGAGACTGTTTCAGGGAGGCATTTGTTTTCTTTCGACCGAAGGATATCGTATCAGGAGATTTTTATTTCGTTCGCAAGATCGATCAAAAAGTATATTTCGCTGCTGTTGATTGCACCGGTCACGGTGTTCCGGGTGCTTTTGTGAGTATCGTTGGAAACAACGGTCTGAACAGAGCAATTAAGGAGTTTGGTTTATCCGGGCCCGGAGAGATCCTTGACAAGCTGTCTGAACTGGTCATTGATGCATTCCGTCAGGAAGGTATACTTGACGTTCGCGATGGAATGGATATAGCATTGTGCTGTCTGGACCTCAATTCGAAGACGCTGGAGTATGCCGGCGCGAATAATCCGTTGTATGTTATTTCAGGGGAAGAACTCACCGAAATAAAAGCCAATAAGCAGCCCGTCGGACTTTTCGAAGACCGTGTTCCATTCACGAACCATACGATCCAACTGAACCAAGATGATTTCATCGTCCTTTTCTCAGACGGCTATGCAGATCAGTTTGGCGGGCCTCAGGGTAAAAAATACAAATATTCAAAATTCAAGAACTTCCTCATAGATCACAGTCAGGAACCACTAGCCGAATTGAACAAACAACTCGTCACCGAATTCAATGAATGGATCGAGGGCCACGAACAGATCGATGATGTCTGTGTTATCGGGATTCGAATATAACGACGTAACCAGATCAAGATCTTTCTCTTCATGAATCCGATTAAATTCGCTGTCAACCGGAATGATGCCAATAGTGTCGGTATATGGCGATAAAACCGCTTGACATTAAGAAATTATCCTCTTCGTTTGTAATGCTTGAAGTTTTGATTTAATTTAGTGATTTGAATTTTACACGGAACACTACTTTTACATCATGAAGGCCATTTATTGTATCGACGATGATGAGATCATAACTTCTATACTTAAATTTCAGTTAGGTCAGGAATTGCCGGAAAGTAAGTTTGCCGTTGAAATAATAAATGACCCATTGACTGTTTTGGATAGCATGCATGCGCACACGAACATCGGAATCGAACCTGTTGTCATGATCGTTGATTTCCAAATGCCCGATCTGAGAGGGGATGAACTGATCCGAAGTGTAAAGAAAATCTACCCCGAAATAAAAGTGATCATGTTATCCGGGAATTCAAATGCTATTCTGGTTTCCGATCTGGAAGAGGAGGGACTACTGGATTTTTACCTAATGAAGCCTTGGGATATCAGCGATCTCATCGATAAAGTGAATAAATGTTTGCCACTAAACCTAAAATTTAACTAAATGTATCTACGATTATTTTTTGTTGTAACCACCTCTGTTTTCCTTACCGAAACTGTGAAGGGCCAGGCTAATATTCAGGTCAATGGATTCGGACACCTCGAATATGAACTATATTACAAGCCGGATAACGAGGAGTACGAAAGTTCCTTTCGCCTCGGGGAGCACGATCTCTTCATAAATGGCAGAATCAATAAAAAATTATCCTTTCTTTCCGAAGTTGTCGTGAAGTCAGACAGTAAAACTGCATCCGGATTTGGAGTGAGTATTGAGCGTGTTTTCCTGAAGTATAACTATAAAGGAGAGCACAACCTGATCGTTGGAAAGGTACACAGCCCATTGAACTACTGGAATGATGTATATCATCACGGCCGCTTGTTCTTTCCTACCATTGACCGTCCATTGAACTTCGATTATTTCATGCCAATCCATACACTAGGTTTAAGGGCACAAGGACAAAATCTCGGTAAACTGAACTTTGGATACGATCTACAGATCGGAAACAGCATGGAATCCACTGATTTCGGCGGGAAAGATTTACTGTTGTCGTACCTCGCATCGGTGCACATCAAGCCAGTAGAAGGAATGCGAATCATGGCCGGATACTACCGTGATTTCCTGCCCAATAATCACCATGGCCCTCATGCTCATGCCGGAACAAATCATAATGACGATTATCATAAAGATCTTGAAACCAATCAGATTAATGCATCGATTGCCTATTTCGGAGAAAAATGGGAATTCTTGAACGAGGCAGCATTGGTGATCAACAACACAGATAGTCTTGGCAGTGCCACAAACATCTCCAATTACACCTATCTCGGTTATCGGATAAAAGACATTTATGTGCCTTTTATAAATGTCGATTACCTGCACATTGCACCCAATGAATTGCACGTAAGGCCTGCCAGCGGGCTTAAGTTTTCACTTGGATTCCGCTGGGAGTTTGATCCCAAATGTAATCTGAAGGTCCAATTCGAAAAATACGGAAAAGCCCCTGACGTGAATGATGTTCCGGGTATTCAAAATAAATATGAGTTCAAATTACAACTTGCTTATGCGATCTAGTCTAATAGTGGTGATGCTCATACTGAGTTTTCAGCTGCTAGGTCAGGCAGATTGGAAAAAAATAACCGTGGTTGGTAATGACATTGGCACTGAAAATCTTCCAAAAGCGCAGATTAGCGCAATATTTAAAGGAAATCGTTCGAGGTGGCAAAATGACGAATCTGTTATTGTTGTCATGCCCTCTTCTAAACACGCCGGTTGCGAAATAATGGCGGTAACCGTCTTTGGCAGAGACATGAAATACGTTAAAAAATATTGGTTGAACCTGGTTTTTCAGGGGAGAGCAAATGCACCTGTGTACCTTGATTCGAACGATGAAATTTTGAATTATGTAAAAAAGCACCCCGGAGCAATTGGTATTTTAGTGAATTACAGCTCAGAGAGTTCATTAAAAATAAATGTGCTTTAGAAAGTAGGCATGAGGATCGTTCATTCCATTGCTTTCCGTATCTGGATCATTTTTACGGTGGTTGGACTGTGTGTGTCCATTCCTTTGGCTGTTTACTACAATAACATGCAATTCTCGCTTCTTCGGGAACATACCAAACTAGAATTCACCCAAAATGCACGGATCACCTCCAACGCGATTAAAACAGCCATAGAACAAGATGACTTCAATTTACTAAAAAATCTTCTCAATGATCTGAATGAACTTGAAGATTACGCATTCGTTGCCATAGTTGAACAAGGCCCGGACGGGCAGCAAACAGTTTTTGCGTGTAATCCGGAAAAATACCGGGATCGCGTTTTAAATAGAGATACCACCTCTTTTTACTACAGTCAATCTGACTTTTCTACCGATCTACTGAATGGTGAAGTAATTATTGCCTCATCCAAAGTAAGGGATCTCGCGGTATTAAAGGAGCTGAACAAGCCATTGATCTACTTAACGATCTCTGCCGTAATTCTCTCAGCGATACTTTTTGGATTTTCTATCTCTTTATTGTCGCGCCCTATTTTCCGTGCAATTGAAATAGCCAAAGCTCTGGGGAACCATGAATATACGGTGGATGTGCCTGTAAAGAAAGGAAAGGACGAGATCGCCACACTGAACAAGGCACTTTTGCAGTTAAAAGAAAATCTCATACATCTGGATCGTGAAAACCGATCCTTTTTGACTATTTTGGAAGACAAGATCTCCGATAAAACAGACGAGATTGAAAAAAAGGATACATTCAATAAACTTCTACTCGAGGTATCAAGAACTTTTCTCGAAAGTACTGAGGTTGAAAAAAATAACACTATCCTGAGCACCTTTGCTCAAATCACTGCATCCTTGCATTTTAATTTCATGGGGATCTTTTCTCATGAGAACGGAGTGATTTCCTGCCAATACAACCATGCCGCATGTCCCTTATTTAATGCCTTGATCAATAACCCAATAACTGAGGAAAATCTCAACCTGTTTAAGAATAAAGGGTTGACCTTCGCACAAAAAAATCAGGCCACTGACAATCAATTGCTCAACAGCGTATTCTCAGAAATTCCAGAAGCACGGTCGGTCTATATATTGGTCCTGTCAAACGAACATACAAGCGAAGAGGTATTGATATTGATCTCCGATAACGAAACGATCGAGCCCTACTTTTCTGAGATGGAAGATATGCTGCGCGTCTATTTTTCACTCTACAGCAACTTTAAAAGGAGCAAGGAATATGAGTCTGAGCTGTTGATTCTGAATAAAACTCTTGAGAAAAAGGTGCTTGAGAAAACACAGACCAATCTCGATATTTCCAATACGTTGATCGCCCAGGACAAACTTGCAACAATTGGTGAATTATCAGCCGGAATTGCTCACGACCTTAACACCCCTCTTGCCGCAATAAAGGCGGCATCACAGAATATCAGAAGTCTTTTGGATGACGTTTTGATCCAACTACGGAGTATCCCTGTACACAATTTGCCTTTCGTGATGGACTTCGTCCGGAATTCCTCAATAGACGATCTTCAACTCAATTCTTTTGAAAGATTGAAAAGAATCAAAGCATTTAAGGAACGACTGGTAAATACACACCCGTCTATCGACAGCGAGGCCCTGTCAAAATCATTCGTTGAAGCAGGAATCAGTATTGACCATCCGGACCTTTTTGAAACAGTGATCAACATGGATGACCCGTTAACTGTGCTCGCCGTGATCAGAAATATGATCACATTGAACTCCTTTCTCGGAATTGTTGATTCATCCATCGAAAGGTCGTCAATGGTGGTTTCAAATCTTAGCTTATTTACCCGGGAAGACCTGACACAGAAAAAAGAACCCGTTGATCTCCATCAAAGTATAAAAATTATTGAGTCTCTCTTCAGGTTTAGACTTGCGGGAGAAATTCAGATCATTACTGAAGTGCCCCTAGGTACAATAATCTCTGGAATTGAAATGAAACTGTTTCAGGTCTGGTCCAATTTAGTGAAAAATGCCATTGACGCCTTTGAAGGTCATGAGCAGGAAAACAAATATATCCGAATCTATTCCGAAAGTTCAGAGGCAGGTGTGACCATTCATTTTGAAAATAACGGACCACAGATTGCCAAAGAAGACATTGACCGGATTTTTAAAAAATTCTTCACGACGAAGCAAAAATCAAATGGAACAGGTCTGGGATTGAGCATTGTTTCAAACATTGTAGCGGAACATTACGGAAAGCTTTCCCTTACTTCTGATGAAAATAAAACCATTTTTTCCATCACTTTTCCCAAAATTCAAACCGCATGATCCGCCTTGACTGAAAATTCGAGTTCAATGACCTGTTTCCTGAACAAATGTTTACCGGAAAACATGAGTTCCATCAACTTATGATCAATCTAATTCTCTGCCTTAACATGAAAATTCGGGGCTAGAGAGAAGAAAACGAATAGCAGCCTATATGAATCATGCAAAAAATCAGATAATGTCCAGGCCCGATCCCATTGGTGTAACGGCCGAATTGGTCTCAAAAGCATATGCGGTAGATATCCAGACTATTGATAACGATACGTTGACCATTGCGAAAAAAATGATCCGGGATGGAATTGCTGTGCTTTTGGCTGGTACGAAGCACAATACGGTTAAGGTTCTGGTTTCATACCTGAAAGATGCTGAAAACAGGAACGGGATAAAGGTGATTGGCCAGGATCTGAAATGCAACCTTACAGATTCGGCTTTCATTTATGGGTGTGCTATTCATGCGATGGATTTCGAACCCATGTTTCTCCCGCCAACGCATGCAGTTTCTCCTGTACTCGCGCCACTAATTGCAATTGCACAATCGCACAATATCACTGGCGCCACCTTCTTGAAGGCGTTTATCGCCGGTATTCAATTCGAAGCGAGTCTGCGTATCGGGGCGAAAATGAATGATGACATCGCCGCTACCAATCAAAATCACTTCCCGTTCGAAAAACAGGGATTTCATCCACCTGGCACCGTGGGAACAATGGGAAGCGCTTTGGCCTCCTCCATTGCGATCGGTTTGAGCGAGGTTGAATGCAGGATGGCCCTTGGATATGCCGCAAGCAGGTCTTCAGGAATCTCCGGTAATATTGGAACGATGACAAAAGCAACCCATTGTGGCAATGCAGCGCGTTCCGGTCTGGAGGCGGCTCTGATAACTCGTCACGGACTCACATCCTCAACATCGATCCTCGAAACCGGCAGTGGATGGGGACACGTCTTTGGAGGATCGCATTTCAATTACACCGAAGTAATCAATGGAATGGATCAATTGTCCTGTTTTACCAATCCCGGGTTCGCCTTCAAAATGTGGCCTGCACATACCGCAATGCAGGTAGCAATAAATGGCGCATTACAGCTTCACCCCGAGGATCATGGAAGTGGAATGATCAAAATAACTGCTCCTGTTTTCAAATACTGTGATCGATCATTCCCTGCCGACTCGGACGAGGCGAGGTTCAGCTTTCAATACAACGTCGCAGTAGCATTGATGGATGGCGTGATAACCTTCGATAGTTACACCAATGAAAAATTGGCGTCTATGCAAGTTCAGGGCTACCTTGAGCGAATTCAATTGATCCTGGATTCCTCGATCCCGCCTGATTTTGGGACTATGAGCGTTGGGATAGCACTTGAGAACGGCAAGTTCGTTTCATCGGACAGATGGCCGGGACATTGGAAAAGTCCAATGACAGAGGAAGAATTAACTTCAAAATTCCTGGAATGCTCTGCAACAATACTTGGAGAGAACCGTTCACGTGAGCTAATGCTTTTGATTGATCAAATAGAAGTAAATGACCATTTTGATCAGATAAAGGATCTTTTATTCGCTTAATAGGTCTTTGCTTCGGAGGAAAGAAATCACGTTTTGAGATCCAGGGCCATTTCGTTCAAGTTTAAAGAATCCACCGGAATATGAAAAAATGGGAAAAGAACCCTTCCCTTCCGATTCCGGCATCGTTGAGAAGCTGACCAGGTAGTGTATACCGCGATCACGTCCAAATTTCAGGGCCGCTTCCCTATCAACGATCGATCCGCCGGGGTCACCACTTATGTTGGCACTCGAGCAAATCAGCCAGTCCAACGCATTCGTGTCACCATCCCGAGTTCTCATTCTATCGTGCATTGATTCAGCAAAAGAACGAAAGGGCTCCGATAGGATCAATCCCTGAAAGGTTCCGTTCATGATCAATTCTTCTGAGTCCATAGTCTCCTGCCAGGGCAATCTGAGGAAACAACCGGTAAAGACTTCTGAAAACTCATCAGACAGCAATGACAGCTTCTCCTCTTCGCTCAATGCGGAGGCACGAATGTAATCTGTGTAGTTGGCGATCAAACCACCATAGGCCTTTCCCGGTAATCGCTTCTTTATCGCATTGATCAAATGTACGCCCTTTAGGGTTGGAAGAGCAACCACTGCAAATACACTGTTCAGATCAAGGAGTAAAGCGTTGTTCTCCATGGAATCAAAGATCAGATCAGCATGTGCTGGTTCATGATAATTCACTTCTTGCATTGATCAGAATATTTTCGTCAAATTTAGCAAAGAAGTTTCACCGGTTCCCGAAAGCCGAGGCCATACAGTAAAATTCCTGCTATGTAGCGGATCTTTCACCGTTCTCGCTCGCAAAAAGCCCTGTAAAATCATTGATTCGATGGGCCATTAACTGCGTTGTATTCGCTGTAAGCGTTATTCAATCAGGATCTGTTTCTTCTGTATCTGGCAGGTAATCCGTTGCTGGTACGTCCTCGTTTGTGGTTACGACCTCATTGTCAACAATCGGTGCGTCGCTCGCCGGTGTTACTGTTACAGTAATTGTGTCATGAAGCATACCACACCAGATGAAACTGCATCACAGATAGAGACTACTATGCTGTCTGTACCATTGAGGCTCTCACCTGGTGTGTATGTTTATGCACCAACAGGATCTGTGTAACCTGTTGGTGGCATGTCCTCTTAAAAGAGTCTTAATATGTTCTAATTCATTGTAATTAGCCCAATACAAGGCATTTCAATAGAATGAGCAAAAGTATACCCACTCTTTCTTTTACGAAAAAAATGGATTACACATATAGGTGTGTGTTGGTTCAGATAATGAGTAATTGAGCCACTAATTATACATTTTAAGACCTACATTTGAATGTGTAATAACTGGAAATGAAGAAATGTATCAACTCATTTAGTTTAGTGAAGGGCAGATTGTTTTTATCTTTTTGCTTCATCCTCGCATTAACTAATTTAGCGGGTCAATATTATCAAAGCAACCAATATCCTTATGACATTTCAGATGGCCTACCCCACAATGAGATTAATGAAATTGTAAAAGACAACAGTGGTTTTGTCTGGATAGCAACAGAGAATGGCCTTTCCAGGTACGATGGCTACAATTTTGTTAATTTCAATAGCACCACACATCCGGCCATCTTTAAAGACAACAGAATAAAAAGCATTAGACTACATGGCAAATTCCTTTATGTGCTAACGAATGCAGATGGCCTTGTTCAACTCGACACCAAAAATCTATTATTTCGTAAAATCTATGCGTCAAACCCCCTTTCCATCGCGTTTGCCGGAGATACAACGGCTATTTTATTTGAAACAGGTAATTTGATTGTTCATGTGAACAACAAAAGACTTGCATCGCGCCACTTTAACGTGACTAACAAGGATAACATCTTATTATATAAAGGCAATATCTATTTAAGCATATCCAATAAAGGGATTTTCAAAATACCCATTACTAAACTTACAAAACAAACGTTCATTGATGTCCCCGGAGAGAAACACGGAAAACTACTCCTATCTAAAAAATACGGAATCATTCATCACAATGGCTATTTGGTAAGGGCATTGAAAAATGATGTTATCATTGACAACCCGGAATTTAAAGGAAAAAGGGAAA
>Ga0315906_10005795_pt1 | contig 15445 bp, 18 predicted proteins | sample LakEriMetagenome_4_FD_203526 | JGI IMG/M metagenome (GOLD analysis project Ga0315906, IMG submission 203526) | Freshwater fungal communities from buoy surface, Lake Erie, Ohio, United States - Buoy 2 MA122 | ecosystem: Environmental > Aquatic > Freshwater > Lake > Lake biofilm | place: USA...
GCTCTTTCGCAACGTTTCGCAAACGCTGGACTCGACCCCATGTGGTCGGCTGCGCGGGCACGATACCAGCCTGGTCTCGGCGCGCTGTGTGTGTGTGTGTGTGTGTGTGAGTAGTAGTTACTGGCCCGTTTATAAATTTTTTGCTTCACAATCACTTCATAACAGAAAAAATTTTAAAAAAAAAATCCGGTGATGTAAATGACGAAGCAAATTTTAGCCTTTTTATTTTGCTTCACAAGAGAGCTAAACCCATACTCCCCCCCTGGGCGCGCGAACTCAAAACCCTCACCCTCCGCCCATCCCTAAACCCTTTACTCCCCCCTTACCCTCACCCTCACCTCCACGCACGTTGAGCCTCTGGCTCAATAGAGTCAAAGACTCTACAAACCTTTACTCCCCCCTTACATCCATCCCTAAACCCTCCCCCTTACATCCATCCCTAAACCCTCAAAATCCCTCCGTCAAAAGCATGGGGTCAAGATTTCAAAGCATTTTTTTCTATTATAAATATATATAGATAATGAAAAATCATTTTTTTTACCCATACGTTGGAAATAAAAGAGAAGAAGTAGAACATATATATAATTTATTAGATTTAAATAATATTAATACTATAGTTGAACCCTTTTGCGGTAGTTGTGCTGTAAGTTATTATATATGGTCGCAAAATAAAGATAAGAATTATAAATATATATTAAATGATTTAGATAGTAATTTAATTAATTTATTAAAAAGTATTAGAAACGGTGAATATAAAGATATTGAAAATGAAGTAAATAAAATGAGAGAAGAAATATTAGAATATCAAAATAATATGATAGAAGCAAAAACAATTTATTTAAAACACGTTAAAAGTGGTAAATTAAGTGGTTATATATTAGGTCATAAATATTATAAACTTAGGTCTTTTTGTTTTCCTTTAAACGAATTGAACAGATTTAATAAAAAATTAGATTTATCTATTGCCCCTATTTATGATTTTTTAAAAAACGCAAATATAGAATTATATAATGAAGACGCAAATAAAATTATTGATGATAATGATAATGAACAATCATTAATATTTTTAGACCCGCCCTATATTGCTAGTTGTAATAATTTTTACAGTACAGACACAGGTGAAAATATATGTAATATTTACGAAAAATTGTATTATTATAAACTAAAAAACTATAAATGTAGAATGTTAATTTGTCATGAAAACAACTGGTTATTTAAAATATTATTCAATGATTATCTCGACATAGAAACAGAATATAAGAAAAATTATCAAAATACAGTGAAAGGAAAACAAAAAAAAACAGTTCATATTTGTGTAAAAAACTTTTAGAATTATGAACCCTTTTTATTAAAAATACTTAAAAAGATATTAATATATATATATTAGAAAAATAACTTAAAAAAATAATATCTATATAATATATATATAGAAATGGCAAATAAAAAAAATGTTCAGTCAATGACTCCCGAAGAGTTAGCGGCATATGTCGAAGTAGTTAGACAACGTAACGCAGCCAACGCTAAAAAGTACTATAACGAAAAGATCAAGACTGATCCAGAAAAATATCATAAATTCTTGGTAAAGTGTAAAGAACCAAATCGTAAATATTACCACTCTAAACAAATGAGAATTGAAGACGAATTGACCAACCCTACAATAGTAGAAATTTAAAAAAAATACTATAGAATTTAAAAAAATGACTTAAAAAAATAATATCTAATATATATATATATATATATTAGATATAATGTTGAGTGATTTGAATAGTGATATCATGGAAAAAATAGGATCGTATTTATTAGAGGATAAAAACAAGACTATTCACAAGATATTTAAAAACAGACCAGATGATGATTTACAAGTATTTTTATTTGGTGAGGTGAAAGATTTGACATATATAAATATACATGATTGTCATAATGAGATTGATTATGAGATGAATGATAAAATAAAAAATTATGTGAATTTTATATTAAAAACCAAAGGTATTAAAAATACATGCCAAACAATGCGAGTAAAATTTTATTTAGAACCAACTCATATTATTGGTCGTGACTTTACATTACAAGAAAGAATAAATGAAGGATATAGAGATACAAGAATTGTTAAAATAAAATTTTATGATGAAAAAGGAGATGAAATAGCAGAAATATCATTGAATCAATATCATCCAAAATTTACTTATCCTCTACCACCACACTCAATATTAGTTGAATACAGATTAAAATATTTTTATAACAGCGATGCACATAAATATATAAGTCAAAGTGTTGATCAAACAATACAAAAAAATGATATTATTAAAGAATACAAGGATATACGAGATCAAATAATAAAAAAATATTTCTGAAAAAAATATTTTATAATATATATAGAAATCAAATTTTTATAAATTATTTAAATAATAATTTATAAAAAAAGGGTTAAAGAAATAAAAATAATATCTAATATATATATATAATAAAAAAAATGGTAAATCTTTCAAGAATTGATAAAAATGTATATAAGTCATTAGGTTTCAAAAACAAATCGATCGGTCAAACAATGATCAAAGAAGTACTTCAAACTAAAGTAACAAATTATAAGACAGTACCCGCACTATTACAACACATAAAACCAAGAATTAGTAATCTTGTTAATTTGGGGTTGGACATCAATGATAAGAAGATGTATAAACAACTCAAAAGTATAAAAAAAATATCAAAAAAAATTGATAAAGAATTAGAAGAAGGTAATAAAAATGCTGAAAAAATATTTGTGAAATGGGAACAAGAATTTAATAATAAAATTAGATATGTAACGGGTAAAATAAAAGTCAAAGAAATATATTACTATTCACCAGAAAAAACATATGTTTATTATGTAGAATATGAAGGATCTAACCCGTACCAAGGTAATAAAGAATCAGTGATAGAACAATTCAAAAAAGAAATGTTTGATAAACATAATTTCTTGGAAGCAAGCCCAAATAAAGAACATATTGTAGAAGAAATTACTATAACATCAATTGTTGAAAAAGAATCAACAACAATACCAAAAGAAGATAACGCCATGAAAAACGCTACTCCATTAATGTATAATTGTATAAGTGAATACCGAGAATTTTTACAAAATACAGGTACATGTGTTGTAGATAATTTTATTGGTATGTATGGGGAAGAACTCAAATTAACAAGAGATAAATTTATAGATATGTGTAAAGAATATTATAATAATAAAAATCAATGTTGGAGCGTAGAACATGGTATTACTCCTCAATGTGTTAATAGTATTTGTGAAAAATATGATATTACTCATTATTGCCTAGATGTACATAAATCTATTATTATTAAAAGTTTGAGTAAAAACCAAAATCACAAAGCCTTAATATATTTTTCTGTTAATAATCATATGTATTTAATAATGGATGATGTAATGCGTAAATCTCTTGTTGAAACAGTGAAAGAAAAAGAAAATTGGAATACATCATTATTATCTGATGAAGTTGAAGAAAAAACAAATGTATATGATGATTATGATATTGTTGAAAATCCTAAAACCTTCTTTACAGAAACCAAGAACACAATATATATGTTTTCACGTCTTGGAACTACTAGTATTAATGATGTATTCCAAAGTCTCATAGTTGATCACGGCGTACCCGATAACATCAAATGCAAAAAAACAAAAATTGAGGCGTTTAAATACAAGAAAAATAACATTATATACATGTTTGTTTGTGATCCTAACGCCGTACATAATATAACATATAAGGAAGTAAAAGTATTATGTGAAAAAAATGACCTACCATTCAAGAACCAAACATTTATGCACGTTGTAAAACAATTAAGATCAAAGTATTTTGACGAAATCACCGGCAGAATAAAATTTACTAAAGAATTCAAAGAAATGGTATTAGAGAAATCCAAAAAAAAATGCGCTGGTTGTAAGTGTTGTTTAAAGGCTAAGAAATATGATATTGATCATATAAGACCACTAGCCAATGGCGGCACTAACCAAATCGACAATCTACAAGTCTTATGTAAAGCGTGCCATCAAGATAAAACCGCTAATGAACATGAACAGGGACAATATGTAAAATTTAGTGATACAGAATCATGTTTTAATAACACAGTTCAAGAAATCATGAATAGTCCATTGTCTCACGCTTACGCCTTCGTTGAACCTATCCGAGAAGTAACAAAAGGTAAAAAATTATTTACTATTGATATTAACAAATGTAGAAGAAACATTTTATTAAATCATAAACATGATTATTGTATTTTCAATGTCATGGATGAACCAGAAGAATATAAAAAAACTAAAATTATCGAAGGCTTATACTATATTGAGACTGATAGTTATTTTCCGTTAAGAGGGAACGGGTGGTATTATCATTCATTAGTACAGTATTGTTTAGATAATAATATTATTACCAAAAATAATATCAAATATGTTATCTATTCTTCTTCAACCGTTAAACATGATTATTATAATGGATTTATCAACTATTGCAATGACCATATATTAAATTATGATCAAATACAAGAATATTATAATACTAGAACAGATGAGAATATTAACTTTGAAGGAGCACCACAAGAAGACGAAACATGTATTAATCTTAATGATGATGGAGAATATGAAAAGATTTACGTAGTAAAAAATAAATGTGTATTATCTGATTATAAAAAATCTTGTATCAATAGTATGATTGGCGGCTTCAAACCTAACACTCAAAAAAAAGTTAATTGGCGTTCTGTACATGTTACAGAATCAAAGATTGAAGCATTACAGTATTCTCTACAATATGAAGGTTCTTTTATGAGTTCATTTGTAAGTAATAATAAATTATTTTTCCATGTATTCGCACCAAGTAAAACAACTAACATTGAAACAGAGCGCCCATTATATGATCAGATTGTTCAACAAGAAGCTATGGAACTACATAGACTTAAAACACTTGTAGAATCTAAAGGAGGCATAGTAACAGATATTAACACTGACGCCATCACCTGCACTTTTCCAGATGATAAATTCCCTTTTGATCTAATTGACGAGAAAAACATAAATGGTTATTATTGGGATGAACTAAAAACAGTTCCAAAGTATAAATTAGAACCAAACGCCAAGCGTGTTAAATATCCTAAATTAGTACATTACATGAGATTTGATAATTACACTTTACATACAGAACCATGGGAAATAACCCCAGATGTACCAGACAATAATTTCGATCCACTCATAAATAAAATATTAGATTCTAATAAGTCATGGTTAATCAATGGACCACCAGGCGCAGGCAAAACAACACTAATCAATAAGATCAAAGAATATTTAAATAATAATGGTAAAGTTTATAAGTGCTTAGCGCCTACTAATCTCGCGGCATTATTAATTGATGGTACAACAGTTCATAAATTCGCGTGTAAGCTAAAGAAATTAACAAAATTCATGGAGACCCAACTAGATTATATATTTGTTGATGAGGTGAGTATGTTACATAGTAATTTTTATAAAATTCTCATGATTATCAAACAATTAAAACAATGTAATATTATAGTTTCGGGGGATTTTAACCAGTTAGACGTTATAGGAGATTTACATAAATATGATTATAAAAACTCAAGTATATTAAAAGAGTTATGCGACCATAACAATATTAATCTTCAAACATGCCGAAGATCAAACGACAAACTTTTTAATTTAATACAATTTGATAATATCAATAATCTTACACCTGATGACTTTAAAAGTGACTTAAAGATAGATAACGAGATCAATATTTGTTGGACCAATAACACAAGGAAACAAATTAATAAAAAATACATGGATGTAGCATATAAGAAGGCTAAAACAAGTAATTATATGACACTTAAAAAATTAGAATATGATGACAACAGCCAAGATGTAATACTAGTTAATAAAACGCCACTAATTGCCAAGGTCAATAATGGAAATCTGAAATTAATTAATAATGAAAGATATATTATAAAAAAGGTTGATAAGAACACTAAAGAAATAATAATAAAGAATGATAGAAATGAAATAAAAATAAAATCCGATGAATTTCAGAAATTATTTAGAATTGGTTATGCCTTTACGACTCATTCATCTCAGGGCATGAGCATTGACAAACCTTATACTATTCATGAATTTAATAGAATGGATCAGAAATTAAAATATGTGGCGCTATCGCGTGCCACAAAGCACGAAAATATTAATATTATTATGTAATGTTAAAAATCTACAAGAACAAATAAAGGATATAAATATATATTATGTATTATTGATGTATTCACTCGTAAAGTATGGACTTACGCTATGAAAAAGAAAGATAATGACAATGTACAAGAATCTTTTAAAAAATTTCTACAACAAAGCGGTATTCAAAACAATACACCAACTATTTTAATGAGTGATAACGATTCAACATTTATTAATAAATCTTTTCAAGAAATTTTAGAAAAAAATAAAATCATCCACCAACCCAATATAATTGATGACCATCATGCGTTGGGATTGATAGATAGATTTGCTAGAACTATTAAAACAATTTTTACACGTTTGTTTGTACAAACAAAATCAGACAATTGGATTGACCATATAGATGAAATAGTAGCAAATTATAATAATAATGGACATACATCAATAGACAATATAAAACCCAATGACGCATTTTTAAAAAAAAATTTAAAAAAAATATATAATATTAATTATGAAAAATCATTATTTAATATTTCTGTATCTGATATAGATGTAAATGACAAGGTAAGAATAAAATTAAAAGGTAAATTCAGAAAAGGAACAGACGCCAGATATACAGACGAGGTTTATACAGTTACAAAGGTAAGGGGTAATAGTATAACTCTAGATGATGATAAAGTTTATAAAAGATCTTCGTTATTAATAGTGCCTCCTACAACTGTTTCAAATGAAAAAAATGTAATTGTAAGAGTTCAAAGACAGAATAAAATCGAAAGAAATATTCAACAAGAAGGGTTAGATCTCTCTAATATAGTATCAAATAAGAGAAGAAGAAATATTTTATTAAATACGTTAGATAATAATGTAGAGAAAGTTGAAAAAATATCAAAATCTGAGTTATCAAGTTTAAGAAGTAATTTATTTAAATGAAACCTTTTTCTTTCAAGTCTTTTCTTATTTTTCTGTATGCTTCTTCATATGTTCTATACTGCCATAAGAACCAGTAACTCCAGAAACCTGCAGTATTAGGGTCTCCCCAATCTTCATTTTTCCTGTGTCTAGATATATACGCAAGCTTACGTCGTTCGTCTAAATGTCCAGATGTGTAATGCTCGTATCCACTAGCGCCAAAATATACTTTTTTATTATCATTAGTAATTATATAATACTTCTTACCAACTTTATCAGATTTAAAAGGATAATATTTTTTTCTTTCTTCCATTTATATTATTATTAAAGATTTTTTTTATATTATATATTATATATTATATATGTTATCAGAAGATCAAATAAAGTTATTACAAGGTTATAGAGACAAAAGTTATATTACATCTATTTTATGTCAGCAATCAGAAGAACATTTTAGTTTTTTAAAATCAATGGTAAATATTCCTTTGATTCTTACATCATCAGTAATGACAATATTAAATTCGTTAAATGAAACAGAGAGTAAGGATTTAAAATACTGTAATATTGTTTTGAATGCTTCAACAGCAATGATTCTAAGTTTAATAGGAAATTTTAAATTAACAGAACAAGCGACAAACTTTAAACAAATTCAAGTAAAAATGAATAAACTTTGTCATCAAATAGAAGATAAATTAACAATTGATTTGGAAAACACAACAATAGAAAATTTAAGAACTTTTATTAATGAATATGATGCGATAACTGAACAAATTGATTTTACTTATCCTGAATTTATTAAAAATAGAGTTAAGAAAACGTTTTATAATAAAAAAGTTTTACCTAACGTTCTTAATTGCGATATTAGTTTTATACAATCAAATCAAAATAATAATAATATTGTATAATAATATATGAATAATAACAGTTCGCTCGCGTGCGCTTGCGAAGGCAAGCGTTCTGAATATAATAGAAATTATTATATTAAAAATCGTGAAAAAATTATACAAAAACATTTAGAATATTATCATGAAAACAAAGAAATGATAAACCAAAGAAATAAAGAATATTATGTTAATTACTATCAACAGAATAAACAAAAAATATTAACACGAGTACAAAACAATTATTATAGTAAAATTCACGCTGTAAAAGTTTATAAAGAAGTAATACCTAAAAAAAATAATATTATACAAAATAATATTATTATCAGATTAATGGATTAAAGTTGCTTGCAACTTTATAAAGTCCGCCGGACTTTAATAACCCATTTGTTTAAGGCTTGAACCGAATTTCTCACCAGTAGAACCTACTTGATCAGCTACATTTTCAACTCGTTCAGTTACTCCAAGAGCTTTATTATAAAGTGGGTTGTTTTGTAATTTATTGCCTGTAGCACTATTGAGAGCAGTTCCAATTTGTCGTACTTGCCGGGCACCTTGTCCTATCGCTCGGCTCACTTTTGCAGCTTCTCCAATTCCACGAACTACACGAGGCGCAGCCTTTGCTATGGCGCCTATGGCTTTACCTAAAAATTGCATTTATATATATATATTATCAAAGATAAAAAATTTATTCGTTAATTAAATTATTTTCTTCTAACTTTGGAAATATTTGTAATCCTAACATCATAAACATTTGTTTAATATAATCTAAAATACTTTCTAAAATTGATTCTGTTTTATTATATGTTTTATGTTTGACAAATTGTAAAACTAACAAGTAGTCAGTCATATGCGGAATAACTTCTCCATCTTGATTTTTTATTTTTAAATTAAAATTAATTATATCTTTTTTCTGCTTCAATTTATATTGAAAACTATCTCCACCATCTTCATTTGCGTATTGTAGTAATGAATATGGCGGTACATCTATAGGCTGACAAAATATAATGTCACTAGGTACATATGATTTAGTACTAAAATTATCAATTGTACTTGTTTCTAGACTAGCGTCTCCATTGATTGATATAGTAATTGCTTCATCGCCAATAACATTAATAGGTTGTTCTGAATATACATTAACTAATACAGGTAACTCAATTAATGTATTTCTTTTACTTCGTGGAAATCCTAAAAAATCTTCACTGTTAATAATATTCAAATATAATTTAAATTTATTATTTGTAACAATAGACGTACGCATAAACGCATACACATTTTTAGGTTTATCATAATTAACATTTACATGAGTTTTCATTAATTTATTTAGTTCATTCTTTATATCATATACATCGGGATTACCTTCATTTAATCTCAAATTTATTGTTTCATATATATTATCTTCATTGTCATAATATATTAATTGAAATTGATCGTTAAAGTTCGTTTGGCAATTGTACCAACTATTAAAACAAGAAAAATAATTAACATTAAGGTTCCAGAACTCATTTTTGTCATGTAGCTTCAATAACGTATCTGGGATTGTAACATTAAAATCAGATACTTCTTCATTTTCTGGTCTATTCTTAGAATTTATAAACACACATATTTTATCAAGTGACATATTATATTATTATTAAAGATTTTTATTTAGGAATACGACCATTATTAAGGTTATAGTGTGCACCATAATTTTTAACATCTACTTCAGGAGTATCTTTTAATAATAATTCTTCTTCATTAACATCATAAACAACAAATGATATATAAAATCTTGTAAAGGAATCAAGAACAATGTTATCATTTGGGTAAGTTATTTGAAAATCAATATAACCATTTTTGAAAAAATGTTGATCGATACTAAAATTATAAAAAAGTTCATTAGATGTATTATTAAATGTTGATCCTGTAGTATCATTGGTATAAACCAATGTTGAATTATAACCTTTATTTTCTGAGTCAAAACTATTTGAATTTAAATTGTTCATTCTCACAGTGAAAGGAGCATTACGAGATCCTAAAGTTGGTAAATAAATAGACTCTAATACTATTCTAGCATTGTTAGACAATTGAACACTTGAAATTTTATTAACATCAAATCTTAATCTTTTTGTATCATTATCCACATTAGCAGCGGTAGTTTGAGCCGAAGTTTTTGATAAAGAAGCATTATCACTTGAAAAAATATCATCATAACCAAAAAAAGTTAATCTTTGAACCTGTTTATATCGGTAATATTTCATAATTTATATATATAATATTAGTCAGATAAAAAATTTAATATTATAATATTATTATATTATATTATCGCCTTGCTCAACATTAAAATAATATTCATTTATTTTTAATTCATCTTTTGCTTTTTCATATAATTCATCAGCTAATTCTTTATATTCATGTCCTGCCTCGAATGCACACTGTTCATTACAGATTAAATGTACAAAGTAATCTGCTACATTGGGATGCATTGCTTTAGCTAAATTATATAATTCATCAAATCGTTCGTTATCAATTTCAATCAAATTTTCAGATGTCATTTCTATAATATATGTATATAATATAACTATATATTTTTTTTTATCTATAATATTATATATAAATATGATTAATGAAATTAATATAAAAGGTTGGGATAACAAAATTGTAAATCATCCAAAGGTTGTATATCCTCAATGTAATGATAGTGGCGCTCCGCGTAATTACTTTGTTTCATTATTTGTTGGTGCTCGTGGAAGTGGGAAAACGTATCTTCTTACAAAATTATTAAAAACATTTGAAGAAAAGAAATGTTATAAAGATGGCGAAGAGGTGCCTCAAAGAATAGTATTAATTTCTCCTACTGCTCATTCTGATTCAAATGTAATATTTAAATCTTTAAAAAACTTGGATTGGGATATAGATGTTTTGACAGAATACTCAGATGAGATTTTAAAACAGAAAATACAAGAAGTTAAAAAAGATCTTGATGAATCTAAAGAATATCAACAATATGAGAAATGTTATAATAAATTTAAAAAAGTAAGTATAGATAAATTAACAGACGAAGAATGTGAGTTATTATATAAATATGATTTTGAAAAATTTGAAGATATACCAGAACCTAAATATCCTAATAGTTTTTTACTTCATTGGGTTATTGACGATATGATTGGGTCAAATATATTCAAAAATGGTAAGTCAGCATTCACAAATTTAGTCACAAGGAATCGCCATGTGGTGCCCGGAAATATTATTATCGCAACACAAGCCATAATGCAAATACCCAAAACGATAAGATTAAACTCTAATCTAATTGTATTATTCAAATTTGCAAATAAAAAACAAGTAATTGATGACATACACCCTGTTGTTAGTGCCTATGTTACAGAAGACCAATTAATGGAGTTGTACGAATATGCTACATCTGAAGCACATAATGCGCTGGTAATTGATGGAACTTCAAGTAAAATAATTTTTAAAAAGAACTTTGATAAGATATTGGAATTAAACACCTAAACTATTTCCGTACCCTATAATCGACGCTTTTACTCTTTCTTCTATCATTCTATTATATAACTGATCTTTAGTATTATTATATACCAGATGTTCTAATGGTTGAGGTTTAGCTTTAGTTTTTTTTTTTACAATTACTTCTTCTTCTTCTTCTTCTGATTCAGATTCTTCAACATATACTATTTTTTTAGGTTTTGGTTTAGGTTTTGGTTTTTTTATAATAACTTCCTCCTCTGTCTCTTCTACTTCTACTTTTTTTTTAACTTCTTCTTTTTTAGCTTTTACTTTGTTCTCAACGTATTCATCATATTGTTTTGCTAAATCTTGTTTAGGTACAGTTTTAGCTAATTTGCTTTTTAAAGTAATTTCTTTTAGTTCTGCCTTTTTCTTCATTGCTAACTCTCTAATTTTATTTAAATGTTCTCTTTGAGCGTCACTAATTTGTCGTTTAGGTTTAACAGTTTTATCTGAAGGCAAGTGATCTTCAATGTTACCTACACTATCATTATCCATTATTTTTCTCATTCTATATATATTATATTAGAAAAAAAATTTAAATAATTTGAATATTATGAATAATTATTATTCATAATATAGGGAAAATCTATTTAATATTTCTTAAATATATCCTTGTGATTTACATTAGTATAACCGGTTTCTTTAATAGTGTAATATGGGGGAGCATATGGTTGAATACTATAGTAATCTTTATGAGGGATTTCTTTATATTTGTTCTCTGTTCTTACTTCTTGTCTTGCTGGCTGGAAAAATGTTTGATCTTTAAATGGTTTAGGAATTGGTTTATAGTATGATATTGGTTTTGGTCGTTTATTAAGATTAATTTTATCAATGACTAAATTTATATTTATTTTTTCACCTAAATCATACATTGTAGTATTATCAAAAGTACTTGAGTATGTACGATTTTTTTCATTCATTATATATATTTATTAAAGATAAAAAATATTTTTTAAAATATTTTAATTAATTAATTTCTAAGAGTTATTTGTCGATTGTTGGCTATTTCTAAGCAAGAAGTATAACCGCATATTAAATAGGGAGTGCATAATGATGTTGCGGTATTGAAAAGACCTTCAACAACAATTCCTGATGCATTTGCTACTAATGGTGTACTATTTACTTCCCAAGTGATTTGTAGTGGTGTCTCTTGTGTATCTAATCCAGAAATAACGAAATCGCTTTCCGATTGATTGCAATTTAGTGATAGTAAATCACCATAAAATGTTTCTTGGAAATGATTGAGGGATTGAATACCTGGATACATACCGCCGGCGCCTTGATCGTTTTGAACGTTGAAATGTTGAAGGAGGGCGTCAAATTGTTGTTGTACAGTTTTAGAAGGGTATCTACTATTGCCAACAACCCAAGTACAATCAGTAATAGAACTTCCATTACGAACAAAATATTTTGAGTTATTAAATAATCGTCGGCATCCTGCCCGTACTTGTGCTTCCCATGTATTTTTAGTTGCACCTACTACACCAGTAGCTGCTGGAGAAGGGGGTAAGGTATTAACAGGAAAATCGATAGTTGTATAATTTGGTAATCTGAATGTTCCAAGAACCCAATCAAGAGAACGAGTACTAATAGAAGTTCTATTAACTCCTTTTTTATTACCACATGCAACAGCGGGACAAGATTGTATAGAGTAGTTAGGGAACCATAATTTAAACACTGTTCCAGTGTTGATTTTTGCACCTTGGGCCATGTAAAACTCTTGAGGCATATCATAACGGACTATACTGAATTTAACATTTTTAAGTGTATATCCTGCATTTTCAGCATCTAGTGCAGCGCCAGCTGCTACTGTATTTTGTCCTAAATTTGTCTCTGAATCTGCAACAGCTACGGCATCAATATCATCATTAGATTCAGCGCCTAACATAAGACAATTTGCAGGTGCTAGACGAATTTTTATAACTACACTCCCTAAAATGTTTGTATCTATGATGGAAGTAGAGGGATTTAGGAGACCTAACCAACTTCTTATTACATAATTTTCGCTGTCTCTTGCACCTCCATTAGATAATAGACCAACACTATAACCTCTTCGTTCATAATATGAATTAACACCAGTAGCTGAAATATGAGATATATATTTACTCGACGGGTCTGCATTTTCTCCCACTTTTCTACGATTTAAAGAATCTTGAGCGGCTGTATAATCAAAAAGAGTATTGTATAGTAATCCGTAATTATTACAAGTAAAACGAGTTTGTCCATTAATTTCTACATCTAATTGTTCTATGATTGAAGCGCTATTACGAGGAAAAAATCGAGTTTGAAGATAACCAGCTTCACCAGCACCAGGACCTGTATTTGCTTTTCCAGCGTGTTTTGTTTCACCTGTATATTCCATGATAAAAGTATTTAAATCTACTACTGAATTATGAGGTAATTCTAAAATGATTGTATCATTTTCTCTTACGTCAGCTTGTCCATTGTTGGGTGTGATAGTAACGGTTTGCTTAAGTATTTTATTGAGTTCTCGAAATCGATACTGCATTCGAGTTGGAAGTTCCATAGTGAATTATATATATAATAATAACTTAGATAATTTTTATTTTTTATTAATTATATATATTTTTTATAAGATTAAAATTAAGTTCCAAATAATAATCTATTTGCTTCTGTTTCTGCATCTTCATTTGTCATAACTGTTAGACCTGCTTTAGCTAATTCTTCCTCCTTATTCCATTTGTCCAAGTTTAATGATGCAATTTGATCGTCTACTTGTTTAGTTTCTTCATTTATTTGTGCTAATTCTTCTTTTGTAAAAAGTCCTTTTTTGGTTTGTGCTCTTGTTCTACCGATTGGTTGTGGTAGTAATTGAGCATGTTCTAACGCGAATTTATAACTTTCTTGATATTCTTTGAGATCCATATACTGACCATTTGGGGGTATTTTTGCTTGTCCATGTATGGTACCCATCCTTTTAGCTGTTTTTCTTATTTGTTTGTCTCTAGCATCTTTTCTTATTGACAACATTTCTTCACCTGTAATATCTCCTTTTTTTTCAATTTCTTGTTTTATTAAATTTTCTACTCCTTTGTCAAATTCTATTTCTTCATATGTTTGAGCTGGGGTTCTGAGTGGAGTTGAAGGAACTGGAGTTGAAGGAACTGTACGAATATTATAACGGGTATTTGCGTCATCATTATCATCATCATCAATAAGATTACGTCCCCATTCAGACGGAGCGCGTACATTTCTTTGATTATTAGTCATCATTGCAAAAAACTTTGCAAAATTGTCAAATGATATTCCTTGTTGTTGTTCTGGTGCTGGTAATGCTAGTTGTGTAGGTGGCGCTGGTAATGCTAGAGGTGTAGGTGGCGCTGGTAATGCTAGAGGTGTAGCTGGTGCTGGTAATGCTGCTTGAGTAGGTGGCGCTGGTAATTGTGGAGGTACAAGTCCTAACTGTTGCGCCTGATTCATTGGTACAGTTGTGTTATAACTATCCATTGCGTTTTGCCATATTTTAAAAGCCCCAACAGGACCGGGTTTAATATATGATGGTAATTCTGGTTGTGATTGTTGAAGTGTTTCTTTATTAATTTCTTCATTATTTTCTACTTTCTTTTTTCTTCTTTTTCTTTTTATTGGTTGATGATTGATTTGTTTATTATTGGCATTTAAATTATTTTCAATAGTTATAGAAATGTCAGTATCGCTATTACCTTTTTTAACTTTAATGTTTTTTTTCTTCATAATTTATATATATATATATTAAAGATTTTTATTTAAAAAGTTTTCATTAATATCGCTTCTAATGCTACTAATCTAGTTTCTAAATCATTAATTTTATTTCTTTGTTCTATAATTGTTTTGTGTAGTTCTTGAACTGAACTAATTGTTAAAGCGTGAAAATACTCTTTTTTTAATATATGAAAATTATCATCAACTTTACCATACACAAAAATATCAGTTTTAATTTCATAAGTCTTATCAATTTTAT
>Ga0315906_10005798_pt1 | contig 15443 bp, 15 predicted proteins | sample LakEriMetagenome_4_FD_203526 | JGI IMG/M metagenome (GOLD analysis project Ga0315906, IMG submission 203526) | Freshwater fungal communities from buoy surface, Lake Erie, Ohio, United States - Buoy 2 MA122 | ecosystem: Environmental > Aquatic > Freshwater > Lake > Lake biofilm | place: USA...
TGAACGAGAAATGTCATCACCAAAATAAGCTAAAACTTCAAAATTCTTTGAGTTGTTTCTTATTTCTTTAAACTCAGAAATCGCTTGAGGATCATTAGCAATCCAGGCATGATAGGCCGCCCCACCCATACGACGAAATCGTAAAAACCAAGGGTTGGAATCAAAACGTCTAGGAATAAATGCCATGGTGATTATGAGCCTACTCAATATAGATAGTTAGCAGATGTGCGTGAAAGACTAAAGGCAAAGAAAACTACGATTTTTAGCTAAGTGAATGGGGCATCATGCTGGGCATGGTTTTGGCCGCCGGTGCTGGACGTCGGCTTCGTCCCTACACCGATACTTTGCCCAAAGCACTTGTTCCAGTAGATAATGAAACCACAATCCTTGATTTAACTTTAAGTAATTTCTCCAAAGTTGGTTTGAAAGATGTGGCAGTAATTGTTGGCTATAAATCAGAAGCTGTTGAGGAAAGAAAAAAAGATTTAGAATCAAGACATAATGTTACTTTAGAATTGGTATTTAACGACAAAGCTGAACAATGGAATAATGCTTATTCGCTATGGTGTGCCAGAGATTTGTTTGCACAAGGTTTCTTGTTAGCAAATGGTGACACAGTTCATCCTGTAAGCGTGCAAGAAACACTTTTAGAAAATAGAGGTCCGGCAATTCTTTTAGCAGTTGACACAGTTAAAAAACTTGCAGAAGAAGAAATGAAACTAACAATCGATTGCGCTGGAAATCTGGCAAGAATTACGAAACAAATGGATCCAGCAACTGCGTTTGGCGAATACATCGGATTAACTCTTGTTGAACCAGAGGCTGCAAAGAATTTAGCTTCAGCTTTAGAAAAGACTTGGAAACTAAATCCAGATCTTTACTACGAAGACGGTTATCAGGAATATGTTGATAGTGGTGGCGTAATTTCTCTTCAACCAATTGGGGACGTCTCTTGGGTTGAAGTCGATAACCATGATGATCTAGCAAAAGCGAGGTCAATTGCATGTCACTACTAAAAAGAATGATTGAAACTCCTCTTTACATTGATATTCGTAAAGGTGCACTAGATGATTTAGCATCTGTGTTAGCGGATCAAAGAGTTTCCAATAAAGGCCACATTGCAGTGGTCATGACTGAAGGTGGAAAAAAGAAATTTGAAAGCAGATTAAAAAAAGCGGCCCCTAATGCCGATTTTTATATATCACCAGGAAATTCATTGGCTGATGCTAAAGCATTAGCAGAAAATCTAAAGCCTAAAAAATATGATGCCATCGTTGGCGTAGGTGGTGGCCGAGTAATTGATGTTTGTAAATATTCAGCTTCAGAATTAGAAATTCCGATGGTTTCTGTTGCCACAAATTTGGCTCATGATGGTTTAGCTTCACCAGTTAGTATTTTGGAAAATAATGGCAGCAGATCTTCTTTTGGTGTTAATGCCCCACTTGCCGTCGTTGTTGATTTAGATGCAATAAAACTTGCCCCAGCTAGATTTATAAGGGCAGGGATTGGAGATGTTTTAAGTAATCTCTCTGCTGTTAAGGATTGGGAATTAGCAGTAAAAGAGAATGATGAAAAAATGGATGGCTTAGCTGCATCCATGGCACGCATAAGTGCTGAAGCACTACTTGGAAGAGCTGACTCAATTGGTAGTGATGACTTTCTAGTTGCACTTGCTGAAGCTTTAGTTTTATCCGGAATTGCCATGGGAATTGCAGGAACAAGTAGACCATGCAGTGGTGCTTGCCATGAAATTTCTCATGCAATTGATTTGTTATTTCCTGATCGCACTAAACCTCATGGTGAACAAGTTGGTATGGGTGCATTATTTGCAACGTTTTTGAGAAATGATGAGGAAAGATTCCAAGAATTAGCATTTGCCCTAGCCCAACACGAACTGCCAATTTCCCATCACGTTTTAGGATTCAATGACGAAGAATTTGCCCAAATTGTTAAGTCAGCACCCACCACAAGACCAGATCGCTTCACAATATTAGAACACTTGAATTTATCTGAAAATAGAATAAAGGAAAAAATTAAAGAATTTAACGACGCAATTGCGTCCTTACAAATTTAATGGATTTCTATGTGTTCAGCTATTTTTTGTTTTGCTGCTAACCCATAAACAATTAATGTCACAATAGCTGGAATCATCAATAACCACACTAAAATTTCAGTGCCAGCTCTTTGCATAACAACGCCCATTAATGATGGTGAAACACTTGCCCCCGCAATTGCTGCAAACATCATGAATCCTGCAGTTCTGGGATCTCCTGGATTAATTCTTACAGCCCACACCATTGCAGTTGGAAAAACTGGCCCGCAGACAAAACCCATAAGACTAAATCCAACTAAAGGGATGTCAGTAAAACCTATAAAAATAAGGCTTAAAATAATCAAAATTGAAGATGTTAAAACTATTTGAGTTGGAGAATATTTATTTGCCAAAGGCAAAATAATTATTCGCCCAGCTGCAAGGGATAAGAAAAATAGTGCTAAAGCAGTTGCCCCAATTTGGACAGAATAACCTTGGTCAATCATGTAAGTAGGAATCCAGCCACTGGCTCCAACTTCGACTCCAACATAAAATGCAATACCTATTAACAACATTGCAAAAACAAATTTGTGACCATCAGGTTTTGCAGTGGAGTGATCTCTTTTCAGATATCCAGAGGTATTGGAGATAAAAAGATACCCAACTCCAATAAATACTGCAGCCCACACAAAAAGTAGTTCTGTGAATAAATCTGGAACAGCACCTGCAATAAGTATTGGTCCTATAACCGCACCGATAGCAAAACCGGCATTTAAAATATTTACAAGTCTTACTGCCTTTTCACTTCCACCTCGAGATAAAAATTGACTAATAGTTGCATCACATGCTCCGAAACCAATTCCTACTATGGCCACACCCAACAAAGTTATATTCCAACTTGGAGCAAGCCCAATTAACACCGAACCTAATCCCATAAGCGGTGCACCTAAACCACCAACATAAGACGCTTTGAATTTTGAAACACTTAGGGTTCCAATTACTACACCTAATAAAGCAGTTATTCCGTGAGCAAAGAAAATGATGCCACTTTCGGCAAGATTGAGAACAAATTTATCGCGAAAATAGGGGACCATCACTCCATAAGATGAAGTAAATCCACCCATCACAGCAAAAATTGATATACCTGAGTAAACAGATACATTATTTAGTTTTAAAGGTGGATGAATTGAAGTCATTATTTCTAACTTAGCAAATGACTACTTAAATCAAAGCGATGACATAGGGGCATCAGGTGCAGGTGGTCTAGATAATAAAACTTCAATATCACCCGAAACCGACCAAGATCCTGAATCAAATGGAATGATAAAAGCATCGCCTGAATTTGTTTCAAAATTTCCTTGTTTTTCAGTGTGAATAACACCACTTCCTTTAGTAACTAAAAGTATTGAAAAACCTGGAGCAAATTCAATTGCCGCATTTTTTGGTCTTATTAAATGGGATCTAAAATATGGTTCAGCTTGTACCGGCAACATTGATTTCATCAATGATGAATCATTTTCACTTGAAACAACTAACTTTTCAATTTCTTCTTTCTTTAATGCATTCAAATCTAGTGCTTGCAGAGCAAGATCAAAACCTAGATTTAAATGACCATCTTTCTTCCCATCAACTGCAAAACCTTCCCATTCTAAAAGAATAGAAAAATCTGTTGGTTCTTGTAATTCAAGAATGAATATTCCTTCTGCGATTGCGTGAGGAATTCCTGCTGGAACTAAAATTCCATCACCAGTTTTAACCGTTCGTTTATTTAAAGAATCGATTAATCCTTTAGTGTCTTCATTTTCAACCATTTTTCTAACATTTGGTAAGGCCATGTTTGATTCAAAACCAATTCCAACCCAGGCATCTTTTGGCGCTTCTAAAACAATCCAAGCTTCTGTTTTCCCATGTGGTACACCTAAATGTTGCTTAGCAAAATTTCTAGTTGGATGATAATGAACTGGCAGTCTTTGATCTGGATCAAGAAGTTTAACTAGTAATTCAATACTTGCCCCATATCTATTTACATGACTTTTCCCTAGCCATGATTCAGGATTAGTTAAAACACTTTCTTTTAAAGTTGTACCATCATCTAAAACTGTTAATCCTTGATTACTTGAACCAAATCTGGTGGTAGTTGAACCCAACCATTCCTCCGGCCGCATCGGTCCACCTGGACCATTTCTAAGTTTGCCAATTTTGTTACCACCCTTATAAAAATGATCAAATTGGTTTGCCGGTAATTTAATGGGTTTAGCAACTAACAAGTTTTAACTTCTTCCCAACTATTTTTTACTCTTGTTATAAGCATCCACGATTTTTTGCTTTTCTTCAATAAGTTTTTTCAATTTATCTTCAGCAATTTGGGCATCCTTGAGGGCCGACTTCGCATTTTTAAGAGCAGCATTGGCTTCCTTTAATAAGACTTCAAGTTCTTCTTTTCGACTTGTGGCCTCCGTTTTTTGGGCTTCTAAGAGTTTTATCAATTCAATCGATTTCTTCATGATTCGATCTTGGGACTCTGCAAAAAGACTTAGGTTAACAAGATTTTCAGTAAACTCTGTTGGCGATGCTGAATCGAGCAATACCGACAAGGTATCAAGAGAACCTTGCATGTAAAGAATTCTTACTGAATCTGTGACTTGCGATTGAGCATTGCGTGCTTCTGCTTCTCTAACTTCAATATCTTTTATTAAATCCTCTAATTCTTTTTGTGCTTTTTCAATCTCATTTTTTATGTTTAAATATTTTTTCCTTGACTCATTAGCTTGTGCTGCTGCTTGATCAGCTTTTTCACTTGCTGCTTTGTATTGTGGCGTTAACGCTGCAATATCTGCGGCAGCTTGCTGTGCACGATAAGCAAATTCATCGAATCCACTTTGAGTTGGGATTCCACCTAACGTATCTGCTAAAGCAATGTCGACAGCGCCGACAATATAAGTGGATTTTAATTTCATTCTTGCTTGAAAAGTTCTACCACTCAAAGTTACTGATCCACCTGCTGTGTCTTTTGCAACAATTGTTTTTGCAGCACCACTTGGAAAACGTTCTACAACTTCAATTGTTTCGACACTTGATAAACCAAGTGCTGCAGCCATTGCACTTTGAGACATTCTTAATCCCCAACGTGCATTTGGATTTCTCGCATTTAAAGACCAGTTGTCATCAACTGATTGACTCCAAGCAACATTGCCACCCCATGCATCTCTGGTACTCATAGTTCTTCCACCAGTTGAAGATGCAAAATAAGCAGTTATTGCTTTCCCTCCAAAAGTTAATATCGCAGCTTGTCCAGATGGGGCTACTGCTGAATTAACTGCATCTCGCCAAGAATCGCTTTCTTTTGAATATCCAACATAAACTTGATCAGATGTGTTGTTATAAACATGACAACCACAATTTCCTCTTAAACCACTATTTACTTTTCCTAGTCCATAAGATCGTGATGCCACAACTTGGGCCACTAAAGCAGCTTTGGGCCAAGACGAACTCATCTCAGCAACACCTAAGGGATATTCATCTGCCAATCTCATTGAGATTGCAGAGTAAAGATCAGCTCTGCCATCATTATCTCCGCCATAAACAACATTTAAGGTTCCATATTTATACCTATGTCCAGGAGTTGATAAAACAGAATTTGGATTAGTTTCGGGAGTGCCACTAACGGTATTAATTAAACCTGAGCCAGCACTTATTCGAAAGGAAATTCTCTTTCCTGAACCACGGGATTCAGCTCTGCCATCATCGCCACCACTTGTCACAATGGATGCACCATTTGATTCAATTCTTATGATTACGCCACTACCAATTGTTGCAACGGGATTTCCATCTATGGACATTTCTAATTGGGCATCATCAGAAAACTTATCTAAACGAACAAATACTGCTGTTCTATCTTGAGTTAATCCAACACTTATTTGTTTATCGACAGGTGAATCACTTAAATTGGTTCCTGGGTAATAATGCGTCACAATGTCTTGCCAGCTTCTTCCATCCAATGCTTGGCCTAGTGCTCCATATTGACTCAACCCAACTCCGTGACCCCAGCCAGAACCTACAATTATCCACTCATTAGGTGCAGCATTTGCTGGTGTTGAAATAGCGCTAGTTGAAATTACCGAAAAAATGGCTGTGCTGATTAGGAAATTGCGCTTATGAGATTTATTTTTCATTGGGCGCATTCTCGATTTATGTTGCAGCTGGATATCCGGCTAGTGCTAGTAATTCCTCAGCAGTGCCTGCAAAGACGTTTAAATCAATTCCTCTTGAAGCAACACCAAAATTTTTACCTGGACCAGTTTGTGAATACTGCCAAAAAGTCCAGCGCAAATTACAACCATCACTTGTCCAGATTGTGTTTATGCAACCAACTTTTGGTGAAACACCAGGATTTGAAACATCAAAATAGTTTGCTACCCATAAAGGATATTTGGCCAAATCTGGATCACTATTTAGATAATTCTTGAGAAATGTTGGATTTGAATAAATAATTGGTAATTTTCCTGTGGCATTAGTAACTTTTTCTAACCAAGTTTTTGAAAATGTGGCTGCTTCACTTGGTGTGGTATTTCTTGGCACACCAGCTTGTTCAAGATCAAACACCAACGGAAGTGTTCCTGGAGAGTAGCCTCCATGAGCATTCCAACGAGAAATCATTAAATCTGCCTGAGCATTAGCAGCTTCAATAATGACATTCATATCATCAGTATTTGGAATTTGTGCAAAATGATATTGACCAACCATTAAGCCAGCTGCTTTAGCTGCTGGAATCCATTGATCTGCAAATCCAACTGCTCGTGCATGAGCATTTGGCCCACCGTCAGAAGATTTTATAAAAACATAACGAGCACCAGCTGCATACATTTTTGCAAAATCGGCTGTACTTTGATAACGAGAAATATCAGTTCCTAAAATTCTGCCATTTGGTCCGAGTCCTTCAATTCTTGGAACAACAGAAACTTCTTGTTCTTCACTTTGTGTCTTAACTGGTATTCCTGTTGTTGTCACAACACGATATTTAAATCTTGCAGCAGTTCTAGATGCTGCAACAGTAAAGTTAAAGGAACCATCAGCAGCTGTTTTTGCTGAAGCTTTTTTTACCCATTTCTTTTTCTTCTTATCATAAATTTGTAGTTGCACACCAACTTTATTTGCAGGTGGATTTATCGTGCCCACAAACCCAATTGGATTAGCAGGATTTACTGCTGTGCTTTGAGCAACAAAATTAACTTGAGCCTTTTTGAAGACAACCGTGAATGCATCACTTTTTGGTTTATCACCTGTGTTTACAATAATTCGATAAGTTGTTTTTCCTTTTTTAACAGGGGCCGTGGTAGTCATCTTCCAAGTTCCATCAGCCTTAGATTTAGTAGAACCAATAGTGGTCCACTTTTCACCTTTTTTTGTTTGACGAAGAATTGTCACATCTTTTTTCACAGGATCAATTGATCCACTCAAAGAAAACTTTGCACCTAATGAAACTTCAACGGGAACTTGATTAACTACTAATCCAGGTTGACTTGCCACCAATCCAACTGGCGCAGCTTCCTCGGCCCAGGATGGAGTGACTAGCCCAACCGTTATAAATAGTGATGAAAATATGCTTAACCAAGTTTTGGAAAATCGCAAAGCCTTACTCCTTATGAATTCTTCTCTTTTCAAAGTAACACGAGTTACCAGTGGGATTTGGCGACTGACACCCTAATTCGTGACCTCAATCACCAAAATAGGTAAAAATAATTATTTGGCTTTACCTTGATGTGCTTGTTTGGACATGTAGATCGCCAAAACTAAGGCCACCACAATTCCTGCATTTATCCCCAGTTCAAGCAACGATCTTTGGAAAGCTTCATTATCTTTAGTCGATCCCAAAGTTAAAGATGCACCAACTGTCAAAATATGTCGCACAGCAGCAATAACACCAATAATTAAAAACTTATCTAATTGATAAACACCGTCTGTGAAACGAGCAATAACTGTTCTTAAAATTTCTAAAATAATTACAATAAATAAAATATCGTTAACACCTTGAATCATTCCTGTTGGAAAAAATGGTGCAGTCGTGAGTAGTCTTTCAACTGTAAAAAATAGAGCTCCCAATGCAACTAAAAATAAAATTATTCCTAATAAACCATGAAAAGCATCTTCTAATACGTCAACAAAATGTTCCGGAAGAATTGATCTTTCCTTTGAATTGTTTGTATTTGCTTTAGGGGCCATCTTTAAAACCTTCTTTTTCTTCGAGGTGCCCTAATTTTAATCTATTTATTTACTTTTAGCCTGCTTAAAGTTAATTAAACCTTGAATAATCATTTTGTGGTCTTCTACCTGAGGTAAACCGCTGACTAAAGCCACGCCCACCACCCCTTGGCCGACAACATTTATAGGGAAACCACCCCCGTGTGCGGCGAAAAGTTCGTTATCTAGTCCTGAATGTTCCTCAAAGGTCTGATTTTTTTCTTCAAAAGAAACTCTTACATACATACTTGAATGATTAAATTTCTCAACAACTCTAGCTTTCCTATTTATCCACCAATCATTTTCAGTTGTTGTCCCTGCTAAAGCTGTATGAAAAATAATTTGTTGACTAATTCTTACTTGGATAATTACAGGTGCTTTTTGACTTGTGGCAATCTTTAACATTTCTTGGCCAAGAGCAATTGCATCTTCATTGGTAAACGATGAAAATGAAAAATCTTCCTCCTGCTTTAATAATTCTCGGGTTAAATAATCACCTGTGGTCATGCCCTTTAGCCTAAAGTGTGCTCAATAAATTACCTGCACTAACAGGTCGGTTACCTATGTTTTATTCTTAAGGCAATAAAATAATAGGGAGATAAATAAATTGATCGAAGTTCGTGCATACGCTGCTCAAAGCGCCAAAGCTAATTTAACACCATGGAAATTTAACAGAAGAGCACTGGGACCAAATGATGTTTTAGTTGAAATTGTTTATTCAGGGATTTGTCATTCAGACATCCACCAAGTTAGAGAAGAATGGGGCGAAGCAATATTTCCTATGGTTCCAGGTCATGAAATTGCTGGAATTGTTAAAGAAGTAGGAAGTAGTGTTACAAAATTTAAGCCAGGTATGAAAGCTGGTGTGGGAGTATTTATTGATTCATGCAGAAAATGTGAAAACTGTTTAGCAGGAGAAAACCAATACTGTTTAGAAGGAATGACTGGCACATATAACGGTTATGAAAGAGATGGAAAAACAGTTGCTCAAGGCGGTTATTCTTCAGCAATAGTTGTCAATGAAGATTACGTGCTACACATTCCAGACAATTTAGATATGGCAGGAGTAGCACCGCTACTTTGTGCTGGAATTACTTTGTATTCACCCCTTAAGCATTGGCAAGCAGGTCCTGGTAAAAAAGTTGGAATCATTGGCTTAGGTGGCCTTGGGCACATGGGGGTTAAGTTTGCTCACGCACTTGGTGCTGAAGTAACAGTTTTATCTCATTCAGCAAATAAAGAATCAGATGCCAAGAAAATGGGTGCAGATCATTTTATTTTGACCAAAGATGAAGAAGTATTTGAAAAATACAAGAATCATTTTGATTTGCTAATAAATTCTGTTTCAGCGCCCCTTGATTTAAATAAGTATGCAAACATGCTGAAACTAAATGGTTCTCTGGTAATGGTTGGTTTAAGTGGTGAACCATATCCAATTGATGCCTTCACCATGCTTAATCAAAGAAGAAGAATAGCTGGTTCCATGATTGGTGGCATGAAACAAACTCAAGAAATGCTTGATTTTGCTGGAAAACACAACATCGTCAGCGACGTTGAAATTATCACAGCAGCAGAAATCAACAATGCATACGATCGAGTTGTGGCAAGTGATGTTAAATATCGATTCGTAATCGATGCCAAAACCATTTGAAATAAGACCAGCACAATTAACTGATTGTGCTCAAATACTTGATCTGATTAAAGAACTTGCTCTGTATGAAAAAGAACCAGATGCAGTTGAAACAACTGTTAAGGATTTAGAGGAAGCCTTATTTGTTGGTGCTACTTCATTAAATAATCTTCCAGCTTGTTATGCAGTGGTCATTGATGATGAAGAAAATCCAGGTAAATTATCTGGATTTGCACTTTATATGCTGCATTTTTCAACTTGGACTGGAAAATATGGAATCTATCTAGAAGATTTATATGTTAGAGAATCTAAACGTGGTTTGGGCTTAGGTAAAGCCTTACTAGAACATTTGGCACAAATTTGTGTGAAAAAAGGTTATGCCAGATTTGAGTGGTGGGTACTTGATTGGAATAAACCTGCTTGGGATTTCTATTTATCCAAAGGATCAATTCCAATGACCGAGTGGACTTTGCACCGTATGCAAGGACAAGCCTTAAAAGATTTAGGAAAAGATTAATTCTTTTTTTCTGCTAAAACCGCAGCCAATATTGTTGTGATTGGTACTGCTAATACTAAACCAATGGATCCAACTAAAGTTCTAACAATTTCTTGCGAAATTGCTTCACTACTTAGAATAAAACCTGTGGGTCTATCTGCTAACACAATTAGCAACAACGTTGGTAAAGCCGCCCCTGCGTAGGTAAATAGCAATGTGTAAACAGTTGAAGCTATATGGTCTCGACCAATTCTCATTCCTGAAAGAAACAACTGACGCGCAGTGCTATTTGGTTGGGACTCTTTGATTTCCCAAACTGAACTTGCTTGAGTAACAGTTACATCATTTAAAACACCAACGGAAGCAAAAATGATTCCTGCTAACAACAAACCATCTAACCTAATTTGGGTCACCCCTGCTAAAAGAAAATCATCATCGCTAGAAATTCCTGAAAAGTTTCCAAACCCAACCACAAGATAAGAAATAACTGCGGTTAATCCAATACCAAAAAGTGTTCCCAATACCGCAACAGAAGTTCTAATTGATAAACCATGAGCTGTGTAAAGAAGTATGAGAACTAATCCAGATGCTGCAACAACTGCAACAGCTAAAGGACTTTTGCCTTCTAAAAGAGCTGGAAACATAAAATAAAGCAAAACTAAAAACGTCAGAATTAAACCAACAATTGCACCAACACCACGCCAGCGACCTATAAAAATAGTAACGATTGCAAAAATAATTGAAACCCAAATTAAAAGATTTGATCTATTCAAATCCATAAATAGATAAGTATCATCGCTAAATTCTGGTTCTGGAATGCGCAAGAGTTGCATTTTTGTTCCTTCGTTTATGTCTACTCCAGCATTGGCATAATCGAATTCAACAAAACCTTCTGTGCCCTCTTTTTCACCACTTGTAATCAAAACTTTTAAAACATCACATCTTCCACCAGCAACTTGGTCAGGGTCACTTGTTTGTTCAAATCCCATACATTTTTCTGTAGTGATTTCAAGAACTTCGGCTGTAACATATTCAGATCCAGCTACCGCATCTAAACCACCAGAGAATCTGGTGAAAGTTCCGTATGGTCTTAAAATAATTGCACCAATCAAAACTGCAATACTAGAAATAATAATTGCAAAGACTGTTATTTTTGTTTTAGTTGTTTTCATTAACTTTTAACTGGTGATCTCAAAGCCCATTGAATTAATGGTATCTGAAGGGGAAGCCTTAACCATGAGCCAATTATCAATATCCAGCCTGATTCAAGATTCCAAGTCACATCAATTGCATACCACCAATTACCAACCCAAATAACAAGTAGTACTACGGCTGTTAATTTTGGTGCCCATTTTTGTTTTGTTAATAATCCAATCGCACAAGCTATTTCTAAGATTCCACTTGAGATTATCCAAAAGTTCTGCATGCCTAAAATTGGGGGAACAAGTGCTTGGAAGACTCCGGGATTTATTAAATGAAAGCTTCCGCTCAAGAGAAATATAAAAATAATTATTTTAGTGCCGATAGGTAAATCCTTTATTCCCACAACTTTAGACATACAAGTACTCTATATGATATATCGATAATATTTGTCTGATCAACAAACTTATTCAATAATCAAAAAAATTATCTCTTTTTTCTAGTTATCATGTCTTTTTTGAATAATTGAATTTCATTATCAGTCAATTCGTATGGTATAGCGCGATAATTAATGACTCCCAGAGGATTCATTAATATGTTTGTTTCAACGTTTTTATTATTAATTGTAGAGATAACACTTGGAACATCTAGTCCAAATCTGAAATCTCCACCCCAGCTCACAAGCCATTTATTATTAGATAACTTTCTTGCCGAGCCACAACAATTAGATTGATCTTGGAATGTGCTTGCATATGAACTAATAACTTTTGCTTTATAGTTTTTTTCATCTATTTTTAATTCAATAATTCTTGGATTTCGATTCGCATATGTTCCATTATCAAAAATACTCAAGACCCTTGAAGGATAAAGTCTTGCGTCATGTTGTGAAGAAATAATGTTTGTAAATTTGCCTAAGTTGCTTACTGTTTTGTTCAATCCGGATTCAGATTCGATCTTGAGGTCCTTTTTGGTACTAGAATTACCTCCAATTCTCCATACAACCTCGCCTGTTTCTAAATCAATTTTGTGTACGGCGTCAATATTTCTTGAGGAGACAATGACTGAATTTCCATCTAGCTCAATTGAGTTTAAGTGCACAAAATCATATGGTGGTGCATTGACACCGTAATATTTTAATATTCCAAGATCAATTTCTTTGTGGTCAATTAATTCCATCATAGAGATAACTTTATTTTCTGTTCCGTCAGAATTTAGAAGAACTATTTCGCCATCCACAATCGGCGTACCAAGATTAATTCCAATTTCGGTCAAATCTAAATCAGTTCGCACCTTATATCGCATACCAATTGCTGTGCCATCAGATTTTATAATCAGATCATGTTGGTCTAATGTTCCATTTCCTTTATCGTCTCGATATCCAAAATATTTCTTAACAATTTTGCTTTCTTTTAAATCATAAACAAAGTATTCTCCGTCTGAGTATCCTCTTAAGACATCTCTCGATGCATAGAATAAAACTTGAGAATTATTATTTATCAACTTTGGGTCGCTCACGAAATTGTAGTTTTCGTTTGCAATAGCAGGACTTTTAGTAGAGAGCCACCAAATTGGCGTTCCTAGTGAGTCCCTTAATACTACGGAACTTTCATAAGTACTACTGAGGCTATTATTCAAGAGTAATGAATCCGTAAGTACAAAGTATTCATCGCTAGGTTCAGGGTTTACAATGCCATAAGTTGGAATCCCACCTCGTAAGCATGTAATATTATAATTCTTCTTTTGAATAAGATTTTTTGTTTCTGTCACGTTTATATATGGGAATGTAATTGAGAGGCCTGGAGTTTCATTTTTTTCATTCAAAGCCTCAAAACTATTTTTATCACAATCAAGAGCGTAGTAGTTAAAAATTTCAGGTTTGAACTTCGGATTTATGTTCAGATTTAGTTTTCTTATTGTATCTTCAGTCGAAGAATTTCTTTTTGAGTCAATCATCACTATCAGCAAAAGTAATAAAACAAGTCCTGAAAACAGGGACACTAAGATTTTTGTTAAGAGCTTTTTCATTGTCAAATTATTTACCCAAAATTGGCTCATAGTCGGGATTTACACACAAATTTGGACATTTAACTTCAAGTACAAGTGGGCCCTGTCGGGATCGAACCGACGACCCACAGATTAAAAGTCTGTTGCTCTACCGACTGAGCTAAAGGCCCGCTGGACTAATGCTAGTCAGATTGCTAATCCTGACTAAAAACGGCTTAAAGTTCTAAGCCTTATCTTTCTATTTTTCCGGCAATAAATAGTTCGGTGTTATCGCGTGCTTCGGAATCATCAAATTGCACCGGTGGGGATTTCATTAGATAGCTTGATGATGAAATTAGTGCTCCACCAATTTTTCTATCCATGGCAATCTTGGCGCAACGCAATGCATCAATTATGACTCCTGCAGAGTTTGGTGAATCCCAAACTTCTAATTTGTATTCCAAATTCAAAGGCACATCACCAAATGCTCTACCTTCTAGGCGAACATAAGCCCATTTGCGATCATCAAGCCAAGAAACATAATCACTTGGTCCAATGTGAACATTGCCTTTACCCATGTCATGATCAATTTGAGAAGTGACAGCTTGGGTTTTAGAGATCTTCTTTGATTCCAAGCGATCTCTTTCTAACATGTTTTTAAAGTCCATGTTTCCACCAACGTTTAGTTGCATGGTGCGATCTAATTGCACCCCGCGATCACCAAATAGTTTTGCTAGAACGCGATGAGTAATAGTTGCTCCAACTTGGGATTTAATGTCATCACCAATTATTGGAACCCCTGCATCTTTAAACTTCTTTTCCCAAACAGGATCAGAAGCAATAAAAACAGGTAATGCGTTAACAAATGCAACTTGAGCATCGATTGCGCATTGGGCATAAAACTTTGCTGCTTCTTCTGAACCAACAGGTAGATAACAAATTAAAACATCTGCTTTTGTTTCTTTCAAAACTTTAACAACATCAACTGGTTCTTCAGTTGATTCTTGAATCATTTCTTTGTAGTAGCGTCCTAAACCATCAAGAGTTTTACCTCTAGAAACCTTTACGCCTAAGGGTTTTACCTCAGCAAATTTGATTGTGTTATTTTCACTTGCCCACATGGCATCTGCTAAATCAAGTCCAACTTTTTTGCCGTCAACATCAAAAGCTGCCACAAATTCAATATCTCTAATGTGGTAATCGCCAAGTTGTACGTGCATCAATCCAGGAACTTCTTCATTGACATCGGCGTTCTTGTAATACTCAACACCTTGAATTAATGAATTAGCACAGTTTCCTAATCCAACTATTGCAACCTTTACTTTACTCATGCTTGCTTCCTCTCACTAGAAATTAATTCATCAATCCATTTCAATTCACTTTCTACAGAATCCAAGTTGTGGTTTTGAAGTTTTATGGTGTATTGATCCATTTGTTTTTCTGTTTTTTCAATTTGTGATTCAAGTAATGCCACACGTTCTTGCAAACGAGCACGTCTTCCTTGCAAAATTTGTAATCTCACAGCAGATGCAGTCTTAGCAAAGAAGGCAAAATATGTTAAAAAGTTTTCATCATCCCAAGATTCTGGCCCTGCTTCTTTTAAGAGAGAGGCAAATTTTTCTTTACCACTTTTTGTGATCTTGTAGGCAATACGAGCTCTTCTCGTTAAACCAATTTCTGATTCTTGGGCATCCTCATCGATAAAACCTAAAGATTGCAATCTTCTTAACTCTGGATACAAAGACCCATAAGAAATAGCAGAAAGAGGACCCAGGGTTAAAGAAACTCTTTTGCGTAATTCATATCCATGCATTGGACCTTGGGAAAGAAGTCCCAAAACTACTACTTCCAAAGAAGTATTTTTCTTGGCCATTTTTAAGCGTTAATCCTTTATTGATATATCGACTAGATATATCAACTTAGCA
>Ga0315906_10005801_pt1 | contig 15438 bp, 15 predicted proteins | sample LakEriMetagenome_4_FD_203526 | JGI IMG/M metagenome (GOLD analysis project Ga0315906, IMG submission 203526) | Freshwater fungal communities from buoy surface, Lake Erie, Ohio, United States - Buoy 2 MA122 | ecosystem: Environmental > Aquatic > Freshwater > Lake > Lake biofilm | place: USA...
GCCGCTGCGTTTCAGCACGATGGGGCTCACTCTTTACCTTATGGTAGAAAGAACGAAGGAAACCCATACATTGAAGCTTTTTGGAAGTGGTGGGAAGGAGAGTTACAGTATACCTTGAGAGAACTTCGAGTTACAGGTGGAGAACCTACGATGTCTAAAGATTTTTGGAAATTGATGAAGTGGTGGGAACAAAATCCCGATTGTAACGTTGAGTTTGCGGTGAATTCAAATTTAGGGCAAAAAGATGAGTTATTCAACGAACTTCTTAAGGCTTCCCATAACATCAAAAGTTTCCACCTTTACACGAGTTGTGAGGCAACAGGTAAACAAGCTGAATACATCAGAGATGGATTGAAGTGGGAAAAGTGGTTGGAAAATATGGATAGGATGTTGGGCGAAGGTAATGTACAGTCTGCAAATTGTATGATGACTATCAACGCACTTTGTCTTTTCAGTATTACTGAATTTATGGATGAAATGTTGAAGTTGAAAGTGAAATATAAGACTCAATCACCAGTTTGTTCCTTCAACATTTTGAGATTTCCATCTTTTCAGTCGATCGTCACACTTCCGAAAGAAATCAGAATTGAACGGGCGGATGCGATTGAAAATTGGATCAACAAAAATTGGGATGATGAGAAAAACGGATTCATTCAATGGGAAAAAGATAGCATGGTAAGGTTAGTCAAATACATCCGTGAAGTTGATACGGGGCATTCCTTTACATCTTCTTTAGAATCAAGAGAAAGAGATTTCAAATCTTTCTATTCTCAGTATGATAAGAGAAGAAATCAAAATTTCTTAGAAGCATTTCCTATGTTAAAAGAATGGTGGGACTCCATCCCTGAAACTAATATCGCTCCTTTGAAAGGGCTTGTAGATGGGGATGACGCCAAGTCTAACAGATATGTTGACGAAGTTATGGACACCGCTAAGAAAGAAGGTTGGATATTGAATCCACAGTGGGCAAATCCTGGCGCACAGGACTATGTGGAACCGACTAGCGATAATGATAATATGCAAAATGAAATGATGGACTTCATCAACGAAAAATAATATGGAAGAAAACTTGGACATGTTCCCAATTAAAACCGCAACCGCTTGTCAGTTTAAGTGGACGTGGAGTACTTTATTTCTTTCTGTAGGAACCTCATCAAGTTGTCATAGATGTAAGGGTTGGGATGTCACTGAACACATGCAAGATTTTCATAATCACCCTGGTAAACTTGAAGATAGAACTAAAATGTTACAAGGACTTTGGCCGGGTAACGGGTGTGAGTACTGTAGAAAAATAGAAGACGCTGGAGGTATCAGCGAGAGAACCGCTTATATCAATTCGAGTCCATTGTCACCGAAAGAATTAAGAACCAACCCCAACGAAATAAGAGTTACACCAAGAATACTTGAGGTCTACTTCACAAATGTTTGTAATCAGAAATGTGTGTATTGTTCTCCATTTTTCAGTTCATTGATCCAAAGAGAAATCGATAAGTTCGGTCCATTGGAAACTGAATATGATTTAGCAGGGTTCAAGGCTCGGGATGATTATGAAAAGTTAAAAGCTGACTTTTGGGTTTGGATGGAAAAAAATTCAAGAGATTTATACCAATTTCAAATTCTTGGAGGGGAACCGATGTATCAGCCCGAATTCGAAGAATGTTTGGAGTTTTTTGAAAGACACGAACATCCACAAACAAATTGGAAAATTTTCAGTAACCTGAAACACCCAAAGAAGGATTTCAAAAAAAGAATTGATAGAATATCTAAGTTGATTGAAGATAAAAAGTTACTTTCTTTTGAAATCGTTTGTAGTATGGATTGTTGGGGACCACAAGCAGAATTCAGTAGACATGGTATGGATTTGAAAGAATGGGAAGAAAACTTTAACGTTTTGATTGAATCACCACTTGTCAATATATCAATCCACTCGACTATAACACCGGTCTCACTACCTACAATGGGAGATTTTTATCGGAAAATTATGGAATGGAGAAAAATTCGAAGAATTGATTTTGGGTGGAACACAGTTGCCAGACCAACTTTTATGAATCCTGAAATTATCGGACATTACGCGAAACCATTCTTTGAAGACCTTTTATCAACAATTCCTGAAGATGACCATAGAAAACAATATCTTTATGGGTTCGAAAAGCAGGTAACAACTTATGAGGTTGATAAAGAAAGATTATTGAGATTATCTAACTACTTGGATAAAATTGATGCACGTAGAAATACTGATTGGAAAAGTTTATATCCTTGGTTAGTAGAATTATTAAATAAAGAAAATATTGTTTAATTATGAAATTATTTACGTTCGGCTGTAGTATGACTGATTACGAAGGAATTAAAGAAAAACTTTCCGAATTGTTAGGTGTTGATTTAATCAATAGTGCACAATCTGCGGGATCTAATCAACTACAAGTTAAACGATTTCAACAGTTGATGTTGGAAAATAAAATTACTTCCGAAGACATAATTTATTGGCAAGTTACTTTTTCACATCGAAGATACCAAAGATTGTTAAAACATCATTTACCTGTTATCGAAGAGATACAACGTAATTCGTTCAAACATGATGGAGTACATTTTATGATTTCGAACAATATTTTTGATAAAGACATTCGCATTGATTTGATGTCGAATAGTCCTTGGTTAGAAAATAATCTCGATGAAATTGAAGTGGACTACAACGATGAATTACAATCACTTCTGTCAAATATAATTTTGGCTAAAAAGGTTACTAATAAAATCATCGTAGTATTTGGGTGGGATGAAGTTATCCCCTCTGAGTACATGGGGGTATTCAAAGATTATTTAACCCTACATAAAATTGATTTTATAGATGAAAGTTACTTATCGTTCATAATAAGGAACAACTTAAAATTTTCAGATTATGTTTATCCAAACCATCCAACCAAAGACTCTTCAATTTTCTTTGCCGAACATGTGGTTTACCCCGAATTAAAAAAAATTATAGAAAATGAAAATCAAACCTTCTGAAGGAAATCAAACCTTTTGTATGGCTCCTTGGACTCATACCTATCTTTCACCACAAAGTGAAAGAAGACTTTGTTGTGCAAGTAGAGAAAAGGCTACTTGGGCGACTCAATATATTGACTCAGAAAAGGCTGACACCAATTCTGAATATGAGCCCACGACTTTGGAGGATCACTGGAATAGTCCATATATGATGGATATCAGAAAACGACTCATGGCTGGTGAAGAGATTTCCCAATGTGATGTGTGTAATCAAAAAATTCTAAACATTCACGTATATCGAGATTATTTTACTAAAACTCTTTTCCCTCACAAAGTTGATGAAGTTTTCGAAAAAACTAGAGACGATGGTTTCACAGAAATGAAACCCATTTCGTTCGACTATAGAATTACAAATTTATGTAACTTCAAATGTAGAATGTGTGGGGATCAATTATCTTCATCCTGGGAGGCTGAAAATAGAAAACTAGGATTATATAGTGGAGGTGGAGATGCGTGGGCTAGTAAGCAATATAAACCCGTTATAGAGAAGTTTCAGACTGAGGTTGCCGAGAAAGAATTGTGGGATGCTGTTTATGAACAACGGATCGAAGAAATCTATTGGGTAGGTGGAGAACCTTTGATGTGGGAAATTCATTGGGATATCATGAAGTACTTAGTGGACACAGGGCAGGCTAGTAATGTAGTCGTGAGATATAATACAAATTTGAGTAGGGTTCGATATAAGGATCATTATCTTTATGATTATTTACCTCATTTCAAGAGTGTTCAAATATGTGCAAGCATCGATGGTATTGGAGAAATTGTAGAGTACATTCGTCACGGATGCATTTGGGATGAGTGGATAAAGAACTTCAAAGAAGGATTGTTTCTCAACCAAAAATATGGAGAGTATGGTACCGCTTTCGATCTGACAGTGACCTCACCTGGTCTTTTCTCAATGAAAGAAATGATTGATGTCACTATGGATCTTGATGTCCACACACTAATTAAAACTACTTTTTCCTTTGATAGTAGCATCGTAATGTCACCAATGATGATTCCAAGGGAAATTCTTAATCCAATTCTTGACGACATTATTGATTATGCGAAAGGAAAGGCTAAGATAAATCCTAAAATCAACAATTATGTGATTTGCTTTGAAGATATCAAAAGTAAAAAAACATTCCAAGAACAATATGACGATTGGGAAGAAGGTATAATCCGAGGTAAACGTAGGTTGATGGTTATTGATAAACACAGAAACAATGTTGGTAAAATTGAAGAAATTTTTTCAAGCTACCCCCCACTATTGGAGTGGTGGAAAAATATAAAAGTATAATCTATGAGTAAAGAACTATTTGATGGTAAATCTTTTTGTGTTTTACCTTTCATACATTTAGCGACACACCCTATCGGAACTGTAACACCATGTTGTATTACTGATATGGAGAATGATATGAGTACATCAAAGAAGGGGGAGTTCAATTTATTTTTGAACAAAGATGGATTGGAAGACATTGCGAATTCCAATAACTTCAAAAAAGTTAGAAAAAAAATGTTGAACAATGAATTCCCATCAGAATGTAAGACATGTTATTTTTACGAAAAAAATGAGATTTATAGCAAAAGAATGGAGAGTAATTTAAAGTTCAAACATTTGATTGATGGTGCTAAAGAAAACACCAACGAAGATGGATCTTTGAAAACTTTAGATTATAGGTATATAGAATTGAGACTTGGTACGGTATGTAACCTGAAATGTGTATCGTGTAATCCATTTAGTAGTAATCGATGGAATGAAGACGTGAAAGTTTTCAAAGGTACTGAGTTCGAAAAAAACTATTTTAAATGTGACATTAGAACTGAATGGTATCGGGATGAGAAATTCTATGACGAGTTATATGAAAAGGCTACCAACTTAGAAGAAGTTTGGATAAATGGCGGGGAACCAACTCTGATCAAGGAACATGGATACTTTCTGAAAAAGTTAATTGACAATGACAGATCAAAAAATATTGATTTACATTACAGTATAAATCTTACAAGCGTTCCTGATGATTTTATTGATATGTGGAAAAAATTCAAACATGTAAGACTTCATTTATCGATCGATGATTTGGGAGAACGAAATGATTATATTAGATATGGGTCTAAATGGAATCAGATTTTAGAAAACTTTGAAAAAATAATTCAGTATAAAGACATTTTCAGAATTGAAGTTTGTCAAACGGTTAGTTGTATGAATGTATATAACATTGATAACTTCAAAAAGTTTTTCAGTGAATATGGTGTAATAATTGCTCACAATTATGTACATCATCCTACATTTCAACATGTATCAATATTACCGAACGATTTGAAACAAGAAATTGTGTCAAATCTAAAATTTTTGAGGGAAGATGAAAAATTAAGATTAGTTGGAGAACTTTATAAAGAAAATTCCGAAACTAACCTTTTGGATAAATTTAAGTCTTTTATATCAATATTAGATAAAAAACGTAACATTGAAATTTCTAATTACTTGAATGAATGGAAAACAATATAAGAATATTCATATTTGGGGACTCATTTGCCAGTAATTTATTCCAAGAGTATTACGAAAAGTTAGGTCAACATCATATTCATCCTCATCCACTACAACAATATCTATTAGATTTAAGAGAAGAGGGTATAGATGATGCCTTATGGTTCAGCGATTGGCTTACCAAATGGGGATATGAAGTACATAATTTTGGACAAGGAGGATCTGACAACCTGACAATACTTGAACAATTTTCTAAATTGGACTCAACCTTCAGAAAAGGGGATCGAATTATTGTATGGTTATCAAGTTTTTCTAGATATCAATGGATAAACGAAATTGGAGAGAGGTGGTCCATAAATGCGGGTTCAAATCAATATGGTTACGAAGGAGAAAATCGTATTAAATCTGACCTTATTCTGAAACAATGTATAAATCGAGAAAATAGTTTTAAGAATGGTTATTTAAGTAGAGTTACTTTCCCTTTTTACGAATATTTTTTTAACTTACATAGTAAGTATAACCCAATCATTATTTCATTTTGTTCGGAAACAAATCATAAATTTAAAAAAAATAGATATTTTTTTACTTTCGAAAATTCAAATTCGACTGAACTGATAAAATTCAATAATTCATTTAAGAAAAATATTTTAAAAGAAACCAATGGTCAAATTGTTGATGGACACTACGATAGAAAAACAAATCATTCGTATGCAATAATTTTTGATGAAATAATAAAAAATAAAGTCGAGATAGATTATTCTCAGAATTTAGAATTGTTACAAAAAATAAAAAAAAGGATAGAATCTGATAATACTCTGTTTAGGAGACCTAAAAAATGGGACAACTCAAATCATGAACCAAAGAAAATACCTACCAACCTTATCTGAGCTAATTGATAGACTTTCGATCGCTCAACTCAAAGAAGTTTTCATTGTTGAACACAAAGAAGAGTATGCCGAAGAAATACGGGATATTCTTCATGATATACAATTGATACTTGATGAAAATACAAATGTAGTAAATGCTGAGACTATAAGAGCGATAGTGGTTTTGTCTCAAATGAATTTACATATTTGGCATAATGAGTCAAACTATAGAAAGGGAATAAGAGACGGTAACAATTTGGAACTAACTCATGGGTTAAACGGAATACGAAATACGTCTAAAAATAAAATACAAGAAATTGTTGGAGGTAGAAAAGATTATAAAATCGACTGTTTAGCTGCAGAATTCAAAGATTGGGAAATAAGTTGGTAAATGAAACATATAATAATTGTTGGAGACTCTTTTAGTGATGTAAATTTAAGATCCGAAATATACGACTATAATTTTGTAAATTTGAAAAATATTACCTCTTTGATAACAGGGGGATCAATAAAACCTGCAACTCAGATCTGCTTGGATGTGATTGATCAAAAAAAACAGAAAGATATTTTGATTCACACAGTTGCGAAAGGGTCTGCTGGTAATCATTACATTTCTGATAAATTATACGAGAAAGTTCAGCAAATCAAAAATAATAATATATCTGATGAGATATATGCGATCATACAACTGACAGCATTTTTTCGGAATGATCAAAATTTAAAATCTAATATAAAACACATTGATGTAGAGAAATATAAATATGATTATTATAACTTCGACAGTGAATTGTCTTTTTCTGAACTAAAACAGAATTATTTGAAACATTTAGAAAATATTGAAAATATCCATAATTTTTGTGAATCTAATGGTATAAATAAAATAATGTTTTTTGGATGGTCCACCATTTATGATCAGGATTTATTTACATTCAAAATTTCGGATAAAGTCAAACAAATCGAAAATTTCGTTACTTTTTTTCCTTACGAAAAAAGTTTGGATGAAATGGAAAGTTATTGTGCTGGGTTGAAACATGTACAACTTTTAGATAACAATAGTAAATTATACTACGTAGGGCCAAACAAATATGGAGGAATGACAGATTTCATAAGAAATTACGTTCCTATAGGTGAAAGATACATCATGTCTTACGATGCACATTTGACCTCGAAATCAAATGTAATTTTTTACGACAAAGTCATAAAGCCTTGGCTAATCAGTGTGGGCTTGATTCATGACCTCAAATTGTCCGAAGAGAGACATAAAGTCTATGAGTTATTATTTTCAATAGAAAAATTGAAATATGAAATATTTTTCGGAACTGATCGAAGTGATTATGATCAAATACAAAATTTAATTAGATCATTACTTGAAAATTCAGTAAGTAATATTAACTTATATAAACAATCTTTTGAAGATTTGAGATATAAAATGACTACATAAAATATTTATAAAAAAAAACAAAATGGCATACTCATTAGAATATCAACAATGGACGGGAGAAGATGTGTCAGCATCTTTCGAGATAGAAGAGGACAATCTGAGGCCAGGAGAATCAGATGATGTTATTTGTGAAGGCATCGGTAATTTAGGCAGATTCAAAACAAATGATGGTACTCTCATGTTGAAAATGCCCGCATCAAACGATCAGGGATATGACATAATTTCCTACCTTAATGTTAGAAGTAGATATACCTATTTACCTTATTTTCCTAAGTCTCCTCAAGAAGACTAAACATAGTAAAGCTCAGGATACTCTATAATAACGTGTATTCCCCCTTTTTCATATGCATTTTTGTAGTCTGATTCAATAGTTCTCCAATCAGTTAAGTCTATGAAATTTATATTGGGGCACATTGACCGAAACTGGTCTTTGTAATTTCCTTTATGTTGATGACCTGGATCCAATGGTTTATCAGAACCTTTACCAAGTCGGATGATCATGTTTACATTCCAATCCCCGCTACTCATCAATCCAAGTTTATCGACATGATTTATAAGTTGATTCGAAGCACAGATCAAGAAATCCCACCTCGGATAAAAAGTTATAACAAATTTTTCGGCCATTGCCATTCCCAAACTCATACCCATTTGAGTTTCTTCCATTACAGGTAATTCAATCATTTTTGATTTTGGAACATCATTTAATGTAGTGCTCATCGGATTACCTTGAAATAAAATTTGTTGACCAATAAAAATAGTATTAGACTTCTCAGATAAAAAAGTCATTGAATTAGACAGAGCGTCTTTATATGGAGTGTAGTTTGGTTTTGTCATTTTTAGTTAATTTTTTTATTATTGATTCGGCAATTATTTGGTGGCATGACAAGGAGGGATGATCATCATAAACCTTTTGTTTTAAATTTTTTTTATCCGTAGAAATTTTCATTTCAGGAATTGTCATCAAGGATTCAAGACTTTCAAAATTTATAAATTTATATTGAAAACTAATTAACCTTTCACTGAGGAACACATCTTTTTTTATGTAGTCCAAATATTCCTCGGGCCAAGTCATTATCGAAGTTTCAATCCCTTTCTCTTCAAAAAAAATCAATTTTTGTTTCAAAAGTTCCAAAATTTGTACAATGTGAAGTTGATACCAATTTTTGAAATTAAAACCATTAGTTTCTAACCATTTTTTAAATTCGCCAGAGTTTTTTCCGTCTATCTGTAAGTCAGAAGGTATGAAGGAATATTCAATACCATCGAGTTCAAAATCAAAATGAGATCTCATTGGTTCTGTAAGTTGGAAAACCAAATGTGAAAAATCACTGTAAGGTAAATGTATATGATTTCCAATAGTAGTTACCCAATATTGAATTGTTTGTTTATCGTTACCTCCATTTCGATCGTTTACAAACTCTACAGTTTTTAAATTATCAGCAACTAATCTAGCAAACCTTTTGGATTCCATATATTTTAGGTGAAAGTTTGTCATTTGGTGTACATGAAATGAGTCATCTTCCCGAGGATATTTTAAACTTTCTGTGTCACTATAATAATGGAGTCCTTGCCCCCAAGTAAATGAACAACCCGCAAAAATAATTCCTTTAAATGAATTCATTTTTATTTTCTTTATACCAATTGTAAGTCATTACTAAACCCTCTTCGATTGAAATCTTTGGACTCCAACCTAACGTCTTACGGATCTTATCAGAGTTAATTTTTCTTACGGGAATCATAGATGGTTTACCACTAATAAATTCGATAGGAGACTCGAAACCTACTAATTTCTTGAGTTTATTGACCACATCAATAACAGAGTACACTGTGTTTGACCCCACATTGTAAACTTGGAACATATCCTGTTCTTTTTCCATAACCACTTGAAGTGAATCGATAAAGTCTTCGATATATAATAAATCTCTCAATTCAGTTCCATCCCCCCAAATTGGTATCGGATTCATTTCATCGGCAATTTTTCTGATAGTTGCCGGTGTAACATGGCATTTATTGAAATCATACTTGTCATGAGGGCCATAAAGGTTTGCTGGTCTTATGACAGTACATTTCATTTTTCTTGGTAAGAATTTGGCATACAATTCACATTGTACCTCAGCGTATCTTTTCATCCAACCTACCGGGAAATATACAGGGTAGGGTTCCTCGAATAAAAAGTCGGTTTCGATTACCTCTTCATCTCCTTTGGGAGGATAAACGGTATTGGAAGAAATGAAAATATAATGTTTGACATTGTTTCTCCAAGAGGCATCGATTAAAAAATTATTCATTGCAACATTTGGAGTAACGTGAGCAAGTGGATCTACTACCGTATCGACTGCATTTGACGTTGATGCGGCACAGTGGAATACCACATCCACATCTTTAGTTATTTCTAAACATTTTTCATGGGTCATTAGGTCTCCATTCCAATACTCTACATCTTCGAAAGTTATTCTTGGATTTTTTCTATGGACTAAAACTCGAATATTAGTATAACCTTCATTTCTTAGTTTAATTGTTAGGTTTTGTCCGACCAAGCCAGATCCCCCCGTGATCAATATTTTCGATTCCTTATTCATTTGTTTGTTTTTCTTTTATATCAAGATAATAATGATAAGTTTTATTTAAAGCGTCAACAAAATAAGTTTTTGGAAACAGATCCAACTCCTTTTGTCTTTGGGTGTTCATTTTTCTTCTCAAGTCCCCATTTGGTTTACTAGTGTCCCACCTAATATCTAATTGCTTACCGCTAACACCTATCAAATTTGTAATAATTTCTGAAATAGTTCGTTCTTCTCCAGATCCAAAATTCACGATAGTTCTTTTCATCCCTCTTTCATATAATTCAATTATAGCTTCAGCAACGTCAGGTCCATAAACAAAGTCTCGAACAGGAGTTCCATCTCCCCAAGCTTCGATAAAACCATCAGCTTCTGCAATTTTTTTAATCATGCTTGAAATCACGGTTCCATTACCTGAGAAATCGTCAAATTCACCAAATATGTTTGCAGGTCTGATGATTGCCCAATTCTCATAATTAAACTGTTTAGAATATGCTTCCAATAGTAACTCTCCCATTCTTTTACTCCATGAGGGATACCAATCGGATTCGCTGGGTAAAGTTTTCCAAACATCATCTTCCAAAAATGTATCTGCGGGTGAATAAACACCAACCGAACTAACAAAAGTTAACCAAATGTTATTTTTTGCACAACGGTTAATTATTTCCGTATTGACTTTGAACGAAGGGTAAAGAAAATCTACAGGGTTATCTTTCGCCTTTATTGGGGATCCTTTTATTCCAAAGGTATTGAAGACAATATCAGGTTTCTCAACATCGAAAATGTGGTCCATAGTCGATTCTTTGGTTAGATCCATTTTCAAAAATTTGAAATCTAAACCTTCGTTATGTACATTATCTGTAATATCAATACCTACTACATCATAATGTCTATCTATACATTTACGAACCAGATTAGTTCCGACTAATCCATTACAACCTGTGATTAAAACTTTTTTATTTCTGATTATCGGGTCTGGTTGAATTAAAACGTTATCCATATTTGCTATATATTTTAGTTGTTTCAATGACTTATTTTCTTTGTAAAAGTCATGTATTTTATTGTTATTCTTGATCAATCTATCGATGTTATCCTTATAGAATTTGATCACTTTTTCTTTGTTTTCGTGAAGCCTTTTAATTTCCTCCAATACCTTTTTTATCCTTTTGTTGTTATCATATTCTTCGTCGTATCCATGATCTATAAGGTCATCAAAAAAGTCAAAATTATAGGTCCGTCTCATGTGTTCAACGTGTTTATGGCTGGAAACAAAAATTGGTAACTGTAAAAAATAAAACGGTCTAAATGATTTTTCGGTTATGTGAACTTGATTATCCACGAAAACACTTTCAGTAATTATATTCACATAAGAATTGTAAAAACAATTAGGATTCAAAAATTTATCAGGATGATATTCGTCTGGATTCACGAACCATTCAGTAGTTTCAGATTCGCATTTTGAAAATATGTTAGGTCCATTTTTAAAAAATGAAACTTCATCCATAAAATCTTCATAAGTTTCTTTTTTGAAAGCGAGTGGATGATTTTGTGCAATGTGAGTCGAGCCAACAAAAGAGTGATCAGTGTCCTCTAAAATATTATTTTTTTTCAAGTAGGCTAACGTAATTAACCTATGAGGTTTCAAAGTCCTATTATGACACAGAAATAAAAAATCTTTGTCAAGTTTGTATACCGCAGGATGTTTGACTAAAATTTCAAACATAAAATTTGCTAAAAACTTACATGACATAACATTCATTTTAGTTTCTAACCTTTCTTTATATAATGCGAGTTTTGAGTTGTTGTTAACGTAATAAATGTTCTCTTCTTTAATACCCAAAGATTTACAATCTTCAACTAAACTTTTCATTACTTCAAATTCATGGGAATTTATTTCATGTTCATTCAAAAGAATAATTTTCATATTCTTTTCGATTGAGGCTTTGATTGCATCCTCAGGTATTATGAAACGATTTGTTCCCAAGTAGTGATAGGATAGGTCTTTTCTGTATACTATTATGTAGAAAAAATCTTCTTCAGTGGTTATTTCTTCTATTCTAAAAAGTTTGGGTCGTAACCTCAAGTCTTGGAGTATGTATACAGGAACCTCAACCCACAAATCTTCAAACTGCATAGCATTAGGGAGCGGTTTATTTCCCGCCCAATTACTGAAAACTAAATTAAAGTTTTTTTCAAGAGAATTATTGCTCATAATAACTTTTGAGGTCATTTACATAATGAGATAAAAAATGAATCCATCGATCTATTTTTTTGAAATTCTTTTATGTAGTTGTGATTGTGGATAAATTTTTCCCTATTAGATAGATAATACTTTTTTATTTCTGAACCAAGTTTAGACAATCTTTTTATTTCCTCAAGGATTAAGTGTAACCTTTTGATATGATCAACTTCTCTGTCATAAGAGTGATTGATCAAATCATCGAACAAATATAAATCATGTTCTTTTTTTAAAAATTCAACATGTCTATAAGAAGCTACAAACAATGGCATTTGAAAGTAGTAAAATGGCTTGAATGATTTTTCGGTTATGTGAACACTGTTTATAGAGAAATGAGATTCAGTGACAATGTTAATGTAACTTTCTAAATGGCTCTGTACTGAAATATGATAATTTGCATCATAATTTTTTTCATTATCGAACCAATTCACTTGGTCTTCGTAGTAAGACAACTTTTTTAAATCTTTTAATTCCTTGAATGATTTTAAAAAAGATTCATTTGTGAAAATCTCACTACCTCCAAAGTTTTCAGAATCAAAATTGAAATTTGTAGGTACACCATATGTCAATGACCAATCAATTGTATTTGGTTCAGATAACAATCCCTCAGAGTTCAATAGTGTCAACAGAGAAACTCTATGTGGTTTTGGTCTTCTGTTATGACAAAGAAACAAAAATTTTTTTTCTTCTTTTAGGTCATTAGTATCGGTTCGTACTGAAATATACTTACTGATCAATTCTAAGAGATAATTAGTTTTGAATACATTTATTCCCGAGGGATTCAAGGATTTAATCTCATACAATTCTGAGCAATTATTCACCAAATAAATGAGTGATTCATCTATATTTTTAAATCTTAGAGTTTCTAAAAGTTTGGAGTAATAGTTTTTTGGGTTTGTGTAACTTTCGTGTTCGTTGTAAAAAACAATTTTTAACTTTTTAGTCAAAACTAAATTTTCGATTTCTTCTGAAATTTCCCAATTCTTACCATCATATAAACTTTCATTGAAATGAACAAAATAATAATATGATTCATCATCACTTACATCACTTGGTTTACATAAGTTCAACTCGATGTCAGAAGGTTTCAGAACAAATATATAAAAAGGTAAAATTACCTTTTCACCATCAATATTTAAATGACTTAGATTTGGTAATGGACTACCGTCTTCTTTCCAAGAGTCGAATACTAAATTTAAAATATTACCCATTTTCCAGTACCGTAATGAGGCCAAACTTTCGTATAATCATACCAAATCACATCATCAGGAACGTCAGATTTTATTTTCCACGTTTCTATTGTAGGAGTATTAGTAGATACACCATTGTCTTCAACGACAAACGTTATTGGTAATTCAAAGTTTTTTGCATATTTGTAATTTTCCATGAAACCACCTGTTTCGAATGCCATATCCCCAATGAAGCACCAAACTCTTTCTGTACTATTTTGTTCTTTCAACGCCATGGCGACACCAACCGCAATTGGAATTGTTCCACCAACAATTGCCGAAGAATAAAATTTTTCTTCTTTATTTACTATAGTGATTGATCTACCTTGCAAAATTTCAGATTCGAGCCATTCTTCAGAAATACCTTTTAGTAATCCGTGATAATGAGATCTCCAAGTAGAAAAAACCCAATCACCTTTTTTTATTCTTTTGAAAATTTCAATCAGATCATCCTCGTTCCCTCCACTTAAATGTATCGGGCCTCTAATTTTACCCGATTCCCATTGGTCAATAATCTTTTTCTCAAAAGAAATTAGGTCTTCTTTAGTAATTTTATGATCATTTACTATCGGATGTTTTTCTAAATTTTTAATCATCTGTCTCTTTTTTGTAAAATTGGTTTATCAGTTGGCCATTCCATTTGAAATTCAGGATCATTCCATTTTACTACACCCTGCTCATCAGCATCCACATAACCATCTTTGTAAAATAGATTGTAATGAAACATACAATCTGTTAATGCATAATGTCCATTGGCAAATCCAGGGGGTACAAGTACTTGGTTTCGAAGACTCTCAGTAATTATGAAACTTTCCCAATCACCATAAGTTGGAGAACTTTCTCTCATGTCGAGAACAACTAAATAAATGTCACCAACTGCAGCTTGAACTAATTTCCAAGTTTTATTATCCCAATGTAACCCCCTCAAAACTCCTTTATAAGATCTTGAAAATCTACCGTGAATAGAAAGTTCATTCTTATCATAGTGAATATATTTCATTACAGGATGCTCTTCAGAATGATATGTGGTAAAGATTTCACCTCTATATTCTCTGAACACCGATGGTTGAAACAAAGGTACATCATACCCAAATTTTTTCGATGGAGTTACTAAAAATTCATCCCATTTGTTATTCATCATTGCTATTTTGTAAAAATTCTAAAAGTTTATTAGCGTAGTTGATATGACCAAAATAACCTGGATGTCCGTCTCCACTCAGGCCTTCTAATTCATCTTCAATTGTAAATTTTTTTGTTCGACACCAAGAATTTATGTCGTACATGTAATGATTGTAATCTTTTTCGTCAAACCTTATCACATCTTCTTTCATGAAAGTATCGTTGAAATATAAAGTAGACTTATTCATCACAAATATTTTGATTTTATGAAATTTGCAGAAGGTGTATAACCCTACAAAATCTCTGTCATCACTCTTAAGCTTTTCATCGAATGAGTAATGGTTTTCGAACCAAAGTCTGAATTTTTCTTCATAAAGATAATCGGTTTTTTTGAAACTATTATTGAAATATTCTCTTACTGAAGCCGAGAATATTTTTTCGAAATTTTCATTGTTTCTAGAATTTACGATAAAATAATCT
>Ga0315906_10005805_pt1 | contig 15431 bp, 7 predicted proteins | sample LakEriMetagenome_4_FD_203526 | JGI IMG/M metagenome (GOLD analysis project Ga0315906, IMG submission 203526) | Freshwater fungal communities from buoy surface, Lake Erie, Ohio, United States - Buoy 2 MA122 | ecosystem: Environmental > Aquatic > Freshwater > Lake > Lake biofilm | place: USA: Lake...
AAGGCAACAGCCCTAGGTTCGCGGACTGCGGTGCGTGCGTGGACGACTTCGTCGAGATCTCTGGCAGCACCTTCAAGGCAGACAACCGCGGACGATTCCGCATACGCGCGGTCGAGAACGACTCGATAATCGTTGAAAACGAAGGCGGCAAGGAAGAGCTCAACACGTACAAGCTCCTAAACTACACAGACAAGACCGCAACCTGGGTCACCGGCTCCAGCACGGTCACCGGTGTTGCAGGCGCCTTCAGCAACGTCTCGGTAGGGTCATGGGTCAAAGGAATCGACGAAGACGACACAGCTTTTGCTCAGGTCGTTTCGCTGTCGCCCTCGACTCCGTCGCTTGCGACCACGATGATACTGGGTCAAAACTACAGAGGCGTCTCGGGTGCGAGCCAGGGTGTAACGACCAACTTCGAGACAGACGTAGATCAGGGCACCGAGCTCTTGAGCGTCGACGATCTCAGGATCGTGGAGTGTGACTCTACTGTAGTTGGCGATAGGCTCATAGTCGACTCCATAACCAACACCAGCTGGTTCAGCCAGCTTAACTCAGGCAACAGACCTACCACCGACTGGGGCAGCGATCCAGAAGATCGTCGCCAGTACGTGACGGTCACGAACGTCAGCGGGATATCGCAGCAGGACGTGGCGCTGTCTGTGAGTCTTACAGGCCTCTATCTCCTTGAGGCAGAGACCGCACTGTACGACACTATGCGCGTGGTCGAGAACACGGCGATCAGTCGCTTCAACTCGGACCAGCGTCTAGTGTACATGACGGCAGACGACCGTGTCTACAAGATGTCTGTCGACTACGGCACCAGGATCATGTCTATGGGCAAGATGAGCTTCCCTACGGCCATCGCAACCGGCGTAGACGGCTACTCGTACTACACAGGCCTTATGCGAACCGTCCAGAGGATCATCGACGGCTACGAGCCAGACATCGAGACTTACCCAGGTCGAAGGGCCGTTGGATCGAACATCGAGTCGCTGCCGCCGCTCATCAAGCAGATCAGCATGACACTGAGGATCGCAACCGGAGACGGCGTAAACCTCAACGACATCACCAACGACATCAAGTCTACCGTTATCGGCTACATCTCATCCTTGGGCGTAGGCGAGGACGTGGTTCTGTCGGAGATCATAAGAAGGGTAAAAGACATCACCGGCGTAGACGCGGTGACGTTCACGACTCCTTCGCCGACGCTCGAGCGGATCGCGGTTTACGACAACGAGAAAGCGCTGACAGCACCAGATCTCATCAGCTTGTCGTGAGGTGAAACATGGCAAACAAGCTTACAGCAGTAGACGGCATACACGATCAGCTGAACCCGTACTTCAACACGAGAGCCAACCCTAACTGGAAGGCTATAGTGGAGGCCATAGGCGAGTCCGACCAGGACATCGCCGACCTCGTTCAAGAAGTGCGCAAACAGTTCTTCATCACTAGTGCATACAGGCCATACCTTGACCGCCTGGCCGCGAACTACAAGGTCTCAAGACCTAAGGTAGTAGGCATGGACGACCCCACGCTGCGCAAGTACATACCGATACTCGCGTATCAGCCTAAGCAGGTCAAGAACATAGTCGACCAGCTCTTGGACATCTTCTTCTTCAAGGAATCAACGACCGCATTTACCCAGTCGAGCATCTACGGTCCGTTCCTGATGAAGGACGGCTGGGAGCTTCAGTATCTGGTAGACGGTGTCAACGAGGAGAAGATCATCTTCTCTGCCTTGGACTTCGAGGATCCGCTTAACGCGACCGCAGCCGAGATCGTGGCCGCCGTGAACCGTCAGGCCAAGTTCAGCTTCGGCATCGTTTTCGAGGACAAGATCTCGAGACGCGACTACGTGAGGATCTTCACCAGCACCATCGGCTCCAAAGGCTCTATAGAGATCCAGGGCGGTCGTGCCGACATCTCGCTGAAGTTTCCGGGCATCGTCGACGGAACCGGCTCAGGCAGCGACACGATCTGGACCATAACCAAGATCGGTGACACGGTAAGGTTCACCCACACCGGCGGAACAGGACCAAACATCTTCCTCATAAACGTAGGCGACAACGTCGTGGTCGATATGCCGGGAAACAGCGGCACGTTCGCCGTCACCGCGGTAAACATAACCGAGTCGTACTTCGAGTTTCAGAACCTCCTCGCGACCCCTGGCGTCTTCAACCATGCCACGAACCCCGGCTTCTACGTAAGGTTCGTGAGACCAGAGCGGTCGGTCGTCTACACTCGCGACAACAGGTCCGTGGTATGGGAGGTCAAGCCCGGCGAGATCGTCATCGAGATGCCGGCGACTCCTCCGGTGGTGCGGCGCAAGCTCAAGGGATCCGCCCACCTCAACGGTCCCATAAGCATCATGCTCGACAGAAACTCTGACACCTCGATGACGGTCGACGAGCGGGCAGAAGACTGGCCGTCGGCCGGTCAGTTCGTGATACAGTCGCTGGACCAGGTCAAGAGTCGGATCATCACGCCGACCACGGACGAGGTCACGACGCTCAACATCGACACAGGCTTCGACATCAAAGAGAACCGCTTCTCGTATTCTTCCAAGACCGCTGTCACGGGCGGATACCTGCTGTCTGGGATATCGCCGGCTCTGCCGGTTGCCGCAGGCGTTCAAGAACTGATCGTCTCGTCTGCTCAGTCAGACAGCAGCGGCGTACTGACGGTCACCACGACCACACCTCACCTCATAGAGGCAGACGGCTCGGTCAAGATCTACGACGTGCCCGCTCCTGGACTCTCGCTCAACGGCATCTTCGAGCTCATAGACGTCGTGAGCGCGAACACCTTCAGGTGTCAGTCGAGCAGCGGCGCGACACCGGTCGTAAGTTCTGGCAAGGTCCGCATCGAGCGCATCGGTCTCGCAGACGCCGGATCTCCCGTGTATCTGACGTCGTCCATAGCAAACTCAGGGATCTTCGGCCCTTATATGTACGACACGGCGGCACCTTTCATAGTGTCTTCGTACGTCGGCGTCACCGCACAGGAGATAGACGCAGGCAACATCGTATTGAACCTTGCGATAGACACTCCGAACAACGTGCCGAACGAGCAGGGTTTTCTGATATTCGACTACGGTCTCAACACGCAGGAAGGACCCGTTCGATACCTCTACAAAGCCTCAGAGGGAAACATCGCGCTTGATCCGGCTTATGTCTTCAAGTACAACCACTCTGTTGGGTCGACTGTGACAGCCATACGCCGCAAAGGTGCCTATGTTATGAGCGGCTTAGGTAAAGAGTATGCATTCTACATCTCTGATCCAGCTAAGGCAAGACAGATCCTTCAAGATCTCATCAACCAGGTCAAGAGCGTAGGTCTCTTCCTAGAGTACGTGGTGCGGTACCCGACGCTCTACTACTCTGAGTTCGACGTGTACTCAGAGACCAGCGAGAACGACGATCTCCTTGGCTTATGAGACTGGCGTTAAATGCTGTATAATTTAACAGTTGCCTATGGAAGCAAGCATGACAGCTTTAGACTTAAAATATTCTAAGATTCTCGGGAGTTGGGTATGTCCGTACTAGGCCGTTTGCTCGTAGGTTCGCAGCAGCGCGTTGATCTCGCGGACTTTTTGTCGATACAATCTTACGTAGCGTCAGACTTCAAGGAGCTTGTGCGAAGCTTCGTTGGCAGCAGACCGGTCATCCTCAAGGGCTTCGAGGTCATCGATGCCCCGAACTCCATAGGCACAAACAGCATCTCGATAAGAGTAGCAGACTCTGTACTTTACGATCCTACAGCCGCTGCTGGAAGCTTCTTCTCCGGCCTTCCAGAAGGTAACGCGCTGTCTCAGCCGCTGGTCTTGGGCCAGGAACTGAGACCGGGTGCGGTCAACTACATCTACCTTACGCTCAGCACCGTGGGTGCGGCACAGGACACCAGGGCTTTCTGGGACGTGGATCTAAACGGCGGCGAAGGTGGCGAGTTCAACCAGACCATCAACACCGAGGCCGTTCTCATAGTGCAAGCCGGTGTATCGACCGCAGGCTTCCCGCAGGGCACGATCCCTGTAGCCAAAGTCAACTACAGCACCTCTATCACAGAGATCACCGACTGCAGGAACCTGATGTATCGACTTGGGACCGGCGGAACGTCTCCGGATCCAAACGCGCGCTTCCAGTTTCCTCCTCTGCCGTCTGCTCCGTATGCTCGAAGCGAGCCGCCGTCGACCATCAACAGCGCCGCTCTTCCGTCTCCTTTCTTTGGCGGCGACAAGAACATCGAGACGCTGAAGGACTGGATGGACGCGGTCATGACGAAGCTCGTCGAGCTCTCCGGTACTACGTACTGGTACGAGAGCACAGGCGACCTCAGTCTCGTGAACGTGTTCGACGATGCCCTTGCTTCTAGCCTGAAGTCAAAAGGAAAGTGGCAGCACAGCGAGACCACGATCGGTCAGGTTACGTGGACCGAAGACATCCAGTATCGCAAGATCAACGATCCCCGCGACATCATCATCCGAGCTGGAACCAAGACCCTGCTAAACGAGCAGATCATGTGGGTCCAGATGGTGCGCAACCAGAAGATCAACCCGCTGGACACGCCGGTCACGTTCATCACCGGTGCCGCGTACGTCAACGGTGCAGCAGGATCTTTCTCCTCGCTCGCCAAAGGTGACTGGATCAAGCAGAAGGGCGACGACGAGTATCTCTACGCAAGGGTCGTCGGCTTCTACAACGCACTGAACGGATCGGGCAGCGAGACTACGGCAAGTGCTGCTTTGTCGGTGAAGCTCGAGGACGTCTACGGCGGGGTCGGCGGTCTCACTAATGCCGTGTACACTAAAGGCGTGTACGAGAACTCAGACGTTCAGATCACGGACCGCGACGACTTCACCGCGTACAACGCAGGCGGTAACCTATACTGGCTCGCCAGCAGATCCGACACCATCCAGAAGGTCGGCGGCATCGTCGTAGAAGATCGCACGAGCACGACGATCGACAGTGCAGACGGCAAGAGCGCCAAGATCACTTTCGCAGCAGCGCATAACCTGGTCGAGGGCGATCGGGTAGTCGTAAGCAACGGAACCGCCTTTGACGGAACATACATCGTAGAGATCGTCAGCTCAACTGAGGTCACGATACAGACCACCGCGACAGGATCTACGTCGTCAGCGACTGTCGGCTGGGCGGTCGTAACCAGCGCGGCAAGACCTGCAAACAACAGCTCAAGCTTCATAGTAGAGTCAGCGAACCACGGTTTCGCAACCGGTCAGAAAGTAGTGATCGCAGGTGTCACGCCTACGGTTCCAGACATCAACGGCAGCTATCTTGTAAACGTCAGAAACCTGACGCAGTTCCAGATTCCCTACGGCGGCGGAGCACTGTCGCCTACGCTGTCTGCTGCGACAGTGACATGCGCCAAAGTAATCTTAAAGACAGAGCTTGGCGCGGTAGAGGTCGTTCAAGGCGAGACGATCGACATCAACGAGCCAGACACGAAGAATCTCCTCAGCTTCATCGGCATGGGCTCTTTGGCAGAAACTAATCCAGTATACGTCGTGCCAGAGGCAACGAACAACATGCTGGACGGCTACTCTAACTACAACAGCGTCAGCACCGACAGCTTGACGACCAGAGTCTCAAGACTCACGGCAATGATGGCCGATCGAGTCCAGGACCGTGGACTCCGTATCCTGGGTCGCATGACTTTCAGGAACGAGGGATCTGGGTCTGATCAGATCGTGACACTAAGCGGCGACACGCTGGTCGTCATGAAGCCTGGTTCTGCCAGCCAGTCGATAACCGCAGCCGGAACATACACACTAGTGGCAAACACTGCCGTGGTAGTGGACATAGACCGCAACGGATCTGCAGCGGTAGTACCGAGCGTAGTCGGGTTCGACGCAAACTTCCTTCTGCAAGAGAACCGCATCGTTCTCTTCTATAGGATGAGCGGGACTGAGATCTACTCGTGGGACGGAAGCAAGATCCTCAACTCTACCTCGTGGACGTCGAACGAGTACGAGACCAGCCAGAATCGCAACGTCACGGTATTTGAAGCAGTCGGTACTCGGTACGACGGAACCGACCTCTACTTCCTAGACTCAGTAGGCTACGTCTACATCAAGATCCCGGGCAGCACGAACGACAACCGCATAGATGTGTCGAACTTCACCAGCGGTATCACCGTAGCCGACGACTACTCGGTATGGGTGAGGATCAATCGCCGAGCCTTGAAGACGTTCACGAACCTTCAGACATCAGCCACGTATCAGGACAGCGATGCTGCTGGTGCTTTGTACGTGACGACATCGGCGTCGGTTCCTACCGACCAAGACGTAGTGGTCCTATACTCGGTCCAGGGCGGGATGATGATCCGCCACCACATGGCAGATCTTGCTCGACAGACCGTGTACGAAGAGTACTACGTGGTGTCCGGCAACCACTCCTCTCCGTACACCATACAGCTTCCGCTTGACTCTCGCAACGGCAGCGTGCAAGCCTACTACATCACAGGATCTGGCCAACTTGAAGTTTACTTAAACGGTCAGAAACTAGAGATCGGCAACGACTACGACGAGGTTGGATCGATCAACACGGCCCAAGCGTCCGTCGACTTCATAAGAGACGACGGCTTAGTAGACGGCGATGTCATCGCCTTCAGGCTCGCTGCAAAGGGTGGCCTCTATACTATAGACCTAGGGACAACGACCACGCTGCAGCAAGCGTACGACATGGGCGCGAACATCACCATCGACGACGGAACTCCGGTCACGATCAACGCGAGCGCCGGATACAAGGCCCTTCAACTCAACGGTGATTTGGGCGTAACGGGTGTCATCGACCCTCTAGGGCTTGAGTTCACGCCTACCGCGTCGAATCCTTTGAATCCGGCAAACAACGGCTTATGGGTCGACACGTCAGGACATCTCATCCATGAGCGGCCTAGTTTCTCGCCTTCATCTATCGACATCACAGAATCCATAACAAATCCAGCTTCTTTTTTAGTCGGCGGCGACGGCATCGACATCTTAGTCGATACAATATCCGTGGATCTTTCGGCAACGCCTGGTCTTGAGTTCGACTCTGGAAAGCTTCAGGCAAAGGTCGATCCGGTCGGCGCGGTCGTGGTCGGCATGAACGGTATCGCGGTCCAACTCGAAGCCACAGATCCTACCTTAGAGATCAACGGCAGCAACGAATTAGGCGTTAAGCTAGACCCAGCAGGAGCGATCGTAACTGACGCGTCTGGGATACTGGTTCAGCTCGAAGCTACAGATCCTACGCTAGAGATCAACGGCAGCAACGAGCTAGGCGTTAAGCTAGACGCTACAGGTTCCATAGTCACAGACACAGACGGCATCAAGGTTCAGCTTGAGGCTACAAACCCCACACTTCAGATCGACGGCAGCAATCAGCTCGGTGCAAAGCTTGACGCTGCAGGGGCGATAGTCACTGGGACCAACGGCTTAAGCGTCGCCGTCGACGGCGTCACCTTACAGATCCAAGGCAATCAACTCGTCGTATCAGGCGTTCCTAACTTATTGTCTCAGTTCACAAACAACACCGGATCTGCGATAGCAGCAGGAAGCGTTGTAGCGGCCGGTGCAGTAGCAGGCGAGATCGTTCTGGCATCTGCCTCGGATCTTGCGAATTCAGCAAAGATCGTCGGCATCGCGTACGCTATCATCAACGACGGAGATCCTGGCTTGGTTCTCACCTCCGGCATCGTAACGATACCGGGTTCGTCGTTTACGCCAGGGCAACCGGTTTATCTCTCTCCAAGTGTAGCAGGCGGACTCACGACGTCTAAGCCTAACACCTACGGGCAAGCGATAATGATAATCGGCGTCGCCACAGGAACAGACGAGATGACGTTCAAGCCTAGTCTAGTAGGCGTGGCATCGAACGTCTATCTGGAGTCTGATACTCTTGCAGCAGACTACACAGCAACCCAGACGGTCACCCTGCCGGTCGATTCAAGGGCCGGAAGTGCGATCCGCTACTACACAGTCGGAGACGCCATGCTTACGGTGTGGCTGAACGGCCAGAAACTCAAGGCTGGGCTCGACTACAACGAGGTCGGATCTGCGGGAACACAGTCCAACCAGATCGATCTTTTGGCAACGATAGACGATCCTTATGTTACGGGAGACGTGCTCGAGTACAGGATCGAGCGCGATCAGGCTATGGTTATAGCGCTAGCAGGTCTGTAACCAGCAGCTGCAATAAGCGGGTCGCCTAGCGGATGGACGTGGTATATTAGAAGTAACACGTTCTCGGGGAGCTAACGAGACACGGCCGCTACGGCGTTATGTCATGCTCCCGACAAGTCACCAGGGAGACCATCAGATGGCACTGCGCTTAGACTCACGCCAAGCACGCCAAAGATCAAGACTTGATCAGCTTAGCACCACCACCGACATTCGCTTAGACGCGATACTCAACCTCATCAACGATGAGCTTACGCCTCCTCTGCGCCTTCGCTCCAACGAGAGATACTCGGTAAGCGGCGACGTAAACGACCAGAGACTCTGGATCGACGGCATCGAGGTGCTGACCAACGACGCGGTTCCGTCAGACACGGGAACAGACCGCAGTCGAACAATTCCTCCCATCAACAACCTTATGCCTAGCTACGCAGGCGGCGGAAGCATCACCTTCAACGCCAGCACCGGTGTCGCCACTGGAACCGGCTTGACGCTTGCCACATCGTACACCCTGCCTTCCATGACCAACGGTCAGTGGGTATGGGTCATGGTGATGATCAACGGCTTAGGAAACTTTCTCCTGAGCTTCGGAACACCGGGCGCATCTAAAGCTGCAGCCACTAAGCCGGTAGCATTCAGCAACACGTTCGCCATCGGTCTGGTCGCGATCCAGAGAGGATCAAGCACGTACGGCACCGTCAACAACGAGAACATCGTGCAGTTCGTCGGCGGCGGCGGAGGCGGCGGAAGCGGTACCGGCAACCCGATACTTGAGACCGTAAAGAACACTCTGCTCGACAGCACCTACGAGCTCGTTACGCCGAACATCTTCAAGGTGAACGAGAACGCCTTAGTAGACGGCGCCTCAACCGGCGCATACTCTCTGATCACCAACGCGTTCGAGTTCGCTTCTACCGGTCAAACATACGTCTCCAGGCAGATGCTCGACTCGTCAGAGTTCCTGGGCCAGAGCAAAGACGTAAACAAGGTCATGCTTCAGGCGCTGTGGACGCCTGGATCAGTCGACACGGCAGCCACTTATCAGGTAAGCCGCGACGGCGGAACCAACTGGAAGAACGTCACGATGTCTCGCGTCGGCGTAGCCACTGAGACTTACGTAGGCGAGTATACTTGGACGTCTGAAGACACGGCCGTAAGCGTAGGCACAGCAGGCGGAACCGGCGCCACCACCGCACTGAACCTTACTACTAATGCACGCATCGCGGGTCCAGCGCAACTTACATCTGCAACGCTGTTCGCTGCTGCGACACAGGTGAGATTCACCCTTGCTAGGACAGGGTCTCCTACCGGAAACCTCTACGCGTCGCTGGTCAAGCTCAGCGGCGGTTTAGTTTCGACCAACCCGGCGGACGTGATCGCAAGCTCTGGTCCTTTAGACATGAGCACGCTCACCGGCTCTGCGACCGCATACACCTTCAACATGGGACCAGGCATCCTGGCTCCTGGCACAAGCTACGCGGTCGTTCTTCGCGCAGACTACATCAGCTTCAGCGCAGGCGTCAACGAGGTCGTAGTTACCAGAGCCTCTTCAGGCACGACCGGCCAGCTCTACAACGCGACGACCGGCGTATGGAGCAGCGGAACCATCAGCGTACCCCAGATCACTATCCTAGGAAGAAGCCTCGACCTTCGCGTAAGGATCACGAGCTCCGCCGGCAGCCGCGCGCTAGACGGCGTAGCGATCTACTACGATCCGACCTACATGAGCCCAGCCACAGGCGTCAAGAGACTCGACACCAAGCGGTTCATGAGCACCGACAACCTCAGCAGCTTCACCATCAACTTCCTGCCTGATCCCGATCTTCTCACCGTCTACTACGTGGAAGGCGGTCAGGCTTTCAGGTTCGGCGCCTTCAGCCTAGACGGCTACACGGTCAGGTTCCCGACCAACTCGTTCAACAACGGCGGAGTCGCAAGCACGGTGACGCTGGTGTTCGAGCAGACCTCTGGCGGAAGCTTCGACAACAGCGACCTCAACAGGAGCCTGATGTCGTCGAACTACCTCGGAAGCATGGACGGATCCAACGATCTCTCCTCGCCGGCCCGCGGGATAAAGCTTAGAAACGGTGCCGGCACGCTGGTCGAGCTCGCAATCGACTCGAGCAACAACATCATAATCAGCACCTTGCCATAACGGATAGGAACAGCCATGCCAACGATCATCAAGACATTCACCAGTTCTCAGGGCGGTGTTAAGAACTACCTCAGCACCCGATCCTCATCCTTCTCAGGCTGGACGAACGTGGGAACCGGCGCGACCGGGTCCACGACCACCACCGCCGCCGAGCTGCCGGAGCTCAGCGTAGGCACCGCGCTGAAGGTGACCAACGGCGGCAGCGGATCCGGCTACGTCGAGAGCGACTTCTTCCAGGTAGACGCCTCGGACCTCGGCAAGCTGCTTGGTCTGACCTACAACCTCGAGACGAGCACGAGCCCGGCGTACGCCGCGAGCGACCTTCAGATTCAAGTGTGGGACGCGACGACGTCCGGCGGAACCTACGCGCAGAACACGACGCTCAACGTCGCCAACGTTCCCTCGTCGCCGACCGGCGGGACGATGCAGCTCTCGTTCTCGCAGAACCCGTCTCGTCCGTTCACTAGGATCCGGATCGTCAGGGTCGCAGGTCTAGCCAACAGCTGGGCAAGCTTCAGCAGCATCACGGTCACGAGCGCGACCGGCGGACAGAGCGCTGCGATTAGTGACCCGGTTTCCGTAACTATGACAACCAACCTTACCAACAACACAGTGACGGCAACAGAAACTCGCATCGGCTCTTGGGCGTTTTATAACGTGCTCATCAGCTTCACGGGCGCGCCGAGTGCGGGCAACCTAGCGTTGAACCTGCCATCTGGTAGGACAATAAACACTGCAGCACTTCTCAGCACTGACGCTACAAGCGGCAACAACCTCCCTCATAGCTCAGGAACCTATAGAGATGCAGGAACAATTAGCTATCCGCTGACAATAGCGTACAACAGTACAACTTCTGTGGTGCTCTTCTACACAGACGATGCCGCTGCTGGTGTGGTGGTACAGAACAACATCACGGCCACAACTCCTACCACAATCGCCAACACTGACTACATCAAGATGAGTTTTGCAGTCCCCATCGCCGAATGGGCCGGCAGCGGCACCGTCAACTTAGGGCCTGGGGCTCAGGTCACTTACATTGCTGATGATGGCTCTTCAGATGTGTTTGGGCCAAACGGAGCGCTGGTTCCTAGCATCGCGTTTGGTTCGGGGGTTACTGACCGAGTTATTACGCTTAGCAACAAACAATCGACACTTAGCTATGATTTAGAAATAAATTACAGGGGTTTTGGCTGGGCTAAAGCAAGTGACTTGTTTCCTTACACAACAGGTAACAATGCCTCGGCCACAAACGGCTACGGTATACAGGCGTTTCACTCTTCGGCTACGGAATACACGGTTAGATTTGGTAACAGAGGTACTAAAGTAGCCGCGTCTAACGTAGATAACGGGTCAGAAAGCTGGGCTACAGAAAACACTAATGGAACGCGGTTTAGACTTGTTGTTGCTAATCCCTCAAGCCCGGTTGGGTATGGTAAGTCCAACTCTAACGAGTTTGGCCTGGTTGCCCCTAGAAGGGGACAACAGGCGCTGACTGTGACGAGTACGCTCCCTAGTTGGAGCACAACTCGGGCCGTGGGCGTTTATTATCAAGACCAAGACGGAAACCACAGGCTTAAATTCAACTTTACGGGGTCTTGTGCGGCGGGCGCGCGCACGTCCGGTACATGGGCTATTACTGGAGTTACGTGGAAAAACGTTGCTAACTTTTTGCAATGCGTTTCTGGGTTTAGTAACGGAGGCGGTGCCGCCGTCGGAGCTTATACGACGCCGCCTAACGGCAACTCAATAAACCTGGAACATCTTTCTTCGACAACCACGCTGTACTGCATTTCCGGCGACGTCGAACTCGAATCTAGACCAAGCTGGGCATAAGCCATGGAACATCTAGAGCGTGTTTTAGACAAACTAGACCGCATCGATGAGCGCTTGGACTTAAGCAATTGACGCCCTTGCCGGTTTAGCGTAAAGTAGGAACCGGCTCTTTTTTCTCAATACATGGCCTCCATAAGGAGGACAGCGATAGTGGGTTACAATAAAGATAGCCAGGTCGAGTTCGACTCGATAGACAGAGCCAGCATCGCCTTGCAGCGCGACCGGCGCACGATAGCTAAGGCGATCGAGAGCAATAGATGTGTAAACGGGTATTTTTGAAAGTTTAAGGAGTAGATATGCCACAGTTTTTTCAAGACAACATCCCGCTGCTCCAGAGGGACACTGGAACGCAGATCAGCATGCCAGCGACGTACAACGGCCAGCTAGCGCGCGCCCGCGTGGCCGGCCAAGGCTACCGCTGGTCCTCCGCCCTCGCCTGCAACCTAGCCACCACCGGACTCGGCGGCCTCGATACCGGCGCACTCGCGGCCAACACCCTGTACCACGTGTACCTCTGCGTCAGCAGCAACATCGTAGGACTGGTGGTCAGCGCCAACGGCCCCAGCACGGGACCGACCGGCTTCAGCCAGAACAGGTACGTCGGGAGACTTCGAACACAGAGCGGCAGCGCGAACGTGGCAGAGCTCGCGGTAGTCAACGTGATCGTCGGAGCTGGCGATGAGATCCCGATGCCGATAGTAGGGGAGTGGCAGAGTTATACGCCTACCGTTGTTAGCGGTTGGACCGGCGGAACTTTGGGCGGGCGCTACAGACGAGTCGGTAGCAACATGGATGTTGAAATAAGTATTGTTTCTCCAACAAGCTGGACCGGCAATATTGAAGCGAGGATTCCTACGGGCTTTACTGTCGATACAACTGCCATCCCAGCAGCAGCTCCTGGAGAGCGCTTTCCAGTTGGTCAAGCCGTATTTGTCGATGACTCCGCTTCGACTCGATACCTAGGTACGGTCGTCTATTATACGACTACATCAGTTCGCATCTGGTCAACTGCTGGGGTAGATGTCTGGGCACCCATCGCCGGTAGACCTGTTGCAGGACAAAACGGTGCCGATGCAATCCATTTGACAATGACCGTCCCCATCGCCGAGTGGCAAGGTCTCTTCTCCTAAACCCTTTAACTTAACGAACATTAAACGAGGATCAAGCATATGTCACTTACCGGCACCGGCAGCTTAAGCCTAAAGAAAACGGATTTGTCCTCCGACCGCACCTCCGGCACCTACCGCAAGGTGCAGTTCGCCCACAAGGCCGCCGGCGGCGAGACCGGCATCAACCTGGCGGCCATGACGCTGCCGTCCTCGGAGATGCCTGGGTTCGTCCAGCCGACGCAGGCGGAGCTCGCGGCGTGCCAGCTTCTCTTCAACCAGCGGAACCTGACGCTGACCTCGTCCGTGCGCGGGACGCTCATCCCGTTCATGAGCTACGTGGTCGGATCGTCCACGCAGATAAACTTCACCGACTCCTTCGGCACCGCGCTTCCGGGCGAGGTCTTCGTGGGCGTCATCGACGGCACCAACCGCGACGGCGTGAGCGGAGCCGCCGCGAGCAGCATCGTGGCCACCGGTACGCTTCTGGCCGGAGCCAGCGACTTCAACGTCGGCACCCCGTTCGTCACGAACCTCTATCCTACGCAGCAGATCGGCGCGGTTTTAGTCTATCTAGACGGCCAGCTGATGATGCGGAACTCCGGCAACGCGACGGCTGCGCCATCCGCGGACGGCAACTACCAGGAAGTAAGTTCCGGCGGCGGTTACTCGAACCTGATCCGCTTTAATATCGTCGATAACTTGAACGACCGCGCGGTGACGGTGGTCAGCAACGGTAGCATGGTCGAGCAGCCTTCGGGCAGCATCAAGGCCACGGTAGAGACCTTGGCCGGACAGCAGGACGCAGTGATCCAGACCGTAGCGGCATTGGCCGGCGTTCCTACCAGCAACTTCTACGCGGCGCCGAACAACGTCGATATGCTTAGTTTTGGAAACTCGGTCTTGGCGTTGAACCAGAGCGCGGCACTGAAGAACGTGAGCAACACGTTCACGCAGCCGCAGAATATCCCAGGCAAAACGGATGGTACGGCGGTGGCTCCTGGGTACATTGGAGAACGCATCACCTGGGCTACTCCGCCGTCGCTTCAGGCTGCCACCACTTCTTTATCAGATTGGACAAATGCTAACATTGTTCTTACTCCAGGTACTTGGCAGATTTTTGGAAGTTTTTTTGTTACAGGAACAACTGCTACATCCATTGGAGCAGCAGCTACTACAGTGGTACAAATTACGGACGCTTCAAACACAGTTGTGCAAAATATGGAAAGTCAAATGTATATAATTAATTCCGGCTCTTCTGCCTTAACTATAGGTTCTACAGTGGCACTGTATGGAACGGTAAGTATTAACACAACAACAACATATAAAGTAAGATTACAGAAAGCAGAAGCTGCAGCAACTTGTCAAATTTATAATACTGCTTTTGCTCGCAGCGTGTTTTACGCCGTCCGCATCGCCTAAACTTAAACTAAATACTTGAAAGGATAAAGATATGAGTATGGAACTTGTGCGTAAACCGGCTAGCTCATCCAACGACGGAGAGCTAGACTCATCCTCAGCACAGACGATAGCAGGAGCGAAGACGTTTACGGGAGCGTTGACTCCTTCAGGTGGGATAGTTGGAAGGACGGACGGGGTTGCGGTTCCGGCGGGTCAGATCGGGGAGACGCCAGTAGCCACTGCAAAGTCCGCAACCGGAGGAGCAGCATATACGATTGAAGCATCAACCAACCTGACGTCTACGCCTAACAATGTTTGCGCAGTAACGCTAAACAGAGGAACCTATCTAGCCGCAGCGTTTGTTTCAATTACAAATCATGCGTCGGCTTCAAATCTTCAAATTTCCTTGAGGCTAGGTTCGACTTCGGTAGCTCCTACGGGAGTATATCAGGTTGGCGTAGCTACCAGTGGCGAAGGGGCAATATCCATACCTATGACTCCAATTGTAATCACAGCAGATGGAACGGTACTTAATCTACAAGCAGTAAATAACTTTTCAGCTGGTACAACTGCAAGAGCCGTAGAAGTACTAACTGTCGTTCGCATCGCTTAACCCGACCCCGCAAGTGGTCTCTCCCTGCTCTCGGCGAGACGGCGCTTAACGACCGCGGGGCAGAACGGCCCAAGGAAGTGTGCTAAGATAGATATGGATACTCTGCGCTTAATCGACTCAAAGATACTAGAAAAAGCCAACAAGAAAGGT
>Ga0315906_10005807_pt1 | contig 15429 bp, 11 predicted proteins | sample LakEriMetagenome_4_FD_203526 | JGI IMG/M metagenome (GOLD analysis project Ga0315906, IMG submission 203526) | Freshwater fungal communities from buoy surface, Lake Erie, Ohio, United States - Buoy 2 MA122 | ecosystem: Environmental > Aquatic > Freshwater > Lake > Lake biofilm | place: USA...
AACCGGTTTGCGACACCTGCGGTGCTCCGGCCCCGGATGAACTCACGGGTTGAACGCCACAGACCAACAGCCGGTCGATCACCTCACGGTTATGAGCCTCGGCCAGAAATGCCTGCAGCGACTGCATGATTTCGAGACCAACGCCTTCAAGCGGCACCGCCAGCAACGGCTCTCCGCGTGCGCGTGCCCGGGTGTTGCGCTTCTGGATCTCGCTTTTCGCGATCGCCAGTGCCGACCACTCGGTCTGCAGGAGCGCTTGGAGGGAGCCAAAATGTCGAGCCAACACGCGAGCCACTTCCTCGCCAACATGGCGGATGCCGAGCGCGAAGATAAAGCGCTCGAGTCGGCACTGTCGCGAACGCTCAATGGCGGTCAACAGGTTGCGGGCCGACTTCTCCCCCATACGCTCCAGGGCGGTCAGCTGGTCCAGCCTCAGGCTGTAAAGGTCTGCTGGGCTTCGAACCTGATCACTGAGCACCAATTGCTCGACCAGTTTGTCGCCCAGGCCTTCGATATCCATGGCCCGGCGTTGCGCGAAATGAATGAGTGCCTGACTACGCTGGGCCTGGCAGAACAGCCCGCCCACACAACGCGCAGCCGCCTCGCCAGGCTCTCTCACCACCGCAGAGCCGCATTTCGGGCAGGCCAAGGGCATCACAAAGCGTCGCGCTGCGGCAGGTCGCCGCTCAGGCAAGGCACGAACCACTTCCGGGATCACATCCCCTGCACGTCGCACGATCACGGTATCGCCGATATGCAGGTCCTTGCGCTCGAGTTCGTCCTGATTGTGCAGGGTGGCATTGGTGACCGTCACCCCGCCTACGAACACCGGGCGCAGACGGGCCACCGGGGTGAGGGTCCCGGTGCGCCCCACCTGAACATCGATATCAAGCAGCTCGGTGCTGACCTCCTCGGCGGGGAACTTGTGCGCTATCGCAAACCGGGGCGCGCGCGCCACATAGCCAATGCGCTCATGCCAGGCACGTTGATCAACCTTGTAGACCACACCATCGATGTCAAACGGCAAGGACTCGCGCTGCGCGCCCACGCGCCGATAAAAATCGAGCAGTCCGGCGGGCCCTTCCTGCCGCTCACGCATGGTTCCTACAGGAAAGCCCAGGTCGGAAAGCCATTGCAGCATCTCGAGGTGTGAATCCGGAACCCGCCCCCCTTTTTCGAACCTGACCTCGCCCAGTCCGTAAGCCATGAAACGCAATCGACGCTGTGCGGTCAACCCCGGGTCGAGCTGACGAAGCGCGCCTGCGGCGGCATTGCGCGGATTGACGAACAGCTTCTCGCCGCGCGCCTGTTGCTCGCGATTGAGTCGCTCGAAGTCGTCTCTGAACATCAGGACCTCGCCGCGCACCTCCAGAACGCTGGGCACCGATGCGGGCTGCCCGTGCGAGCTTGCATGTGCCGAGGCCCTGGCCGCAGGATTCTCGGCCCCCCTCAGATGCAGGGGAATGGCGCGAATAGTCCTCAGGTTGGCCGTCACATCCTCCCCGGTGCTGCCATCGCCACGGGTGGCGCCCCGAACGAATCGTCCAGCCTCATAGCGCAGATTCACCGCCAGTCCGTCAAACTTCAGCTCACAGCAATAACGCAGGGCATCCTGCTCCGTAGCCGAAGCATCGAGGGCCTCACGAACGCGTCGATCAAATCCGACCACCTCTTCATCCGTGAAGGCATTCTGCAGTGAGAGCATCGGGAGTGCATGCACGATCTGGCCGAATCCCTCGGCCGCACGCCCACCCACACGCTGCGTGGGGGAATCGGGCGATGCATGCTCGGGGTACTCGAGCTCCAGCGCCTGCAGCTCCTTGAACAGGCTGTCGTACTCGGCATCCGAGACGGTCGGTGCGTCAAGCACGTAGTACGCATGGTTGTGCGCCTCAAGCGCTTCTCGCAGGGCCCCGATACGGGCGGCAACAGACGCATCAACCATGAGCGCTTAATTGAAGACGCGCAGCGCGGCGGGAGAGCCTGCATCCAGCCCCGCGCCGGCTAACTGCGCATAGTGCGACTGCAACTGCCGGGCCACGGCTTGAGCGGCGGCATCACTGAGCGGAGCAAGCGCATCATCAACCACCTTCGCATCGAGCAGTTCCGCACATCGACGTGCAGACTCGACCATCCTTGTCCAGGGCTGCTCTGCAGCCGGTGCTCTGGGCACATCGAGCACAAAAGTGAGAACCTCCGGACGCTCGGCCTGAACCAGGGTGAAAAGCACATCGCCCGACTGGGAGATCCGGGCAAAACGCTGGTGACCCCTCGGAAGCATCTGCAGGCTCTCGGCGATTTCAGTCACTCGAGCGGACAATATTTTGTGGGGCGCAAGCACGTTGACCCCGATCAGGGTATCGAGTCGCGCACAGAACTCGTCGACCTGACGGGCCCGTTCGAGCACGCCCATGGTCTCGGGCAAACGCAAATCTGGAACCCCGAGCTTGCCGGCCAGTCGCCTGAGTTTCTCGGCAAATTCGGCAAACTCGCTTGCGCTCAATGGCCCCTGCCGGTTGGCCAGGAGGATGCCCAGCCTCATTCGAGCGGCCACGCCTTCGGCCGCCCGGACATCGCACCAGCCCCCGTCAATCAACTGCACTTCTGCAATCACCGACTTGGAGCCGATTCGCGCCAGAGCCTGTGCGCCCGAGCGAAGCGCAATGCAATCTACGGGCGGCGACATCTGCAACACTGCAACGCAATCGATGCGGTCATCCAGCACCCCCCAGTCGGCGGCCGTGGGCAGATTGCCGCCATCCTGAGCCCTGCGCTGCGCGGTCACCCCCCTGCGCGAAGATTGCCCCGCCAGGCTTGAGGCATCCGAACCCGCCGTGGCCCCAGCACGATCCGAGGCGCGCTCCAGATCGGATGCGGCCGCGGGGCACTGCCCTTCATCGAGCTCGATCTCGGGTGGAAAGCGCTCGTCGATCGACGGGGTTGGGCGGGCGGGCGCGCAGACTCCCCGATCAACCTGCGAATCGGTCCCCAAACCAACCTGATCATTGAATTTCGGCTCAATCCGCGCTTCCAGCGACGCCCGTTTACCCGGCTGGGCGTCATTGGCATCGGTCCTGGCATTTGCCACTCGATCCGACGAATCATCGCGTTGGCCCCATGAGCCTGTGCGAGCCCGCCCCTGGAAGGCGTTGAACATCACCACCACCAACAGGGCGATGATCAGGAGTGCGCCCAGGCTCAGCCAGAGCGAGGAGGTGTCCCCCAGCCATTGACCTAAATTCATGCAGCCTCCGCAAATCGTGCTGCAGCATCGATGTCGACCGCCACGATGCGCGATACACCCCGCTCCTGCATCGTGACGCCAATCAACTGCTGGGCCAGCTCCATCGTGACCTTGCTGTGAGTGATGAACAGGAACTGCGTCTGTCCCGACATGCGGCGGACCATGGCGCAATAACGATCGGTATTGGCATCGTCTAGCGGCGCGTCCACCTCGTCAAGCAAGCAAAAAGGCGCCGGATTCAGCTGAAACAAGGCGAACACCAACGCAATCGCGGTCAGGGCCTTTTCTCCACCCGACAACAGGTTGATCGATGCATTGCGCTTGCCTGGCGGCTGTGCCACCACGGTGACGCCACTGTCGAGAATCTCGTCACCGGTCAATACCAGGCGAGCCTCGCCGCCACCAAAAAGCTCGGGAAAGAGGGTTCCGAAGTGACCATTGACGGTCTGAAATGTGTCCTGTAGCAGGGCTCGGGTCTCGCGATCGATCTTGCGGATCGCGTCTTCGAGTGTCTCGATCGCTTCGTTGAGGTCAGCCGATTGAGAGGCAAGAAATTCATGCCGCTCACGGGCTTGAGCGAGTTCGTCAAGCGCAGCAAGATTGACCGCACCAAGCGCCGCGACCGCGTTTGTGAGACGCGTGACCTCGCCTTGCAGCCAACTGGCCTTGGGGGCGGTCTCAAAGGCATCCTTCAGGACCTGCAGATCCACTTCGGCTTGTTGCAGCTGCTCATCGAACTGCTCGGCACCTAACCGGGCAGCCTGGATACCGAGTTGAAACTCAGCCAGCCGATCGCGCAGGGGTTGCTGCTCGCGCTCGCGCTGCAGACGCTGTTCCTCCAGTTCGCGCAATCGGGCGCCGCAGGCGTCAAGGCGGGCCCGCCCCTGGGTCAGGCCCTCCTCGGCCCGGACCCGCGCTTCCAGCGCATGTTGGAGGCCCGCGCGCGCGGTCTCATCGGAGAGCTCGTCGAGACGCGCCTGCAAGGACTGCAGTTCGACCTGCGCCTGCTCCCACTGCGTGGACGCCTGATGGGCCTGTGAACTCAACAGGCCCTGACGATCACTGAGGGTGCGCAGCGCAAAGTCGGCCTCCCGCTCTGCGCGCTCGGCATCGCGCTGCTGATCTCGGGCAGCTTCGAGCGCAGCGTGTGAGCGCTCAACCTCCTCGCGGGCCGCTTCCTCGTCTTCCTGGGCGACGGCCAGGGCCTCGTCAAGCGCCTCGAACTGAGCGATCAACTCTTCAAGCGCAGCCTGCCGTTCAGAAACGCGGGAATCAATCTCGGAAAGCTCGGTGCGCAGTCGTTCACGATCGGCCAGGGCCTGCTCAACTTTCTGCTCCAGACGGCCCGCCTCGAGACGCGCAGCAGAACCCTCCCTCAGAGCGGCGGACAGACCGTCCCGGGCGGCTGAGAGCGCGGCCCGGCAGGCGCTGATTTCAGCCTCGACACGCACGGCAGTGGCACGCGACTCATCGACCATCATCTCGAGGGCCCGCGACTCACGCTCCAGGTTGGTGAGCTCTTTTTGTCTCGAAAGCACACCATCTTGCTCGTGATCGGGAGCGTGTACCACGAGCGTGGTCAGGCTGATCAGGTGCCCCTGCGGAACCACAAATCGCGCACCCGCAGCCAACTCCTGTCGACGAGCCAAGGCCTGGGGCACATCATCGATGCACCAGAGTCCGTGCAACCAATCACGTACGACCTGTTCGACCGTGGTGTCCGTACTGCTGACCCGCTGACTCAGGGCCCTCAATCCTTGAGGGCCCACCGGGTCAGCCACCGCGCTGCCTGCAGGTGCCGGACTGTGAAAGCTCATCCGACCCGGGGCCTGCTCTTCTAGTAGCCCGGTCATCCGCTCGAGCTGACCCACTTCAAGGGATTGAAGACGCTCACGCAGGACCGCCTCAATGGCAGTCTCCCAACCCGATTCGATGGTCAGACGCTGCCAAAGTGGACGCAGACCCGCCAGACCGTGCTGCTCCAACCAGGGCGCCAGTCGCCCTTCACCGCGCAGGCGCTCCTGAATTTGCCTGAGGGTATCCGCGCGGGCATTGACCTGCGCCAGGCGGGAGGCTGACTCCCGCAGCGCATCTTGAGCCGGCGCACGCTGCGATTCGATCTGTGCCAGCCGCAGTTCAGCCTGAGTCTGGCTCTCACTGGCCAAAGCCTCAGCCTCGTCCGCCTGAGCGAGTCGGATTCGGGCCTGATCCAGTGCAGGCTGCGGCGGGGGTTCACTCTGCCCCAATGCATGACGCAGTTTCTCTGCACGGAGGTCCAGGTCATTCAGAGCATCTTCATGCGCCCGCTGGCCGGCGGCCAGCACCTGAATCCTCGACTGAACTTCCTGAGCCTTGCGGCGCGCTCCGTCCAGCCGATCGCGATGGGTCTGCAATTGATCTTCGAGCTCGGGAACCCCCGAGCTGCTCGCCTCCAGACGAGCCTGCATCGTCGCGAGGTCTTCTTCGGCCTGCGCCTGCCTCACCGCAATCGATTCGAGTTCCTGCTCACAGGTGACCTGACTCAGACGCGCCTGCTCGGCACGTGCCGAAGCCGCGGCCTGCTGCGCCCTGAGGTCAGCCTGAGACTGCACCACAAACTGGATTTCGCTCTCCAGGCGACTGACTTCGGCGGCACGTTCATAGTAGGCGCCCTGCAGGGCATGCACCTCATCACCCGCATCGAAATGCGCCTGACGAGTCGACTCGAGATCGGCCTCCAGACTGCGCTGAGCGGCCAGGACACCCTGGAGCGTGGTTTCAATCTCGCCGGCCTGCACGCTCAGGCGAGTCTGCTCGGCGAGCGCCTCATCGCGCCTGACCCACCACAGCGCATGCTGACGCTGTGTCCGCAGGCCCTCCAGTTCGCGATACTGGCGTGCCACCTCGGCTTGGCGTTCAAGCTTCTCGATTTGCCCGGTCAACTCGCGAAGGATGTCCTCAACCCGGGTCAGGTTCTCACGGGTATCCGACAGCCGGTTCTCGGTCTCACGACGACGCTCCTTGTATTTGGTAACGCCGGCCGCCTCTTCCAGGAAGACTCGCAACTCCTCCGGCCGCGCCTCGATGATGCGTGAGACTGTGCCCTGACCAATCATGGCGTAGGCCCGTGGCCCGAGACCTGTCCCGAGAAACAGGTCGTGCACATCCTTGCGCCGGACGGTCTGATTGTTGATCAGATAAGTGGATTGCCCATCCCGGGTTAACACCCGCTTGACCGAAATCTCTGCGTATTGAGCCCAGGACCCCGTCAGGCGGGTCTGGGCATTATCAAAGACCAGTTCCACACTGGCCCGGCCCGACTGCTTGCGCTCGGAGGATCCATTGAAGATCACATCCTGCATGGACTCCCCGCGCAACTCCGAGGCCTTGGATTCACCGAGAACCCAACGAACCGCATCCATGATGTTGGACTTGCCGCATCCGTTGGGCCCCACGACACCAACGAGCTGGCTGGGCACTTCGAACGAAGTCGGGTCGACGAAAGACTTGAACCCTGCAAGCTTGATCTGTTTGAGGCGCACGGCGATCGCAGAGGGCGCAACCCGACAGGCTCGCCACAGGTAGGAAATTCAGGGGTGATTCCGCGGGGCATGGGCCCCTCCGATAGAATCTTAGCCCACACGCCATGACTGCTTTGCGTCTAGGCGGCACTTTTGGCAGATGGGACACCCTCCTCTGCCCAACCCATGCCTGCACCGTCCAGCTGCAGTTACACATCTCAGCTGGACCGCGCCGTTCCACAAAAAATCCCCTCGCTCCTGACATGCCCAGCACCCCCGCCAAGACGCTCGACACCTTCCCCAATCCCGCGCCCGAGCGCGATTACCACATCCATATCGAGGCCCCTGAATTCACCTGCCTGTGCCCGCTCACCGGGCAGCCAGACTTTGCAACTTTGGTGCTCGACTACATCCCCGACCGCAAGAATATCGAGCTCAAAGGCCTCAAGCTCTACCTCTGGTCGTTTCGGGATGAAGGGGCATTTCACGAGGCGGTCACCAACCGGATCCTCGCCGACATGGTCAAGGCCATCCGCCCGAGATACATGCGCCTGACTGCTCGCTGGTACGTTCGCGGCGGCATCTTCACCACGGTCGTGGCCGAACATCGCAAAACCGGCTGGAAGCCTCAGCCTCGGGTCGAGCTTCTAGAGTTTGCGTCAGAAAAGCCCGTTAGATAATTGATTTTTATTAATTTAAGCTTAATATCTCAAGTAGTTTCTCAACTTTCTAATCGCTCGATCCACCGGACTCTCCTGAGGTGGGTTGGGCTGTTGGCCTCGCTTTAAAGTTGCTTCGCATCCTAAACTGCTGCCGGCATGCATGTCCGGCCGCGCCAGCATCCAGCCTGATTACCCCATTTCGATCACCCCTCTTCCTCTCCCCTACCTCCATGAGCCACCTGCAGACCCTCATCGAATCCGCCTGGGAACAGCGCACCGAACTCACCCCCGCCAAGGCGCCTGCCGAAATCCGTGAGGCGGTGGGTCATGTCATTAACGAACTCGACGCCGGCCGACTGCGTGTTGCAGAAAAGTTCCAGGGTGAGTGGGTCGTCCATCAGTGGATCAAGAAGGCCGTCCTGCTGTCTTTCCGACTCGAGGACAACCAGCCCATGCCCGCCGGGGCCCTTCAGTTCTATGACAAGGTTCCGACCAAGTTCGATGGGTGGGACGCCGCACGCTTTGCTGCTGCCGGCTTCAGGGTTGTGCCCCCCGCGGTCGCCCGCCGGGGCAGCTACATCGCCCGCAATGTCGTGCTGATGCCGTCGTACACCAACATTGGCGCTTACGTCGATGAAGGCACCATGGTCGACACCTGGGCCACCGTGGGTTCCTGTGCGCAGATTGGCAAGAATGTTCACCTCTCAGGAGGCGTCGGAATCGGTGGCGTGCTCGAGCCCCTGCAGGCCAATCCGACCATCATTGAGGACAACTGCTTCATTGGTGCCCGTTCCGAGGTCGTTGAAGGCGTGATCGTTGAAGAGAATTCGGTCTTGTCCATGGGGGTTTTCATCAGCCAGAGCACCCGCATCTACGATCGCGACACCGGAGAGGTTGTCTATGGACGAGTGCCGGCAGGCTCCGTGGTGGTCCCTGGCAGCATGCCTTCAGGCGATGGGCGCGTGAGCCTGTACTGCGCGGTCATCGTGAAAAAGGTGGATGCCCAGACCCGGGCCAAGACCGCCATTAATGAGCTGCTGCGAGGCATCTGAGTCACTCCTGACTGCCCCCCCGCCCCCGTTCGCCCGAGCTTGATGTCCAGGACCTGAAGCATGGCCATGGAACGACTGCTCGCGCTGATGGCCGAACGCCAGGCCTCGGACCTGTTTGTCTCGGCCGGGGCGCCCATTCAGCTCAAGATCAATGGATCCCTCATTGCGGTCAATCAACAGGTCCTCGATCCAGGGGCGGTCGAGCGATTGCTTCGTGAAGTGCTGACTGACCGTCAATGGTCCGAATTCGAGGCTCGCCATGAGCTCAATATCGGTTACGGTCTCAAGGAGGTCGGCGGGTTTCGGTTTTCCGTCTTTCGCCAGCGCGGTACCCCCAGTGCCGTGGTGCGTTACATCCCTTCCCGAATTCCCGAGGTCAGTAGCCTGGGCCTGCCGCCCATGCTCACCGAACTCGTCATGGAAAAGCGCGGACTGCTGCTCGTTGTCGGCTCGACCGGCTCCGGTAAATCAACCACCCTCGCCTCACTGATCGATTACCGTAGCCAGCAGGGCACCGGACACATCCTGACCCTTGAGGATCCGATTGAATACACCTTCAGGCATCGACGGTCGCTGGTCAACCAGCGTCAGATCGGCACCGATGCCGAGAGCCTCGAGATCGCGCTGCGCAATGCCCTGCGCCAGGCTCCCGATTGCCTGATGATCGGCGAGATCCGCGACCCCGAGACCATGACTGCGGCCATTGCCTATGCGCAATCGGGCCATCTGGTCCTCGCAACCTTGCACGCCAATACCGCCGTCCATGCGCTGACCCGGATCGTCGGTTTTTATGCCCCCGAGAACCGCGGGGTGATGCTGTCTGACCTGGCAGCCACCCTGCGTGCCGTGGTGTCGCAACGCCTGGTGCGATCGGTTTCCGGAGGGCGCATTGCGGCCGCAGAAATACTGCTCAACACCACGCTGATCAGCGAATTGATCGAACAGGGGCGCATCAACGAGATTCGTGAAGCGATGGACAAAAGCCTCGCCTCGGGATCGCAGACTTTTGAGACCGCCCTGATGCAACTGGTTCAGGAAGGCAAGGCCCTCACGGACGATGCTCTGGCGCAATCCGATTCGCCAACCAATCTGCTCTGGATGCTCGAAAACGCGAGCGCCGCCCCTGGCGCGGGTGGGTCTGCTGCCCATCGCGGACCGGATTTCATGCCCAGGCTTGGATGATCCCGTGAACGGCGCCCTGGCTCACCTTTACGGCATCGAAACCTGTGATCAGGTCCGCAAGGCCCGTCAATGGCTTCGCGCCCGATCGATCCCGGTGGATTGGCATGACTTCCGCAAGGAAGGACTGGCCGCTGACCGGCTCGCGTTCTGGATGAGCCATCTGCCCTGGGATGCCCTGATCAATCGGCGCGGCCTGACCTGGCGACAGTTACCTGCGGGTGAACGGGCTCGGGTGGTCGATGCCAGCAGTGCGGCCGAACTGATGCTCGCTCACCCCACTCTGCTCAAGCGCCCCGTCCTCGAACTCGAGCAGCGGATTGTGGTGGGGTTTTCAGAGCCGCTCTACGGCGGGATTTTCGACGTCTCCCGCCCCGTCATCTCGCCCTCAGCACCCAAGCCATGAATGCCCCTCTTGTGTTGGATGAGATTTGCCCGGTCCGCTCCCTGACCGAGACTCTGGTTCGTCTGCGCTCGGTCAGCCCAGAAGATGCAGGCTGCCAGCAGCTGATCGCAGAGCGTCTGTCCCGATCGGGATTTGCCTGCGAATCCCTTCGCTTTGGCGAGGTTGACAACCTCTGGGCGGTGCGCGACGGGGGACGACCCGGTCCGCTCTTCGTCTTTGCCGGTCATACTGATGTCGTCCCTGCCGGACCACGTCAGTGGTGGCATGCCGATCCGTTCGAGCCGACCGAGCGCGACGGTCAGTTGATCGGCCGTGGCGTCGCCGACATGAAAAGCTCGCTTGCAGCCATGGTGGTTGCCATCGAGGCTTTTTTAAGCGCTCGGCCCCGTTTTGCCGGTCGAATCGGGGTGCTGCTGACCTCCGATGAAGAAGGTCCAGCCGTCGATGGCACGGTTCGTGTCGTGCAGATCCTTCAGGAACGGGGCATTCGAATCCAGCACTGCATCGTGGGCGAACCGACCTCGCTGGCTCGCCTGGGTGACATGATCAAGAATGGCCGGCGTGGATCGCTCAATGCGCGTCTTACCGTCAAGGGCATCCAGGGGCATATCGCCTATCCACATCTGGCCCGCAACCCCATTCACGAGCTCGCCCCTGCCCTCGCTGCACTGGTGGCCGAGCGCTGGGACGAGGGTAATGCCTACTTTCCGGCCACCTCCTGGCAGGTCGCCAATCTCAACGCGGGGACCGGGGCGAGCAATGTCATCCCCGGTGAAGCGGTTCTCGATTTCAATTTCCGGTTTTCAACCGAATCCACGGTCGATGGGCTCAAGGCGCGAGTGCACGCCCTGCTTGATGCCCACCAGCTCGAGTACACCCTGGACTGGAAACTTTCGGGTCTGCCCTTTCTCACGCCCCGCGGTCGGCTGACTGACGCAATCAGCCTGGCTATTGAGGCCGAAATGGGCTTGACCACCGAACTCTCCACCACCGGAGGCACCTCGGATGGCCGTTTTCTGGCGGCTATTTGCGATGAAGTCATCGAATTCGGCCCGCCGAACGGAACCATCCACAAGAGCAACGAGAGCATTCCCCTGGACTGCCTGGCGCCTCTGTCCAGGATCTACAGACAGACCCTCGAAAGACTTCTGGCGTGAGCGCCCCGCTTCGACCTCAGCCTGATGACCAGGCCGTCCGGGTGCATCTCAGAACGGTGCGCGACCTCTGGCGTCATGCCGTCAGTCGCATGCGGGCAGCGGATGCCTTTTTCGGGCATGGCACCTCGAATGCCACCGATGAAGCAGCCTGGCTCGTGCTCTGGGGCCTTTATCTGCCACTCGATCGCCTAGACGATTTTCTGGATGCAGCCCTGTCCGATCAGGAAATCGATGGCTTGCTGCAGTTGATCGCCCGACGCTGTGACGATCGTGAGCCTTTGGCCTACATCACCGGCGAGGCCTGGTTGCGCGGGTTGAGGTTCCTCAGTGACGAGCGAGCCCTAGTACCACGCTCCCCAGTTGCCGAGTTGCTCGAAACCGATGCCCTCGCGCCCTGGCTTGACTCCGATCAGGTGAGTCAGATCCTCGATCTGTGCACCGGCGGCGGAAGCCTGGCAATTTTTGCTGCGCTGGCCTACCCGCAGGCACAGGTCGTGGGTGCAGACCTCAGCCCCGAAGCACTGACACTGGCCACCGAAAATATCGCTCTGCACGAACTGCAAGACCGGATCCGTCTGGTGCAGGGCGATCTGCTTGAGCCGCTCCAGGGGGAGCGCTTCGATCTGATCGTGTGCAATCCGCCCTATGTCAACAGCCAATCCATGGATGCCCTGCCCACCGAATACCGCCACGAGCCCCGAAAGGCCCTGGCTGGAGGGGTGGATGGTATGGATCTCGTGCGCAGGATTCTGCAGTCCGCGCCTGAGCACCTCCATCAGCGAGGCATGCTGCTGCTTGAGATCGGCCACGAGATCGATCACTTCGAGGCGGCATTCCCGCGACTCGAATGCGCATGGCTGTCCACCGATGAAGCGGATCGCCAGATTGCGCTGATCAGCCGCGACGCCCTGGGCTCCCTGTGATCCGCCTACGGGGTCTGACCCTGGCCCGCGCGGGCAGGGCCCTGATGCGAGATGTCGATGTCCAGATCGCGCCCGGCGAGCGCATGGCTCTGGTGGGCGACAACGGCAGCGGCAAGTCAACCCTGCTGGCGGCGCTAGACGGCGATCTGATCCCTGAGGCCGGCGCCATCGATCTGCCAGCACGCTGGCGTGTGGTTCGGCTGATGCAATCCCTGCCCGCAAGCGATGCGCCCGCGTGGTCCTTTGTCATGCAGGCCGACACCGCACTGATGCGGGCCGCGGATCAACTCGCCCAGGCACAGGCCGTCAATGACGGCATGGCCATCGCGCAGGCGCATGATGACTGGCTCGCACTCGAGGGACCCAGTGCGCCCGCCCGCGCCCGCGAACTGCTGCATGGACTGGGGTTTTCGGAGCAACAGTCCGAAGCGCCGGTGACGCATCTGTCGGGGGGCTGGAAGATGCGTCTGAATCTGGCTCGGGCTCTGATGGCCCCCGCCGACCTGCTGCTGCTCGATGAGCCCACCAATCACCTCGATCTGGATGCCGTATTGTGGCTGGAGCGACGGCTCGCACGGATGTCCTGCACTCAGATTCTGGTCTCTCATGATCGCGATTTTCTGGACCGGGTGGCTCAAGCCACCCTGCACCTGGAGGCCGAAACCCTGACCCGCTACAGCGGGGGTTATTCGGCCTGCGAGCAGGCGCGCGCGGAGCGGGCCGCGCAACGCGAACGGGCCGTGGTCGCGCAAGCATCCCGCATTGCCCATCTCCAGGGGTTTGTCGAACGCTTCCGGGCCAAGGCCACCAAGGCAAGGCAGGCTCAGTCTCGCCTCAAGGCCCTGGAGCGCATTGAGCGACTTGCTCCACTGCGCGCACGGCGATCGGTCGACTTTTCCTTTGCGCCGGTGGGCGATTGCCCGGATCCGCTGGTCAGAGCACAGGCGATCGATGTCGGCTACGGCGAGACAACCATCGTGCAGGGCGCGAGCCTCACCGTCGGACGCGGCTCACGCATTGGCGTGCTGGGCCGCAACGGCGCGGGCAAGACCACCTTGATCCGTACCCTCGTGGGCGAGTTGACCGAACTCGGTGGCGAACTCAATCGATCGCGATCGGTCAGAGTGGGCTACTTTGCCCAGCAGCAGGTCGATGGCCTGATCGCCGAGGCGAGCCCTCTCCACCATATGCAGCGACTCGCCCCCACCGAGCGGGAGCAGGCTTTGCGTGACTGGCTGGGTCGCTTCGGTTTTCGCGGTGAGGATGCCACCCGGGCCGTAGGGCCCATGTCGGGGGGCGAGCGAGCGCGCCTGGCGCTGGCCATGCTGATCTGGGGCAAGCCTCAGCTACTGGTCCTCGATGAACCCACCAATCACCTCGATGGCAGCACCCGCGACGCCTTAGCCGAAGCGCTGGCCGAGTTCGACGGGGCGCTGCTGCTGGTCTCCCACGACCGCTACCTGTTGCGCGCTACGGTGGACCAGTTCGTGCGGGTCGGTGACGGGCGCATGGATCTCTTTGAGGGCGACCTCGAAGACTACGCCCAGTGGCTTTTGCAGCCAGACGCGGCTGGCCTTCGCGATCATGGCGCTCAAGGGGCCGCCGCCTCAGGTGAAACGATTGAAGAGTCGCGATCAGAAGCGGGGGCGCAAGCAGGAGTATCACGTAAGGAAGAGCGTCGTGCTGCCGCTCAGGCTCGGGCCCAACGGGCGGTTTTGCGCAAGCCGCTGGAGCAGCGCCTGAAAGGGATCGAGCAGGCGCTGGCCCGCATCAGCCAGCGCCTACAGGAGCTTGACCTCAGACTCGCCGACCCCGACAGCTTTCGAGACCCCCAGGCAGGTGCGGAGCTGGCTCGTGAACGATCGGGTCTCGATGCCGAGCACAGTCAGCTCGAAGAAGCCTGGCTGGAAGTCAGCGAGCAAATCGAACAGCTCCCTGTCTGACTGCGCAGCTCCCTTCGTCTGACTGCGCAGCTCCCTGTCTGACTGCTCGGTCCCCCGTTTGACTGCGCAACGCCCGCGCCGATGAGCGGCGCCCTCGACCCGAGCCCGCAGCAGGCAGCAGTTACAATCCTGGGATCGAGAAAAGAACCGCACGGGGAGACTCATGAGCAGCGAACTGGTCGATCAGAATGTCGGAACCACACCGGTTTCGGAGCGCCAGAGATTCGACGTCCGTGCACTCGAGCAATGGATGCAGACCCATGTCGAGGGCTTTGCCGGCCCGCTCACGGTCGAGCAGTTCAAGGGCGGCCAGTCCAACCCCACCTTCAGGCTCAGCACCCCCTCGCGGCGCTACGTCATGCGCTCCAAGCCCGGTCCGGTTGCGCGCCTCTTGCCCTCCGCCCATGCCATCGAGCGCGAATACAAAGTCCAGAGCGCCCTGGCGGGCACTGATGTGCCTGTGGCAAAGATGTTCGGCCTGTGCGAGGACGAGTCCGTGATCGGGCGGGCGTTTTACATCATGGATTGCGTGGAAGGCCGAGTGCTCTGGGAGCAATCCCTGCCGGGCATGAACCACGAACAGCGTGTCGCGATCTACGATGAAATGAACCGAGTGATGGCCGCCCTGCATCGTGTGGATCTGCAGGCAGTGGGGCTGACGGACTTCGGCAAACCGGGCAACTACTTTGCACGGCAGATCGGACGCTGGTCCAAGCAGTATCAGTTGTCTGAAACCGATCCGGTTCCAGAGATGAATCAACTCATCGAGTGGCTGCCTGCCAACATCCCTCAGGGTGATGAGACAACGATCGTCCATGGCGACTACCGCCTGGACAACATGATCTTTCATCCCACCGAGCCGCGCGTGCTGGCGGTTCTCGACTGGGAGCTCTCGACCCTGGGCCATCCCCTGGCCGACTTCTCCTACCACTGCATGAGCTGGCACATTCCGCCCGCTCAGTTCCGGGGCATTGCCGGGCTTGACCTATCCGCCCTGGGCATTCCCGATGAAGCCACTTACATCCGGCGCTACTGCGAACGCACGGGTCGCGACGCGATCGGACACTGGGATTTCTACCTCGCCTACAACTGCTTTCGCCTGGCGGCGATTCTGCAAGGCATCGTCAAGCGGGCCCTGGATGGCACCGCCTCCAGTCCGCAAGCCCTCGAACAAGGGCAGCGGGTGCGGCCCCTGGCCGAGCTGGCCTGGTCGTTTGCTCGCAAGGTCGGCGCCTGAGTCGCTTGTGGGTCGCCTGACTCAGCTCATTCGCTGCTTTCGCCCGAACCGCCTCAATTCCGTTCATTCACGCTTCAGATCACCCTTCACTCACGGAGACCCGCATGGATTTCGAATACAGCCCCA
>Ga0315906_10005808_pt1 | contig 15429 bp, 12 predicted proteins | sample LakEriMetagenome_4_FD_203526 | JGI IMG/M metagenome (GOLD analysis project Ga0315906, IMG submission 203526) | Freshwater fungal communities from buoy surface, Lake Erie, Ohio, United States - Buoy 2 MA122 | ecosystem: Environmental > Aquatic > Freshwater > Lake > Lake biofilm | place: USA...
TCTGGAGGAGTCGATTCATCGGTTAGCGCCTATCTACTTAAACAGCAAGGCTACGATGTTACTGGCATATTTATGCAAAACTGGGAAGATGACGATAATAGCGAATACTGCACCATAAAAGAAGATAGTATGGATGCGATTGCAGTTGCGGATTGCCTCGGAATTGATATCGAAATCATAAACTTTGCTACAGAATATAAAGACCAAGTATTTAAATATTTCTTAGATGAATACCAAAACGGTAGAACACCAAACCCCGATATATTATGCAATTCAGAAATAAAATTTAAAGCGTTTTTATCCCATGCTATTAATATTGGCGCTGAGTTTATAGCAACTGGACATTATGTAAATAAAATCCAAGACCATAACACTTATCAATTAGCTAAAGCTCTTGATGCAAACAAAGACCAAAGCTATTTTTTATACCGCCTAAATCAATATCAAATTTCACACTCATTATTTCCGCTAGGTAATTTAGAAAAACCTATGGTTCGAGAAATTGCAAGTAAGATAAACCTACCTAATGCCCAAAAAAAAGACAGCACTGGTATTTGTTTTATCGGCAAACGACCGTTCAGAGAATTTTTAAAACGCTATATGCCATTAGCACCTGGTAAAATGCTCACCCCAAATGGTAAAATAGTGGGAGAGCATATTGGATTAATGTATTATACTATTGGACAAAGAAAAGGCTTAGGAATTGGTGGGCTAGGTGAACCATGGTTTGTCGCTGAAAAAAACTTAAGAACTAATGAACTAATTGTAGTACAAGGACACAATCATCCATTATTGCTTAGAAAAGAACTAATAGCTAACCAACTAAGTTTTGGGAGTGAAACTAAACCCAAAGAAGGCAAATATAGCGCAAAGACTCGCTATCGCATGACTGAGGCTAGTTGTTATTTATCTTATCTAGATAATGACAAAATTAAACTCACCTTTGATGAACCACAATGGGCCATTACCCCTGGGCAATCAGTAGTTATATATGATAATAATACTTGCCTTGGTGGTGGCATAATTACTAAGTAACTACTGTGCTAATCAATTATATTAATTAGTTGTCACTGCGGAGGGATAGCATGGCAGTCTCATAATAAAACTCTGACTGCAGCAGTATTCTGCTAAAGAAGTGTGCCTCGCAATGACGATGCTTTTCATATAAACTGAGTAATAATAACTTATAAAGGAAAATAATACCATGGCAAAAAACACCAACTATGTATCTGATGCAACACTATTTATTAATGACTTAGTACAAAAAAGACCATATTTAAGAGAACAACAAGAAACCTTACGCAAAACATGGTGGGATAAAGAAGAACAAGAAGTTGTTACTGAATCACAATTAGATAAAGAAAATATCAACCCTGATAGTTATGCTTATTTTTCATACCCGCAAGAATAAATAAAAATGCTTAAACTACAAATTACCAACGAATTATATGAATATGTGTTAGAACATTCTATTAAAGAAAACCAAGTTTTACAAGAGATTCAGATATATAACAAAAGTCTTGCCAATGGTATAATGCAAATTCCTCCTGAACAAGGACAATTTATGGCACTTCTTGCTAAAATAACATATGCAAAAAAATACTTAGAAATTGGTGTATTTACTGGATATAGTTCTTTGATAATGGCAGAAGCCATGGGACCTAAAGGTAAAGTTTACGCTTTAGATAGCAACCAAGAAATTTTGGATACTGCATTATCTTTTTGGCGCAAAGCACAAGTAGAGCAGCAAATCATACCTATTTGCGGTAACGCTTTGGAAAGCTTAGCAAATTTATGCACCCATGAGCATCCAGGCACTTTTGACATAGCCTTTATTGATGCAAATAAAAATGATTACAGAAAATATTTTGAATATTGTTATCGACTCGTAAAATCTGGTGGTATAATACTTATTGATAATGTGCTAATGCAAGGCAAAGTAATTGAAACACCAGCACCTAACTATGCAAAAGCAATACATGAGTTTAACCAATTTATATTCAATGACAAGAGAGTTGAAATTAGCTTATTGCCTATTGCTGATGGTTTAACCATTGCTAGAAAGATTTAATAATAGTTATTTTAGTTAAGTATGTTACGCGATTGCCACATCATTATTGCATAATGGCTCGTAATGACAGTCATAGAAAGATAAAATTGTGAAACATTATAAACGCCGCGGTAAAAATATTATTAATCAAATGAATGTAGTACCTTATATCGATGTTATGCTCGTATTACTAGTCATTTTTATGGTAACTGCCCCGATGTTTGTGCCTAAAGTAATTAATTTACCTAGTGTTGGCAAAGCATCACAGCTTAATCAACCTCCAATTGAAATTAGCATAGAAAAAGACAAACGCTATACTATAACTCAGAATAATAAAACAACATCTGCATCTAATGTTAATGATGCTATAATCCAAATTAATGCGTTACTAACAAATAAAAGCACTCCCGTGGTAGTTTCTGCAGATAAAGAGACTCGTTATAATGATGTGATTACTATTGTAGATAAATTATATGCAGCTGGAATTAAAAAAGTTGCTTTAGTAGTTAAAGAGCATGATTAACATGGCAATCGTATAATGACTAATAAAAAACATACCTATAGTAATATTATTTCATTAATATTACATATTTTGATTGTATGGGCAGCTATTAGCCTACGTAGTGCGCATATTATAACTCCATCACGTTCTGATGGTATTGAAGTTAGCTTAATTGCTGCTAATGATATTCCACAACCAGAAAAACCACATGTAATAACAACACCACCTACACCAAATCCAATACAAACCCTAAATACTCCAGCAGATGTAAATATTAAGCAAGAAAGCACACCACTACCTAAGGTAGCTCCAAAAGCTATAAAGCAAAAGCCAGTTGTCGTAACGCCACCTATAACGACACCACCAGCTATAAAACCAGAGCCTAAACTAAAATATAAAACTAAGCCTAATGCTCAAATAACTAATACATTATTGGATCAGCTAGATGCAACTACAGTTTCAGGAAAAAGCAAAGGAAAAACCACTGGCGGAACAAATAGTGGGACCTCAAATAGCAATAACATGCTCAATAATTATGCTGATTTGGTAATTAGCACCGTAAGACCATATGTAAATATTCCAGAAGCTATAAATAGCAATGCTAAAGCGGTTGTTAAAGTAGTGCTTTTACCAAGCATGCAAGTTTATCAAGTTAAATTGATAAAATCATCAGGCAATACAGAATATGACAATAACGTACAACAAGCCATACAAAACGTTAAAGTGTTTCCACCGCTACCAGAGGATGCAAATTGGACAGATTATAGGATACTATATTTAACCTTCACTCCAGAATAGAAAGAAATTATGAAAAAAAGTCTATTGGTATGTGTTGCTTTGCTTAAGATAACACTTAGCCACGCGGATCAAAATATTGAAATTATTGGCGGTAACAATATAAGCACCCCTCCTATTGCAATAATGGATTTCACAAATAATGATGATAGCGGGAATAATAATATTGCTAACATTATTGCCAATGATATAAATGTTAGCGGTGATATAAAAGCTATTAATATTAGCAGTAACCAAAAGCAAATAGAAAGCAACATAACATATATTGTAAGTGGTGTGGTTAAAGGGGATAATATATCCTATACTTTACAGCAAAATAATGAATCTAGTACCGTTGTATTAACTAATACTATAGTAAATCTCAATAAAAATACCCGTCTGGCAGCACATACCATTAGTAATCAAATTTACCAGAAACTAACTAATACTCCTGGAATATTTACTACAAAAATCGCCTATATTGCCCAAGATAAGAGAAATTACAAATTAATAGTTGCTGATTATGATGGTTTTAACCCCAAAGTAATACTATCAACTAAAAACATTATTGCCTCATTAGCATGGAGTCCAAATGGCTCACAAATAGCTTATATTTCACTTGAATCAGGCAAACCAGTAGTATACGTACAAAATGTATATACTCCTAGCCGTTTTATTGTTGCAAACTTTCCGGGCTCAAATTCTTCACCAACATTTACACCTACTGGATCCCAACTTGCTGTCACCTTAACTAAAGATTCTGGCTCACATATATATTTAGTAGATAATACTGTATTTAGCTCTAATTCTTCAGCAATACCATTAATAAGTGATGGGAGTATTGATACCGAAGCTGATATTGGAGCAAATGAAAATATAGTTTTTACTTCCAATCATGATGGTGGACCACAAATATTTATGGCTAATCTGAGTAACACAAGCGCACCTAAACGTTTAACAATAAATCTAGGTAATTATAATACTACCGCAAGACTTGCCCATAATTTAAGCAAAATTACATTTATTCATCGAGATATGGGGACTTTACGCACTTATGTCCAAGATTTGAGTACTGGTGCTAATTATCCAGTTAGTATGGGCACCAATCTTGATACCGCACCAAGTTTTGCCCCTAATGATAAACTAATCTTATTTTCTAGCGGTAACGCAGTTTATATAGTAAATACTAATGGAACTACCCAGACAAAATTAAACACCATCAACTATAATCAGATTATTGATCTACGTTGGGCAAATAATTATTGATTTAGATTGCTTAAATCTTCACCATATTCTATGGATCTCCGAGTCACACGCTAGCGTGATGACCGAAGATGACATAACTAAAATTTCTCAAATGCCCAAAATATGTTTTGGGCGTTATTCCCTATATATATTTGCTTAATGTTACCTGAAATATCAATTAACTCAATATCTCCAAGCTCCACAAAGCCAGCCATATCGATTTTATTACTATTGTTAACCTCTACCCTTAATCTTGTTATGGCAACTACGCTAAAAGATTTAATGTTATCGATTCCACCTAGATACTTTACAATAGTTGCAGCTAATTTTTGAGTTTTATCATCAAGCACTATATCAGTAGCTATTTTTAAATCATGTAGCTCTGTAGTATGATTTTTGGGTTCTGTTAAATGAGTTGCATGATTAGCTGCCATTGCTTGACGAATCTCACCTGCCACTATATCTGCTGTAGGGCCAATAATAACCTGCAACGTTTCTTTAGTAGGAGCAATCACCCCACGCGCACCCAAAGCAGATAACATATCTTTATTAATATTACCTGAATCTAAAACGGTAAGACGTAATCTTGTAGTACACGCATCAACTACAACTAAATTGCGACTACCGCCTAAAGCATCAATAAATTGTAAAGGGCGCGAATCAGCCCTAACCATATTTAACATTTGATTAGTAACATCTCTACCAATAGTCTTTAAATTATATTTACGAATAGCAAAATCAAAAATTATAAAATATATCGCAAAAAATATAAAACCCACTGGAATCAAATATAATGGATGGGTATCTAATTTGTAAAATAATATATAATCAATCAAGCCCGCAGAAAATGTAAATCCCATATGCACATGTAATAAATACATTACGGCAAGTGAGATGCCAGTTAATACTGCATGAATCATAAATAATGCTGGAGCTAAAAACACAAACGAGAACTCAACAGGTTCAGTTACTCCAGTTAAAAAAGAAGTTAATGCCATAGAGGCTAATAAGCCAGCTACTGCTTTTTTATTTTCGCTAAAAGAGTTCTTGTACATAGCCAAACATGCAGCTGGTAATCCAAACATCATAATTGGAAAATATCCTGACATAAACCTACCCGCAGTTGGATCTCCAGCCATAAACCGTGCTATATCACCATGTACTATTGCCCCCGAAGAATTAGGGTAACTACCAAACACAAACCATACTAAATTATTAATTACGTGATGTAAGCCTGTTAATAATAGGAGACGATTAACTATTCCATAAATAAATAAGCCAATGCCACCTGAAGCAAAAGTCCAATTAGCTAAAATATTGATGCCATTTTGAATGGGTAACCAAATATAACCTAAAATAGTACCCAAAATAACGGCAACCACTCCAGTTGCAATGGGTACAAAACGCTTACCACCAAAAAAAGACAAATACTCAGGAAGGCGAATATCTTTATAGCGATTATACAGCGATGCGGTTACTATTCCAATTAAAATCCCCCCAAGTACCCCAGTATCTAAATCTTTATTAATATCAGTTATAACGCTTGTCATTACTAAATAGCCAACGCAACTAGCTAATGCTGCGGTGCCATTATTATCTTTAGCCAAACCAACTGCAATGCCTAAAGCAAAAAGTAACGGTAGATTATGAAAAACAACATTGCCAGCATCTGCAATATATTTAAGATTCATTAAATCAGGCTGTCCAATGCGCAGTAAAATCCCAGCAACTGGTAACAATGCTATTGGCAACATTAATGCCCGCCCCAAGTTTTGCAGCTTCTCAAAATTAAATTTCATTTATAGTCCTATGAAAAATATTCGTTATATAAAATAAGATTGCTCCACCATTGCTTTGCAATGGTTCGCAATGACTTTTATGCCTATGAAAATCTAATACCAACTCCAGGTTTAATTAGACTAATTAGCCATTTAGGATCGATATAAGCTGAGCAATAACTTTCTAACCTCAAGAGAGGTTGCCATACCTAAGCACTTCTGTGCAATCTCTTTACAATTAGCATAACTTAATTTACGAATCAGCGCTTTATTTTCTGGAATAGAGTTAATATTCATAGATAAGGTATTTATTCCTAAACCAATTAAAACTGGTAAAGCCAAACTTTCTGAAGCCATTAGCCCACAAACAGATACTGGTCTATTATGTATAGCCGCACCTTTTACTACTAAATCAATATTACGTAATACTGCTGGGTGCAAATGATCTATATGACTAGCTAATCTAGAGTGCTCTCTATCAATAGCTAATGTGTACTGGCTTAAATCATTAGTACCTATAGAGAAAAACGCCACTTCAGCTGCAAAGACATCACTTAATAAAGCTACTGATGGAACCTCAACCATTATGCCCAGTTCTATTGTAGACTTAATATTTAATTTTTTGATTAAATCATCTACTATACCTTTTGCTGTGCGGTACTCTTCAATAGTAGTTACCATGGGCAACATTATTTTTATATTTGGTTTATCTAAATTTAATATTGCAGTTAACTGGTTAATAAAGATTTCTCTATGCTCTAAACACAAACGTAAACCACGCATGCCAAGAACAGGATTAATCTCATGTGGCATGTTCAAATAAGCGATTTGCTTTTCGCCACCGGCATCTAATGTCCGCAGAATAAACGGGTTTTGTGGTTCAATATAATTAAGAATTTCTTGATAAACAATATTTTGTTGGGCAATTGTAGGCTCTTTGGATTTATCTAGAAAAATAAACTCAGTTCTAAATAAGCCAACTCCTTCAGCCCCATTATCTTTTAATGTTACAGCATCCTCTACACTACCTATATTACCTAAACAATTAATTACAACCCCATCTGTTGTAATAGCTTTATTTAAAGCATTATTTTTATCTGCCTCATGTTTTAGTTTTTCAGTAAGCATTATATCAGTTATTGTATTAACCTCCTTAATTGTAGGAGATAAATTTAAATATCCTTTTTTTGTATCCAAAATAACATCTGTTAATGTATTTTCAGTTAATAAACTCTCATCAACCCCGATAAGTAATGGGATACCCCGCATTTTAGCTAAAATTGCAACATGTGAGGTAGTCCCACCTCTTACTGATACTAATCCTACAACATGCTCATTAAGACTTAACATATCAGTGGGAGTTAGTTCATTTGCAATAATAATTGACGGAGAATTAAGTTCTAAAGACTGAATCTCTTTTCCATTAATCGCAGTTAAAATCCGATTACCTACATCTCTTAAATCTGTTTGACGCTCTATTAATAACTTATTTTTAGTATTTTCTAATACTCTACATTCTTGCTCAATAACTTTAGATATAGCATAACTTGAGGTTTTATTTTGTTTAATCACCTTTAAAGTTTCAGATAAAATATGCGGATCAGTTAATAAACCTAAATGTGCAGATAATATTCCTGTTAATGCCTTAGAACTTGAGCTTTTATGCATCTCGGATAACTTACTCTCAATATCGTTTTTTACTTTCTCAATAGCAAATAACAACTGTTCCTCTTCTAATCTAATATCAGTAGCTTCTTCCTTAAAATCAAAATGGATATTACTTTGTTTTATTAGTTTTCCTATTGCTAAGCCAATTGATGCCGAAATACCATAATATTTTTTACCATCAATAACACCAGTTTCCGAGGATCTATAACTAGAATTAGGTTCAATAGTAGAATCATTACTTGATACTTCAGCATCAACCATATTATTAAGTAAAGTAGCAATTTCCGCAATAATTTTTTGATGAGAAGCATAAATATAAATGGTGTCCCCACAATTTATATTTAATCCCAATAAAGCCACTACACTTTTAACATTGGCACGTTTTCCATCTTTTTCTAAAAAAATATCATCATCAAACTCACGAGCTTGAGTACTTAATATTGCAGCTGGCCTTGCATGAATTCCATGAGCATTAGTAATTTTAATCACTTCAGATTTAATTAAAGGGCGCTCCTCAAGCTTAGTACTTGAGGCACTTTTAAACTTATCAATCTTATGCAAAGTTAAAATTGGAACGCCAAATTTAGTAAATTTCTCTAAAGCATTTTCTAAGCTATAAGAACTGCTATCCAAATCTACTAACACAACTGGACTAATCAAAGATTTTGCAGAAGTAGCAAGAAGATCCATATCAAAATGCCCGAGAATATCTCCAACTTGCACTTTATCACCAGAATCACATTTAATTTTAAAACCATTACCATTTAAATTAACAGTTTCTAAACCAATATGAATTAAAACATCTATCCCATCATCCGAAGTAACAGTAATTGCATGCTTTGCTTTATGCACTGATTTTATAGTTCCAGACACTGGCGCATAAATATGGTTAGATAATGGATCAATGGCTATACCATCACCCACCATTTTCTCAGCAAATACTGGATCTGGTACATCTTTAATATTTAATATTACCCCAAGCAATGGCGGAAAAATTTGTATTGTTGTTTTTTGCATTGTTTATCCTAGCATAATTAAAAAATGAACTAAGTATTCTTGATTAATTGATAGGTTTTCTTACTATAGAATACCGCATATAAAAATATATATACATAGCCAATTATTGGCACATAATAAGAAGAAACTATATTACTTACATCGGCAAAATGCCCCTGAATGATTGGCATAATAGCCCCACCTAAAATCATCATAACTAAAATCGAAGATCCTTGCTCTTTATATTTTCCTAATCCATCAATAGCTAAATCAAAAATATTAGGGAACATCACAGAATTAAAAATACCCATAGATAAAATTGCCCAAATAGCAAACCAACTATTATGAATTGATGCCCCAATAACTAAATTAATAATATTTACTAAGGCAAATAAAAGTAAATTAATTCTTGAATTATTTGATACGGTAAATAGAATAATAGCTAATGCTTGAAAACATACATAATACGACAAATTAAGACGTTTAATACCAGTAATTTGTAAAATCAAAAAAGTCAATATAACTGCAATTATTATCATATAAATTAATTTTCTAAATTTAGTTAGATTACTTAAGGCAATACCACCTAAAAATCTACCAATCATCGCCCCCCCCCAATAAAAGGCTAAAAGCTTGCCAGCTATATTATCCCCTAAAGATAAAGACTCACTTGATTTTAGGTAAGAAATAAAATTAGTGCCAATTGATACCTCAGAACCAACATAAAAGAAAATGGCTAATGCCCCAAAAATTAAATTAGCGTGATTTAGTGCATAAGGTTTGCTTGCTTCGTGTGAGGTGATTTTCACTTCGTCTGTTTTTAAACACTTAATAATTAGTAAAGCAAAGGCAATAAAAAACAAAAAGAAAAATATATATGGATATTTTAAATTACTATGATTATTATTTACACCTAATAACTTGTAAAACACATAAACCCCAACAATAGGAGCCAAAGCTGTTGCCAAAGAGTTGAACCCTTGAGCTAAATTTAATCTGCTTGCTGCTGTTTGTTCACTACCTGAAATAAGAGCCAGAGGATTAATTGAGATTTGCAAAAAGGCAAAACCAAACCCAATTGAAAAGAGTCCGACTAAAAATATAATATAACTTTTATATAAAGCCGCTGGAATAAAAAATAAACAACCTATCCCAGCCAAAATTAGCCCAAGAACAATCAACCCCTTATACCCTAGGTGCACAAAAAATTTTATCCCAATTAATGATGATAAAAAATAAAATAAACCGCCAATAAAATATGCGGTGAAAAAAGCTAACGCTACAAAGTTTGCCTGATAATAGCTAAGTAAAAATAAGTTCTTTAAAATTGGAGTTAATAAATCATTTAAGCAAGTTACAAATCCTAGACCAAAAAATAAGCCACTTAATACAATAAAATTTAAATTTTTTCTCATATTGTTCTTCTTTAAATATCTGTTTTTAATAATTCAATAATTGCTGGATTTTCTAAAGTTGAAATATCCTGCGTTATCTGATGCCCATTAGCAATATTTCGTAAAATACGTCGCATTATCTTGCCAGATCTAGTTTTAGGTAAGCCTTCTACAAATCGAATATCATCAGGTTTAGCAATTGCACCAATCTGTGTGGCTACCCATGTACATAGCTCTTCTTTAAGATTTTCTAAATTTTCTTTAGCCGGAAAAAAACCATTTTTACATACAACAAAAGCAAATAGTGATTCTCCTTTTATCTCATGAAATTTACCCACAACAGCTGCCTCTGCAACTGCTTTATGAGAGACTAATGCCGACTCTATCTCCGCCGTACCAATTCGATGACCAGATACATTTAATACATCATCAATCCTGCCTAAAATCCAAAAATACCCATCTGAATCTAAATGCGCAGAATCACCTGCTACATAATAATGTTTGCTCCCTGAAATTTCTTCCGGATAATAAGCTGTTTTATATCTTTCATTATCTCCCCATATTGTTCTTAACTGCATAGGAAATGGTTTCTTTATAACCAAATACCCACTACCACCTAAACCTACATTATGACCATTTTCATCAATTATGCCAGCACAAATACCTGGCAATGGAGCACAACACGACCCAGGCTTCAAACCACTAACCCCAGGAATTGGCGCTAGCATATGACATCCAGTCTCTGTTTGCCACCAAGTATCAACAATTGGACAATGCTCTTTACCTACTAACGTATAATACCATTTCCAAGCCTCTGGGTTAATTGGCTCTCCTACTGAACCTAGCAACCTAAGAGAAGATAAATCAAACTTTAAAGGCAAATCACCACCAGCTTTAATTAATGAACGAATTGCAGTAGGAGCAGTATAAAATACACTAACTCTATGACGTTGTATTATACGCCAAAAACTTGAAGCATCAGGATATAAAGGTGTTCCACTAAAAATTACTTGAGTAGCACCCAAAGCTAAAGGTCCATAACAAACATAAGTATGTCCAGTTATCCAACCCACATCAGCAGTACACCAGAAACAATCTGAGTCTTTGTAATCAAAAACCCAAAGCATAGTGATTATAGCACCTAATAAATACCCAGCAGAAGAGTGCTCCACCCCTTTAGGTTTACCAGTTGAACCTGAGGTATATAAAATAAACAATGGGTGAGAACTCAAAACCCACTCTGGCTCACAAATATCAGACTGATTAAGCACTAAATCATGCCACCAAACATCAAATTTAGGCACAATCTTACATGCCACATCCAACACTTTTTGAATAATAATATTTTTAATCGGAGAATCTGTTCCTAATATAGTAATCGCGGCATCTACATCTTGTTTTATCGCTAAAACCTTACCCCCACGTTTAAAACCATCCACAGTAACTAAGTATTGGGCTCTAGCATCTATAATTCTATCTGCTAATGAATGTGCAGAAAACCCAGCAAAAACTACCGAATGAATCGCCCCAATCCTAGCACAAGATTGCATAGCAACAATAGCTTCGATACTATTTGGCATATAAATTATAACTCTATCACCATTTTTAACCCCAAGAGATTTTAAGCCATTAGCGAACTTACATACCTGCTTATGTAATTCTCTATAAGTAACACTTTCACTAGCTCCATCATCAGCCTCAAAAATAATAGCCACTTTATCTGGTATTGTTTTTAAATGCCTGTCTAAACAATTATATGATACATTTAAGCTTCCATCCACAAACCATTTATAAAATGGTTTCTTACTATCATCCAAAATTTGAGTAAAAATCCTATGCCAATTGATGTAAGTTTTAGCCAAATCACCCCAAAATCCTAAATAATCATCATTGGCTTTTTTACATAAAGTCGCATAAGTATTTGGGTTAAGGTTAGCCTTACTAACGAAATTCTCACTAGGAACAAAAATCTGAGAGTTTTCGGTAAATGAGTTTATATCAGCCATTTACTGGTCTCCAAGCCGCAGCTAAAACTATCTATATTATCTCCAATTAAAGAGTATTCATCTTTTATATCTTCAAAATAGCGTACGGTTCTTACTTTTAAATTGTATGTAGCAAATTCATCGCAGACAATAACTACTTTATTATGCATCTGTAATGCTGTTATCGGATACATGCCAGATACGGCCCCTTCTATCGCATTAGCAACCGCTGAGGCTTTTTTAACCCCTTTAGCTAGAATTACAATATCTTTAGCATCAAGGATAGTTTTTATTCCCATAGTTAATGCTAAACTTGGAGTTTGTGAAATGTTATTATTAAAAAATCTTGAATTTGCAAGAATTGTATTGTAATTTAATCTTTTTACTCTTGTTAATGAGGTTAAGGAAGAACCAGGTTCATTAAAAGCTATATGCCCATCCTCACCTACTCCACCAACAATTAAATCTAAACCTCCACTTTGCAAAATATTTTCTTCAAATTTCTTACATTCAAGCTCTAAATTTGACGCATTTCCATCCAAGATATAAATATTGTTGTGATTAATATCAATATGATCAAAAAAATTATTATGCATATAATGATGGTAAGATTGTGGATGCTCTTTAGGTAACCCCACGTATTCATCCATATTAAAGCTTATTACATGCTTGAAGCTTAATTTATTATCCTGATAAAGCTTGATTAATTCCTGATACATCTCTATAGGAGTTGTTCCTGTAGGTAATCCTAAAATAAAAGGCTTGGCAATTGTAGGTTTGAATTCTATAATCTTTTTATATATGTAGTATGCAGCCCATTTACCTACGCTATGCTTAGATACTAATAAACGCAAAATAAACCTCCAAACTATAATAAACTGTAAAATACACTTTAGGATATTGCCACGCTTTGCTTACACAATAGTGTATTTACAAAGATCACAATGACGATAATTTATTAACCTTTACGCGTATAAAAATGTATTTTATACTAGAAATGCATTTTTATGTATGTGCAGCGCAACATTTTATATAATTAGAACCTATTTAATGTCTTTAATCGTTGCGAGAAAAGCAATAATTGAGATAAAATTTTATATAATCTTTGAGTAATAGCCCAGCTATTGCAAACAAAGTTATAGCCAATTTAGTGCTTTTCATAGCAGATTGGAAGATTTTGAACAGGTTCTTAAGCATAATTAAATTTGAAATACCTGCTGATACTGAAATAGCAGGTTTTCTGTTTGGCTCTGATAATTTAACGGATGATTTACCCATTCAGATAGAAAGTTTAGTTTATCATAAAAATAAAATAGTTTATTTAACTGTATTTTAGAAAGTAGTGGTGTAATAAGATCTTTGTAATCAGAAAAATAATGTAAACTACCACCTGAAGATAAAGTGGCTAAATCACTAACCCATTTAGATAAAAACGTTATAATAAACTCAAAAGATATTGTTTTACCATTAAATACTTGGCTAGCATTAAAAATATTATCTACACTTGGTTTTATTAGAACGGCTGTTAGTAAACCCAGCTGTTCTAAAGTAACCTCAACTTCAAACAACGGGCAGTTTTGATAATATGCTAACCAAAACTTCATATTATCTATCTTATTAATTTCAAGATATTCTAAACCCTCATCATAACTTGGAGACAAAAGCTTATATTTATAACATCTGCTGATTAATGTTGGTAACATATCACCTATATTATTGCTAATCAATACAAAAATCACATACTTTGGTGGCTCTTCTAAAACTTTTAGTAAGCCATTAGCACTGTTTTGAGTTAATTGCGTTACATCTTCAATAAAAACAACCTTATATGGTGATAAATGAGGAGTCAGTGATACAAACTCTATTGCCTCACGTACATTTTTTATAGTTATGTTTTTGGTTTTTGCTTCGCTTATGTCTGGAGTTAGATAAAACAAATCTGGGTGAGAACTTTCTCGCAATAATACACACGAATTACACTCACATAATAAAGGATCACTTGTGGTTTTTAAATTACATAACACTGATGCAATAAAATTTGAAGCTAACACCTCTACGCCTATGTTGTTTTGCCCTAAAAGTAAAATTGCAGATGGCAACTTGTCGATTAACTGCCGCAGTTTAGTAAAATCATTGATTTGCCATGGATATAGTTTGTTATCCACCACGAGTACTACTCACCAGATTTGCTAAAAGAGTAGCTATCATTTTTTGAGTATCCTCCTTCGGTTGATCGGTAGAAATTAACTTAACTCTATGAGGAGCACGTTTTACGATATCGTGGTATGCTTTTTGTACTGCTGAAAAAAAATTATCGGCCTCGTTTTCTATTCTATCCTTATTGCGGCTACGTGATACCCTATGAAGAGCAATTGGTAAAGGAGTATCAAATAAAATGGTTAGATCAGTAGTGATTTGCGGCTCCAGAATTGATATAACTTTTTCCACGGTATCTATTCCCAAACCACGACCAATACCCTGGTAAGCAATTGAAGCATCAATAAACCTATCAGCAATAACACAAACTCCATTATCTAAATTTGGCATAATTACATTGTGAATAAGTTCTTGGCGAGAAGCAAACATTAAAAGTAACTCAGTTATTTTATGCATATTAGTGCTATTTAATAATAACCCCCGAATTTTTTCACCAAGATCAGTTCCGCCTGGCTCACGGGTTAAAGTAACTGGATAACCAAGATTTTTTAAATATTCACTTATAAAAGCTATATGGGTAGACTTACCTGCCCCATCAATACCCTCTACCGAAATAAATAGTCCACGTTTATTCATAAAATTACAATTCCTTATCGCATAATTAAAAAATGAACCAATATTATTTGCTGGATTTTTTTAAATATTTGCTTACTGCACCCATATGATCTTTATAAGTTTCTGAAAATTTGGTTCTGCCACCACCTATACCTATGAAGTAATAAACATTTTGTTTATCCATAGGGTTTGCAGAAGCCTTTAATGCATCAAGTCCCGGGATACAAATTGGTGTTGGGGTTAAACCAGTATGTAAATAAGTGTT
>Ga0315906_10005809_pt1 | contig 15426 bp, 13 predicted proteins | sample LakEriMetagenome_4_FD_203526 | JGI IMG/M metagenome (GOLD analysis project Ga0315906, IMG submission 203526) | Freshwater fungal communities from buoy surface, Lake Erie, Ohio, United States - Buoy 2 MA122 | ecosystem: Environmental > Aquatic > Freshwater > Lake > Lake biofilm | place: USA...
TAATAGATGATATCAATATATTACAGGCAGTTATGCATGGTATGCATAATTGCATTCGCGAAACAATTATTAAAGTAAATCAAAAGACGGGAACCACTCACAAATTCGAAGATTTTATGGCCGTGATGGATGGCAATTATTTTACGCCATTTCGCTCGTACGACGAAGTCCAACAATGTATTGTGGAGTTGCCCGCTGAAACCATTGAAAAGGGCGACGGAAAGTATATGGCAATTGCCGCTGCCAGTATTTTGGCAAAAACCGCCCGGGACAACCATGTTCTCGAAATGTGTGAGAAATACCCCATTCTAGACGAACATTATGGTTTGTCTAAAAACATGGGATATGGAACCAAAACACATCTCGACGGTATTCGCGATCATGGGATTACTCAATGGCACCGAAGAACATTTGGAATTTGCAAAGTGTCGCCGATGACAATTATTGAAGAAAACTAGTAAAACAACGATTCTGCCGCCGATTTTGTAATTGCCACGTATTTTGAAGTACTGTCATTCGTACTATATCCTATTAATAATTGTTCTTGTTGTTCTAGATAAACAAACCCTAATGTGAATTCTATATTCTTCTTTTCAAACGTAAACGGAATTGAGTATTTTTTTAGCACATATGTAGTCTTGTCTAACAATACAAATACATGATAATAATATCGCCTGTCTTCGTCACTTACTAAATGTGTTATAAACCAGATATTTTCACCAATCACTACACCATTCGTCGATCCGCGCATAGACTTGAAAAAATGCGGTGTTTGTACGTTGACCTTTGGGACAAATAATGCCATTGAGGTGTTGTCCTCAATGCAATCCGCATATTCGCCAATGATTAACGGATGCCACTGATAAATGACATTTAATGTATTCTTATTTGGGAATAATACCCAATTCTTTTCAACACGACGAATATTTTGTTTCGTTGCCAATTTTGAAATTGCTCTTTGTGCAACAATGTCGATTGTACCCGTTTCTATTGCTATATGACCATATGACACTCCGCGATTTCCATTAAAATGAAGAATACCGTCATTTACTAATAGCCGTATATCTTCGATACCTACGTATAGAGAATCGTGCGTATCATTGTATTTAACTATAAATTCGTCCGTTTTTTTCCAATTCGGTTCTCGAACATCAAATACCGTAATTAGATTTGTTGTGATAATTTGTTTATTGTATGTATATTGTCCGTTCGCGCCAATTCGGTAATTTACATATCTCGTGCACATATACAGATTGTTATTATCCATGCATATAGATGGGGTTGAATTTATGAATTCCGTGGAAATATCAACACTCGGACTGTTATTATTCAATATAGCCGCGAAATCACATGTAACCGACAAATTGTTCATGCTGGGCACATAAAACTTATAATTCTTTAATACACTTTTTTGTAGATCTTCCGCGACATTTGCATTATTTAATATTTTCATGCTCGATAATATCATTGAATCATTCGTTTGATTACAATAATAACCAATAATAGAGAACTCGTAATCCAGCTTATATTCATATACATCCGTTTCTAAAAATAAAGCATCTGTATAGTTTTTTTGCAATCTTACTTTGTCTGCAATCTCATAAAATATCATTGCCAAATCATTCTTACCTTCACATCGATAATGATTCACGATTTTATACAGGTTCTCAATACGCCTCGGCATGTGATGATACGCTTCTAGCCAATAATAAACGGCATTGGCAGGTTGTTTCAAATACATGTAGCAATTACCAATGGAATAATAAGAATGCCACGTTTCCTGTATCCATCCACCTACGTCAATCCGCTTCTTATACGTTTCGATAGCTAGATCATATTGCTTCGAATCTCTGTAACTATTCGCCAAATAAAACAAATATCGAGGGTTGTTATGAGTCGTTTCCAATCCCTTCTTTAGCAATTCTATATCGCGATGGTATTTGTTCGCCTTACTTCCACCGTCCCCAATATCATTTATGAACAGAATACTACGGTCGATATGGTCGATCGTTGCACAAATCGGTAACTCAACATACTCATGTGTTACACCCCAATATTTGCATTCCGGGTTGTTGCGAATAATGCGAACGTTTTGATTGTAGAAATTAGGAGAACCCTGAATCACATAATATGCGTCTTTTGTCAGCGACTTCTTGAATTCTTCTATATTCGCAATGTTTATTTCCAATTTCATGTCTGCATCCAACAACAATATATAGTCTGCAAACTCCATGTCGTTACAACCCTTCAATGCATGTGTTCGGTTATATCCAAAGTCGCGAAACGGCTCTTCCATTATTTTCCCGGGTATTTTGTGCGATTCGCAATAATTGCGGATTATTTCAATCGTATTATCGGTACTACCCGTATCGCAGATGCAATAGCTGTCGATTAATGGTGTCACGGTTTCCAACAATCGCAATATGATTTTGCTTTCATTCTTTACGATCATGTTCAAACATATTTTAGGAACGTTCATCGTTTTTATATAATATATGTATATCCCTTTTATTTATGTATGTTTACCGTAAAAGTTTTTTTCGCATTATATTCTAATTACATGTCATTCACTAGATTTCACGATGACCCGCACAGAATAAAGAAACAGATCGAAGAAAGCAGTTTCACAGGTAGATACATGTTAAATACCCCTGGTCCCGGTGTTGATCTGCCATTTATGGAAGACCCTCAATTACGTCTACAAAAATGGGGCGCCAATTTACAAACGAATACAGTGAACCTAGAAAGTGATTTACGCGGTCTTACTCGCAGACAAAATCGCGACAATATTGATTTAAACCAACATGCAAGAGCGCAGGTGTCGTCTTCTCGACCAAGCTATCGTGAAGAACAGCCGTTTGTTGAAGAAAGCCGGGCAAGTCATCCAGCATGGGCATACAAGGATTTAGAACAAAATCGATGGGAGCAGCCGCTTTTAAATCCGCTGAATGGTTTAGATAAACAGTTTGTCGACAACGTTCAAACACGCATTTTAGAAAAAGATAATTTTACGCCAAGAATTCCCATGGTAGGAGAACAATCGTTTTATTTGACCGGACAATCCATGTGTATTGGCGGAAGAGAAGACAGCTGCCCGGGCACTTTGTACAGATAGATATTTTACACGTCATATTTACAGATTATGGCAAAAATATTATGTGATATTATTATAATTACATAATATAAAATATGGAACTAGCAATACCCGGCATCGCTCTTGGATTGATGTATATCATGAAGGGACAATCAAACAATAGTAGTGAACAAGAAGAATCTTTTGCAAATCAAAATGCTTTGCCGAATACCGATATTCCTAACCGTAATTATCCCGAGGAATATCCGGTAAGAAACGAAGAATTAGACCGAACCTCTGTGCTTTCTACTGTAAACCAATTTGAAAATGGCGGCAGCGTGTATACTGACAAATATTTCAATGCGAATATGGTAGCGGCGCGAGAACAAGGATCCAATGAACAAACTGAATTCTACTCGCTAACTGGAGAAAAGGTGGGTGGATCGTATTTTTCGCATAATAACATGGTTCCCTTTTTCGGTGCCAAAATGAGAACGCAAGATACGCGGGAAAATTCGAATGAGGGCATCTTAGATAATTATGTCGGCAGTGGGTCACAAAACACGACTAAGCGCGAACAGGCACCCTTATTTTCGCCCAACGAGAACCAGAATTGGGCGACGGGTGCGCCGAACATGAACGATTTTTACCAGTCCCGTGTGAATAAAAGCATGCGCATGGCAAACACAAAACCGTTCGAAGAAGAGCGAGTTGCCCCCGGTCTCGGTCTCGGTTACACGAATGATGGTGCACATGGATTCAACTCAGGAATGATGGCGCGAGAGTCATGGATGCCCAAAAACGCAGATGAGTTGCGTGTTGCCACCAATCAAAAGTCGTCTGGACACGTATTGTTGGGGCATGAGGGTCCGGCTTATAGCAGCATTAAAAATATTGCTACACAAGAACAAATGGGTATCATGGAAAAGAACCGTCCCGATCAAAGTTTTGAGTTGGGCCAGGACCGGTGGTTTACTACTACAGGTGCATCGAAAGGAGAAATGTTGCATGCTATACCGATTGATCGCCATGTTACACGTCCTGAAACCGCGGTTTCTTATTCGGGTGTAGCTGCTTCCCAAAACTCGGCGACTTATGTTCCCGGCGAATATATGCCATCCCACAATGTGGAGCTGGGTGCAGTTCCTATTGCGGGCGCGAATGCAAATGGTCGCAATCACGCTACCGATGCGGACTACGGCATCAAATCAAAGAAAGCTTACCCGAATAATCGTACTTCAAATACCCAAAATGGATATTTTGGTATGGTTGGAAGCAGCATTGGGGCGGTTGTTGCACCATTATTGGATGCATTGCGCCCTTCTCGCAAACAGAATGTGATCGGCAATTTGCGACCCTATCAAAATCCGGGCACGACCGTTCCCAGTTCATATATTTTTAATCCTGCGGATAGACCGAGTGCAACCATTCGCGAGACCACGGAGAATTCGAAGAACCACTTGAACGTCAATGCCAATCAGCTTGGGGGTGCATATCAGGTGACCGACCAACAATCGTATGACACAAACCGTCAGTCGACCAGTACACAATATGTGGGTGGTGCGGGTGCGGGTGATGGTACTCGCCAAATGACATCGTACGAATCGGGTTACAATCAACGCAATAACGATATTAAATCCAGCACGATCGATGGGTACATGGTGAAGGGTAACATGAATATGTTGAATTCGAATATAAATATGCGTGAAAAGACGCGCGATGATTCGTTGAGAAATACTCGTGCAATTGCGGGAACCATGCCGAGCCAGTCACCTGATGTCGGGAATATGGGGCGTCTTGCTGGTGGAGCAAACTCGCTGTATTCCAATATTCACATGGACAGAAATACACCGGACATTATGGATACGTTAAAACAGAATCCTTATGTGGTGAATTACAAGAATGCATTATAATTGCACAGAGCGTAATATAACAATAAAAAAATTGGTATATTGCTACAATTATTGTCAATGTTAGTGTTTATTTTTGTTGGATTTTTTGTTGGATTTTTATGGTGTTTTGTGTTAGATTTTTGTATTTTTCTCAAATGTTGCCACTTACAAACAACTTACGAATATTGATTGCCTCCATATTATGTTCCGGCACTTTAAACAGATTCTTAATCATGGCATCATCGCGGAAACGAATGGTATAATCTTGCTGAATATTATTTCGGCCAACGCGCCCCATCGCCTGCAACGTTTTTTGTTGTGTCATCGAGCCGAGGTCTTTTCCAATAAACCCGTGACAAAACTGATAATTCGTTCCGTAAATATAATCGGTTGATGCAATAATAATATACAATCGCTGCTCGTCCGCCAATCGCTTTATAATCTCCATATATCGCTTATCCGGAATTTGTTTAAATACACCGATGCCGAGCAAAAGTAAGAACTTCACGTGATTTTCTACATCTAACAACATGATTTCTTTGCTCATTTCGTCGCCGATGTTCGATGTAAATGCGTTTTCGCGGATGCTGCCGTCGGGCGTCCATCTTGTTTGGTGTGGACGTGTATTCGGTACATATATCGCATCCAACGACGCAACTCGCACTTGTTTACGCAGACGGTTGATTTCGTTGTCCAATTCTCGCACTTCCTTGGTCATCTTGGAATTGTCCCAACTTGTGGTCGCTTTTTCGTTTTGATGCGCGATTTCTCGCTCTAGTTTATCGATCTTCTCAGTCAGCATATTGTTGGTAACTATATTTGACATAATATCTTGGAATGCGCGCTCCGGAATATTTGTATGCTTTACATAAAACTGGCCAATCTTATCTACATCGTCTGCTAGGAAAATCGTCGGGCCGTCGGTCAATGTATATGCGTCTTCCGTTGTGATGGAAACGCCAACCGGCAACGTGGGTTGTTGTGGTGCTGGTTGTGGTGGTTGTACGCTTGATGTACGTGCCAATGCCTTCCCCGCCAAGCTTGCACTGCTTCCACCCGCGCTCGTCGTTTTTTGAATATGCATGTTTGTTCGCGGCTCATTAAATCGCGGCTTGCGTCCCTGCTGCATATATTTATAAATAATATCCCATTTGGTATCGTCGACATGCAACAGCACTTCCAAATAATATTCTTTCAATCTGTTCATCGTAATGGATGTTATGTCTGTTCCAAAATATGAATCAATTGAATACACTTCGTCCACGTATTTTTGTTCGTTAATATATTCCACAAACGAAATGATTTCGCGCAAATCGAAATATCGCAATACAGTTGGATTCGCTTTGCAATATTGTGCGGTTTTCATCATCTCGCGATAATCCGCATACAAATAGTGCGGCAGTGCGCAGTATCCCTTCGAATCCAATATCGGGATCGACTTTTTACAATCGTAGCTGGTGATAACGTGTATTTCTGCTTCGTCGAACTTCGACCGAAAGTCGTCATATACGGGTTGCATTTCTTCCTGTCCGGGAAGCGTAGCACATGACAATACCATCGTGGGTATTAAGTTTTCTGCCCAGTTTTTGTGGATAATTTCGTGGAGTTCGTGGGACGCATAATCCAGTGTGATTGTCGGTTCGTCCCAATACGTAATAATCCGGTCGGCGGGATTAAACGCCAACATATAATGCATTGCCGTTATATAAGACTGTACATCACAAATCATGATCTCGACATTGTCTCCCACACTATTGTCGACTTTGCCGATTCCACCTGACCGGCGGTTTATCGTATAATCGATTGCCGAGAAATAGTGGAGACGAATATCCGCCGCGGTTTCACAGCCAAACGCGAATGCCACCTTTCGTTCCATGGAAATGGCCGATTTGGCCAATGCCAAACCAATGTGGCGGGCAACACACACGAATATCACGCGATTCGCCGTTGCGAGGCCTAGCGGAGACATTGTCTTTCCTGTACCGGTGGGCGCAGTATACAGAATCAATCTCGGGATAAGCTTTCCGTCGTCCGGATTATGACGGCGTTTGCAGATGGTAAATAGCTCGCGCTGATGCTTAAACAGCGTCCTGTCCTCGTATTTCAGCAAATATTTATTGCGCTCAATGAAATCATACGCGTTTGTGATAATCTCGCTTGTCTTTGTAAATGAATTCACATAATTGATGGTAAAATTTACCAAATCGAGAACATATGCATTGATATTTGGTATAGACGCCTTTTTTAGTTGGGTTATGGTATACAAATAAAATGCGTATTTTTGTTTGCGTTTCTTAATTTGCTTCACCAACTCCGCAAATAAATCAATCAGCAGAAACTCGAATATAATCGATCGGTTTGTTTGTATGTTTGTTTCTAGATTATTCAATCGAATGGTCTCCCCGCTTTTCAGCTTCTTCAGCTTTCCGCCACCCAACGGAGACACATATGTTGCGAGCGGAGTGCCCGCGCTATACTTGGTAATTGCATCAGTCATGGGCGGCTCGAAGTACTTTTTAAAGAGGAAATAATCCATTTCGAGAGAACTATCGAAACGAATGTAATTGTTCATCGACAATGTCTCGTTGTACCTAACATTTACGTCTTCGTAACCGGATACGATCATTTTTAAGATTTTTTTTTCGGTTTCGTCCACGGACTTTTCGATGGACTCCCACTCCGTCTTGCTTAACTTATTTTGCTTCAAATCCATTTTAACGGGTAATTGGTTAATTATTTGGGTCCAGTATTTGATTACATACATAATCAATTTTTTAGTATTTTACATGGGGGATATTTTTACAAATTAATTTGATGTAAAGGGTATAAATGCATATTTTTATCTACCTTATCATGTATCGTTCCGCCAATTTACACACACAAAATGACTTGCTCATGAATACTTTGCTCGAATTCTATAACAATCCTCATAATATTCATATTATGATGAACATTATAAACGGTGAAACACGAATCTCGTTGCGCATTGTCGACTGGTTTGTCACAAATTATGCCAAGAAGAATTTTACAGTATATGAGAACCCCGTGATTAAGAATGGGGTTTCCAGTACTACCCGATTTAAAGTATACAATGAATACAAACTCAAACTAAAAGCGTATTCCAAAAAACGGTTTGACCCGTTTTGCCGTTGGGACCGCGTTACGATTCCGTATAATACAAACCAATGTATGGAGACGACCATTGGCCAGTTGAATTTCTTTAAATGGGCGATTGAGAATCGAATTGTTGATTTTATTGAAACCAATTTTAGTGATATTGAGAATGATATGAACAGCTGTAATAGTACCGCCAAACGTCGCACGCCGACAGATGTGCCCGGGGATGTCAATTCGAAAACACGCAAGAAGCGGGAAGAGTTGTCGATTTCCGCATGCAAGTGCATTAAAAAAGAAACAGTTAAGATTATTGTAAAGTTTGATTAGGCCCCCCGACTTCGTACTATCCATTTTTTTCTATATTTTATGTCATGCTATTTGACATAAAATATTGCAAAACCTGTCATATTATTTTTATCGTTCATGCGTGCAGTGAAACGATAAATGATTCCATTGCGTCAATGATTGACACGCTCTCTTCCTTTGGAACATAATTCACCAATCTATGAATATAGTCTTCTATTTTCTGTAACCATTGATTGCCCATGTCGTCTTTGTCGAATACATTATAAGTGACGTCTTCATTTGTATTTATATGTAGTACGTCGGTCGTCGCGAGGATAGACGACAACCAATTGTCATAATAGAGTTTGCATTTTTGTAAATAATCGATGGGAATGCCGGATTCTCCGTCGCGAGAACGCTTTGCAATTCGACGGTGACACACATCGGCATCGGCGTCAATATACACAATTCCGTCGATTTGGTATTCTTTTGCGTACTCATTGTAAAACCGGAGGTAGATTTGGTAATGTATATCTTCGATTTGTCCGTCGTCAAATAACATCTTGGCGAATATGTTGCGGTCGGCGTCCAATGAACGCTCACAAATAATTACCTTACATCCTGGATTATTACGGATGGTATTGCGGATTAAACTGAGCCGGGTTACATATGCCATTACTTGGAATGAGAACGCGTATTTGTGCGGATCGTGGTAAAATTTTTGTAGGATGTTTTCGCCGGTGCTTGTTTCTCGAATGCTTTCCCAGATGTCCACTGGCTCTTTCACCAAAATGATTTCATTATTGCCTGCCAACTTCTTACTGAGCTTGTCGATAATGGTGGACTTTCCTGCGCCGATATTTCCTTCGATCGAAATAATAAAGGGGCGTGTTGACATTGTGTATATTGTAGTTATACAAAAATTTTGAGTTATATTTACGTATATTTTACATTATACGTAAATCAATTTTTTGAACAGGCGCGGTTATCGTGTTAACAAATACCCCCCGAATGTTCGGGTTGGCTTATATTTTAACAGGTCTAACGTATATGTTGTTGTCGGGAATTCTTCTTTACCATATATGTCCTGTAAGGTGAGCCATTCGAATAATCCACCGACATATAAGTATACGGTCTGGAATCCTAAATTAGTTAATTGGTCGTATTTTGTGATTGCCGTTTCGTCTGCATTGTGTCTTCCGTATATGATTATTTTTTTCTCTGCCAACCCGTATTTGATAAGCAATCCGTTTATGATTGTTTCTTCTTCTTGATATGGAACCGTTTTCTTAATTAAACATGTTTGTTCGTTCAGCGGTAATGTGTTGATTAATATAAATTGGTCGTTGTGTTGTATTGCAAATTGTACGTCTTCGAACGACAATTTATTATAGGTTTTTGTGAAGAATCTTGAGAACATAGCTACTTAATATTATGTTTTCATGTTTATATTTGTTATTTTTGATATAACAAACATAAAATGTTGTTTGTCGATTGTGGATTGTGGATTTGTCTACTATATGACGGATTTGTCCAGTTTTATTTCGGGCAAAACTTTCTTGTAGATTTTTTTGTTTAATTTATCGTGGTCTTCGTAGTTGCCGAGTGCGTGTACACATGCTTTTGCATAGAAATTGTATTCTGGTGTGTCTAGTTCTCTTGCTGCCGGGGTTGTTTGTACATAATGTTTCACAACCGCATAATGTTTATTTTCAATGGTGTTAATCAAACCGTTCATCAGTGGTTCGTCTGCAGTGCTTTTATTCCAGGTTTCATTGTTTTTAATGTAGACGGTTTCTCGTTTCAGGTCGGTACAATGCAGCGGCCGTTCAGTGATCTCCATATTATTAAGTGCCTTAATGAGAATATTACTGACGCTGTCTACGTAACCATCTTTGGCGATGGTTTTTAAATGTTCCATGTTAATTTCGATTCTTTTGACAAATTCTTGGATACTTAGCGCATCTTTGCATTCATTTTCGAGGTATAATTGGACGTTAAATGTGGTATTATTGTTGCTGTTGATGTTAGTATTGTTATTGTTCCCGAGATGTGGAATCATTTCCTTCATAGTATTTTGAAGTTCCTTGTTTTGTTGGATAAGTTCTTCTTGTTGTTTATCTTTTGCGGCCAACTGTAACATGAGTTCTGTTACTAATGTAAATAATTTATCAGTTGATAGGTGTGTTGCAGGTTGAAGCGGCTCATTTTGAGTATATGTAACAGTATTTTCGAGTGGCGGGGTATAAGTATAGGTGCATGTCTTCTTATGCTTACATAATGACGGTGCATGTTTATATTCATTACCACATATGCATTTGTATACCTCAGGCTGTTGTATGGCGCTAATATTATTAGCATTTGTTAGGCGTTGATGCTTTGCAGTTGATAAATGACGATTATAGTCACATAATTTGCTGCATTCAAATGCGCATTTTTCGCATGCGAATTTTTTGGCGTTTATTGGCGGCGGTTTATTAGTCATGAAAAATATACTTTACTAAGAGAAAAAACGCCTAAACATCTGCCGCAAAAACCGTAAAAATTTAACAGTCACAAATATTTTCATGGAAAATCGGTTTTCGCTGCATTATGCAGCGAAGTGGTTTTTTTACATATTCTGAAAAACTTATTGGGTCACTTTTGAAAAATGGACAAGGAAAAGACATGTCCAAAATCCAAAAATGCGACCCTAAGTTTATCCAATGTTTTTATGTGGGACGGAAAATAGTGGGAACAAACAGTAAGACTTTGTGGGAAAGAGGGAGCACGGGGTGGTGGGAGTTCATGTACCCACAATAATGGTATATGAACGATGTTATTATTTCTGTACAAACAGTTCTTTTGCCAATGTCTTAATGATTTTATTATCCAGCCGGATTTGTTCTTCTTCCACATCGCCCAAAATGGCTCGCATCATTTTGTAACAGAATTCGTATGTTCGCGTTTCCATCACCTCACAATCTGGGTGTGCGGTTCTCCAAACCGGTACAGTTCTATAGTTATTCATGGATATCCGGCTCAGTATTTTCCGCAACTTCGTCAGTTCGTCTGTATCTTTGCTCCAGCCAGCGTCGTCTTTGATATACATAGTCTCCCGTTTAATATCCGTGCAATGAATCGGCCGCTTGGTAATATCCATGTCTTTGAGACGATCCATGATCATTTTGGTCATGCCATTTACATATCCATGGTTGCCAATGTATTCCAGCTCGTCGATGTGAACGTTCAAATTACGCAAAAAGTCAGTAATACTCATTGCGTCTTTACATGTGTCGTTAAGGAAAAAATTCAGGTTGAACTTCTGGGTGTGGTTGTTAGTCGTATTATTATGATTTACGATTGTATGTGCATTTGCGTTATTTTTCACAGCATCTACCAACTGACGTTGCAATTCAATATTTTGTTTATTTGTCTCTTGTAGTTGTGTATATTGTTCCACCATAAGAGTTTTGAAATCATCGTTTTGTTTTAACAGCTTAATAATAACAGACGTGTCAGTTGTATTAGGCATCGATACGGGTTCAGGTTGAGGTGGAGGTGGAGGTGGCGGTGGCGCTTCTATATTTATTGTACATGTTTTACGATGAAACGATAATCCCTGTCGGTGTTTATATGTATTTCCACATGCACAGTCATACCGAGCAGCCGCGATTTTTATGTCACTATTTGTCACTAATTTATGTTTACGAGTCAGTTCATGCCGGTTCCATTCACTTAATTTGCTGCATTTATAGTTGCATTTTATACACTCAAATGTCGGTGATTTTTCATGTACGACGGCGACACCTTTTGTCATGATTTTTCTTTTATTTATAGTGACATAAAAATCGCCTAAACCGACCGCCATGATTTTCCCAAAAAAAAGTATGCAGTCAACCTGAAATTATTTTTTTGGGATTTAAAGCATTATGCAGCAAAACTGATTTTTGACATTTTTCAGAAAAAGAAACGGCCTCACTTTTCAAAAATGGACATTTTAAAAATGTCCAATTTCGGAAAATCGCAACACAAGTTTATTTTGTGTTTTTATTAAAGTTCCCATTTTGTGGGCAAATGTAGTCCCATTGTGGTCCCATGACCCACTGTTCCGCAAACCTACAATCCGGGAATATAAACTTCATCCGTCGCTTTGCATGTATCTTCTTGCATCACATCTGCTGGACATGTGACCAGGCTAGCAGGCAGGTTCTCATGCTGGCTCCAACACGTATATATACCAACTAATTGTTGATGATTGCATTGAAGTGATACAGATGCAGCGGGGGCAATTGATGTCCGCAATAAATCCGCATTCACTGACGAGCCGATTGATTCGTTTATTAAATCGGGCGTCATTAGAATGGATGTGAGTGCTATCGCCGCTGCGAAATACTCATATTGCGACAATCCGGAACATGTGCCGTGTTTGGTCCATTCGTGCTCCCAGAACGAGTCATACTGGGGATTATTCACATCATATTTCACATCGGGCCATCGCATTATCATTGTGTCTAAACCCACTTCAATGGGTATACTGGAATTGAAAGGCTCTGTAGTGCAACTCGATGGGTATCCAGTCGTATCGTATTGTGGCCACAGTCCGTGAATCGTGAAGTTGCTTTTCCAATATTCCAGCGGAGACGCACAACCGGGGTACGTTTGTCCAATACAAAATCCGGGTGTCCAACTATAGGCGAATACATAAATTGTGGACGAATTCATTGCAATAATACATACCAATTGCGAGAACCATAGTAGCAATAGCCATAAAAACATTCTCTCCGTTATTATATACTATGAGGGCATTATTGTTATATTGTTTACTAAATATGCTTACCGCTTTAAATAAACCGACCACGTGTGTTTGTACAACGGAACCGTGCCCGGTAGTGGGGGAAAATACATTGCATATGGGCGACGGTACAGCGGTCGTAACATATGATTATGTTCGACATGGAGATTCCATTGTGGTTGTATCTGCTACCGGCGAAATCACGCCAGCTGATCTAGACCACGGCACCGAAACAACCTCATGTACTCAAAAATACTCGCGAATGTTGGATGACGACGAAGTCAAAGATTGCGATGCCGGACATATTTTAGCAAATCGTCTGGGTGGATATGGGAACGAACCGATCAACATCTTTCCACAAGCGCCGAGTATTAATCGTGGCGCTTACGCCCAATTCGAGAACAATATATACCAATGTGTAAAAGGTGGTGCAAAATCCGCGGATTTGCACTGGAAATTTACATATGGCAATGAAACCCAAACGAAACCCATATCGATTGAATATACTGCGTCATTTGTAGGCGGAAACTGCGCAAAGCTGGCTTCTACTTTTACAAATATTGGTTAGGTTCTCAATACGTCCAAATAAACTTGGGAAAATATAGTGAAAAATAAATGAGCGTACCAAATACTATAAAACGAATCGCTGTCGATTTAACACCGCCAAAAAAGGCAGGTGAAGACGACATGGCCGACGAAAATGATATGGGCCATCGCGCAGACCATGTCCACGGCCAATGCACTGTTCAAGCAGTACAATCAAAGGTTCCCAAAAAACGGTCCGTTACGGCTCTAGATTCATGGCAGTTCTCGTCCACCGACCTTCAACCCGATATGCAACGTGCCTATATAAAACAGTTGCACGCAAACACGGTCATCGCGAAACAGCCCTGTAAAGTAATTCAACAACATATAATGCAAAAATTAAACGGATACAAAGCACAAGACGTCAAAAAAGAGTTTTACGACCAGGAAAAGTTCGCCGACGTGGAATACGTGATACAATTGTTGGAAGAATCGTCGAATTTTTGTTATTATTGTAAAGACTCTGTACATGTTCTCTATGAAAATGTTCGAGAACCGAAACAATGGTCACTCGATCGAATCTACAATAATCAGGGGCATAACAAGGGGAATTTGGTGATCGCGTGTCTCAAATGCAATTTGAGTAGAAAAACGATGTACCATGAACGATATGCGTTCACCAAACAGTTAGTTATTGTAAAACAAAACTAATATACCGCGCGGTAAAATCATATAAACATTATATGATTTTATTTCATAACAATGCAAAATCTATTTTCAAAGACGTCCAATGAGAACCTGCAAATATACAATACCAAAAAAACACTGAATATACACGAATCTATATATGCAAAGCTAACCCATTTCCATAAAACAAACAAAATTCCACATCTCATTTTTCACGGCACGTCGGGCAGCGGGAAACGGACTATCGTAAACAACTTTTTGAACATGATATATGATGAAAACAAGCCCCGAATGAAGTCAAATATTATGATTGTCAATTGTGCCCACGGAAAAGGAATCAAATTCATACGCGACGAACTGAAGTTTTTCGCAAAAACGAATATACAGTCGAACAATGGCACACTTTTTAAAACAATCGTACTCATTAACGCCGACAATTTGACGATAGATGCGCAGTCCGCGCTGAGACGATGCATCGAACAATTCAGTTTCAACACACGATTTTTTATCATTATTGAGAACAAGCACAAATTATTAAAACCAATATTGTCGAGATTCTGTGAAATATACGTACCTGAACACATGGAAGCAGGCATTATACACAATTTACACGATTTGTCCAAAAATTCCAACTATAAAATTCAATATACCGAGAACCACGAACAATGGCTGGACACGACAATACACGATTGTGTTGACGATGAACCATGTCAATCCAGCCTAGTGACATTATGTGAGCGCATAACTGAGCACGGCCTGTCATGCATCGATTTGATGAAATGGATAAATAATAATACAGAATTAGACGCCGAACTAAAAGCAAAGGCGTGCATTTATTTTGACACAATACGATCCGAATATAGATTCGAGAAAATGTTAATGTTGTCTATATTTGATTTTTTGTATTTGCGTTCAAATAAGGACTTAAAAAGTATTACAGAAATATAAATACATAATGGACGACTTTGTCATATCCAATTTACACGAGTCTCGCAATGAGTGGTGTAGTCGGTTAGTAAGCATATTTACGCCGCTCGTTATAGAGGGTATTCGGTCCATTTTCAATGAATCCT
>Ga0315906_10005810_pt1 | contig 15425 bp, 17 predicted proteins | sample LakEriMetagenome_4_FD_203526 | JGI IMG/M metagenome (GOLD analysis project Ga0315906, IMG submission 203526) | Freshwater fungal communities from buoy surface, Lake Erie, Ohio, United States - Buoy 2 MA122 | ecosystem: Environmental > Aquatic > Freshwater > Lake > Lake biofilm | place: USA...
GCACTGAGAGGCTCGCTGTCTACGCCACCCAAGACCAGACATTCACATGGCCCGCAGGGCAGGCAGTCCGCACGCTCGGGCCGACCGGCGACTTCGTCGGCCTGCGCCCCGTGCTGCTCGACGACGCCACCTACTACGTCGACCCGCAGGGCTTGGCGTTCATGCCTGCCATCATCAACGAGGCGGAATACAACGCCATCGTCCTCAAGACGGTGACGAGCACCTATCCGCAGGTCATCTACGCCGAGCCGTCGAACCCGAACGCGACGTACTCGATCTACCCGGTACCGACGCAGGCGCTGGTGTGGCACTTCATCTCGGTGCTGGAGCTGTCGCAGCCCGCGACGCTCGGCACGGAATTGGTCTTCCCGCCCGGCTACCTGCGCGCCTTCCGCTACAATCTGGCCTGCGAACTGGCCCCGGAGTTCGGCGTCGAGCCGTCGCCGCAGGTGACCCGCGTCGCTATGGTGTCCAAGCGGAACCTCAAGCGGATCAACAATCCGGGCGACATCATGGCCATGCCGTCGGGTATCATGGGTTCGCCAGGGCGCTACAACATCTACACCAACCAGCCGAACTGACGTGAAGAGCCCCATTCTAGGATCCAGCTATGTCGTCCGCAGCGTCAACGCTGCCGACAACCGCATGGTCAACCTGTATCCCGAGGTCATGACCGAGGGCGGGCTGGAGGCGGCGTATCTGCAACGGTGCCCCGGCCTGCGGTTTATCTCGACCGTCGGCGCAGGCCCTATCCAAGGGCTTTGGTCGAACGGCAACACCGGCTACGTCGTATCTGGCCAGTCGTTCTACTCGGTCACGTCCGCCGGCGTCTCGACGCTGATCGGCACGATCGAGAACAGCGGCCCGGTGTCGATGGCCGACAATGGCACGCAACTGTTCATCGCTGCCGACCCCAAGGGCTACATCTACAACTTCGACACCGGCGTGCTGGCCGAGATCACCGACGAGGATTTTCCGGGTGCCAGCACCGTCGCCTACCTCGACGGCTATTTTGTCTTCACGGAACCTAACTCGCAGCGCATCTGGGTCACCACCCTGTTCGACGGCAACAGCGTAGATCCGCTTGACTTCGCCAGCGCCGAGGGTGCGCCTGACGACGTGGTCGGTCTGGTCGCCAACCACCGCGAGGTGTGGGTGCTGGGCACCAACTCGACCGAGGTCTGGTATAACTCGGGCGACGCCGACTTCCCTCTGGCCCGCATCCAAGGGGCTTACAACGAGGTCGGCTGCGTCGCGCCTAACTCGATCGCCAAGCTGGACAACAGCATCACCTGGCTGGGTCAGGACGCCCGTGGGCGCGGCATCGTCTACCGCGCCAACGGCTATCAGGCCGAGCGCATCTCGACGCACGCCGTCGAGTTCGCCATCCAGAGCTACACCGACATGACGGACGCGGTGGCCTACTCCTACCAACAGGACGGCCATGAGTTCTACGTCCTCAACTTCCCACTGGCCGACACGACATGGGTGTTCGACGCCGCGACGCGGGCGTGGCACGAGCGGCGCGGCCTCAAGAACGGCGTGTTCACGCGGCATCGGTCCAACTGCTTTGTCAACTTCAACGGCCTGCTAGTCGTCGGCGACTTCGAGAACGGCAACCTCTACGAACTGGACCTCGACACCTACGCTGACAACAGCTTGGTCCAGAAGTGGCTGCGGCGGTGGCGGGCGCTGCCGACCGGCGGCAACGACTTCAAGCGCACCGCGCACCACGCCTTGCAACTGGTCTGTGAGACCGGCGTCGGCTTGGTCGGCTACGGAGACGACGAGCTGCTGCTGGTCGAGACAGGCGTCGATCTGCTGGTGTCGGAGGGCATCCCGTTGCTGCTGGGCTACCCCGTCACCGAAGGGGCGGACCCGCAAATCATGCTGCGCTGGTCCGACGACGGCGGGCACACTTGGTCGAAGGAGCACTGGCGGTCGATGGGGCTGATCGGCCAGTCCTCGACGCGCGTCATCTGGCGTCGGCTGGGCATGACCGACAAACTGCGCGACCGCGTCTACGAGGTGTCGGGCACCGCCCCCGTCAAGGTGGCGATCATGGGTGCCGAGCTGACCGTGAGCGGCACCAATGGCTGACATCACCTCGATCCCCGCCGCGCGCGTCCCGGTGCTGGAGCCGGGCACGGCGATCATGTCGCGGGAATGGTATCGGTTCCTGTTCAACCAGTTCAGCCAGACCGGCAGCGGCACCACCGACATCTCTATCAGCGACCTTGCCCTTGCGCCGTTCAGCGGTGCCGAGGCCGAGGCGATGATGGACCTGGTGCGTGCCGACGTGCAGGGCCTGCTGTCCGCGCCGCCTCTGGTGCCGCCGCAGGGCTACGCGGGCGGGTTCGCCAGCACAGCCACGCAGACACTGTCGGGCGCGAGCGCGGCGAACGCCGTGACGTTCAACACCACCAACTACGCCAACGGCGTCAGCCTCAACACCAGTTCGCGCATCGGCGTCACCCGCGCAGGGGCGTTCGTGATCTCGGCCACGGTGTCGCTGGACAAGACGACCGGCGGCTCAACCTTGGCGTATCTGTGGCTGCGTAAGAACGGCGTCGACGTGGCCAACTCCACGAGCCGGTGGCGGCTGAAAGGCAACGACGACGAGGTGCTGATCCCGCTGCTGGCGACGCTGTCGCTGACGCATAACGATTATGTAGAGCTGATGTGGGCCGCTGACGACACCAATGTTATACTGAACGCCCACGCTGCGACTGCGTTCGCCCCTGCAAGCCCTTCGGCGCTGTTGAGCATCACACAGGTTGACCAATGACCGTTTTCCTCTCGCCTCTCGCCGGCGCTGGCCAGCAGTTCCTTGACAACTCCGGCAACCCGCTGACCGGCGGGCTGCTCTACACCTACGCGGCGGGCACGACGACCCCTACCGCCACCTACACGACGGCGGCAGGCGTCACGCCCCACGCCAACCCGATCGTCATGGACGCCGCCGGGCGGCTGGAGAGCGAGGTGTGGCTGACCGGCGAGGTCGCCTACAAGTTCATTCTGCGCGACAGCGCGGGTGGGCTGATCGGCACCTACGACGACATCTACGGCATCAACGACGTCAGCGCGACGGGCGTGCCGTGGTCGGAGATCACGGGTGAGCCGACAACGCTGGCGGGCTACGGCATCACCGACGCCCTGTCCGCTGCTGCTGCGGCTACCACCTACGCGCCGATCAACAACGCCGCGCTGACCGGCACGACGACGATCCAGGATGCGGCTGCCGCGTCGCACACGGCGGGCTACCTCGACGTGCCGCAAAGCCTCAAGACCGCCAATCACCAACTGGTGCTGGCCGACCGGGGCAAGTCCGTGGTTATGAACGGCACGTCGCTGACGCTGACCGTCCCCGCCAACGGCACGGTGGCGTTCCCGATCGGCACGGCCATCGTCGTCATCAACATCGCCGCCACGTCGCTGTCGGTGGCCATCACGACCGACACGATGACGCTGGTCAACACCACGACCACCGGCACCCGCACGCTGGCGCAGAACGCCATGGCCACGCTGGTCAAGGTTGGCGCGACGAACTGGATCATCGCCGGGCTGGGGGTCACCTGATGGCTGGCGTCATCGCCGTCATGGCGGGCCTGAGTGCGCAGACCGCCCCCAACACCGTCATCTTCGACTTTTCGTCGGGGTCAGGCACCGTCACGATCCCTGGGCCTACACCGAGTGGCGCGGTCATTGAGGTGTGGGGCGGCGGCGGCGGCGGCGGGTTTGGCATCGAGGGTGTCGGCGACAACGGCGGCGGCGGCGGCGGCGCGGGCGGCTACAGCAAGACCACGCTGGCCCTGAGCGGCGCAGACGCGGCCAAGACCATCCTCTACACCGTCGGCGCTAGAGGGACAGGGTCAAACACCCCCGATCCCGGCAACACGGGGGGCACCTCGACGGTGTCGAGCGGGACGTATACGATCACGCCGATGATCGCCTTGGGCGGCGGCGGCGGCACCTCGGACGCCAACACCATCCAAGGTCAGGGCGGCACGGCCTCGGGCGGCTCCGACACCAACACGACAGGCACCGGGGGCGGCTTCCTGACGCGAGCCGGGGCTGCGGCCACGGCGGGCGTCAACGGGTTGCAAGGTGGTGCTGGCGGCGACGGCGGGCTTCCCACCATCGGCGGCGAAACGGGCGACCCAGGCTTGCCGGGGCGGGTCCGCTTCGTCTTCACAATCTAGGAGGGCCGCATGGCCGTTTACGTTCGCGTCCTGATCCCGTCGAAGACGGCAGAGGCTACCCAGACAACGCAATACACCTCGACAGCGGTGACCACGATCATCGACAAGTTCACGGCCACCAACTACAGCGCCAGCGCCGCGACGCTGTCGGTCAACCTCGTGACGTCGCTGGACAACCCCGGCAACGCCAACCTCGTCGTCAAGACGGTGTCGATCCAGCCGGGCCAGACCTATCTGTTCCCGGAGCTGATCGGCCATGTGCTGCTGCCGGGTGGGTTTGTCTCGACGATCGCGGGAACGGCGACCGCCATCAACATCCGCGCCAGCGGGAGGACGATCTCGTGATCGAGGCGCTGGAGGACCACTTCACCAACACGCTGGACCTGCCGCCCGCCGCCGTCGACTGGCTGCTGGACCTGTGGCAGGTCATCCAGGTGTTCGACGACGCCCACGACGGCGACCCGATCGACAACGTGATGCCTGCGCTGTGGGCCTCGCTGGTGTCGATGCCGGGCAACGTCTTCTATCAGGCCAACGCCGCCGCCTTGCAGGCTGCGGTCGCCACCGCCATCCTGAAATGGCACGCTGCCAACGAGGCCGAGGACGCCGGCGAGGCTGACGAGCGGTCGTTCGTGTGGCGCGCGGCCTACTACGACGTGGTGCTGCTGGTCGTCCTGCTCTGCCACGGTCAGGCCGAGGCGCTGCGGCTGGCCCCCGCCGTGATGCTGATGTATGGTGAGCCGTTCGCGGCCTATCGGGAGGAGTTCCCCAATGCCTAATCCCGTTGTAGCCGTTGCCGGGGCACAGGCCGGCGCTTCGCTTATTGGAGGCAATAAGCAGGCCAAGGCATCGCGTCAGGCTGCTGACGCGCAGGTCCAGTCCGCTGCGGAGGCGTCGCGTCTCCAGCGCGAGATGTTCGACCGGCAGGTGCAGCTCCAGGAGCCGTTCCGGCAGGGCGGCATCACCGGCCAGAACCGCATCATGGAACTGCTCGGCATCGGCGGTGACGCGACGGCAGGCGACTACGGTCGCTTTGGCCGCGATTTCAGCATGGCCGACTACGAGGCCGACCCCGGCTACGCCTTCCGGCTGGCCGAGGGCAACAAGGCGTTGGAGCGGTCGGCAGCAGCGCGCGGTATGCTCATGTCGGGCCAGATGTTCAAAGGTGCGCAGCGGTTCGGTCAGGATCTGGCGTCGCAGGAATATCAGAACGCCTTTAACCGTTACCAGACCAACAGGTCGAACCAGCTCAACCCGCTCGGCACGCTGATGGCCTCGGGTCAAGGGGCCACCAATATGCTGTCTGGCGCGGCGGGCCAGCTTGGTGGGCAGCTTGGTGAGAACGCCATGGGGGCGGGCAACGCCCGCGCCTCTGGCTATATCGGCTCGGCCAACGCCTACGCTCAGGCGCTCCAGAGCGCGGGCAACGCCTTTAGCGGGTTCGCAGGGCAACGCGCAGGCGGCATGCCGCCCAAGCCGGGGGTTATCTGATGCCCATTGACCCGCGCATCGCCCTCGCGGGCGTCTCACCGACCTACGACTTCATGGGGGCGTTCAACACCTCCCGTGCAGCCGCGCGGACGGACCTAACAAACCAGATGACGATGCAGGCTGCGCAGGCGACTGCGGCGCGTAACGCCATGGTCCGCGAGCGCGCGGCTACTGTGGACTACGGAGACCGCAACTCGGTCAACGAGTTCATCCGCATGGCTGGGCCGGACGCCGCGCCATACCTTGAGGCTGCGGGCGCAGGCGACACGCTGTTCAACACTCGCGCAGCGGAGGCCCGCGCCGGAGGTGAATACGCTCGCAAGGCGCGCGGCGAGGACCGGGGCTTCATGCAGAGCGCGTTGGCAGCGGTCTACAACGACCCGTCCGACACGAGCATAGCCGCCGTTCGCGCGCAGGCTCTCGCGGCGGGTATCGCGGAGGCTGATTTCGACGCTTATGCGTCGCGGTTCCTTGCTGCGCCGGTCGAGCAGCGCCGCAGCCTGCTGGCCAACGAACTGGCCACGACGCCGGAGGGCTTGAAACTGCTGGAGCGGTTCACCCCGGCCTACGACATGCAGAACGCTGGCGGATCTATCGTGCCGGTGCAGACGAACCCGCTTGCGCCAGGAGCAACGCCGCCGCGCCCGATCGCGGTCACTCCAGATCCCACCAAATACACCGACGTGCCAACGGTGGATGGGCTGGTGCGCGTTTACGCGGATGGTCGCAGCGAACTGTTGCGCGGGCCGACGGGCGCACCACTGACGCCAGCACCATCTCCAGAACAGCAGCGAGCAGACGCGGAAGCCGCTGCGGAACGTGCGGCGGCGGACGTTGCAGCCCGAAACGCCGCCAAGACCAACCAGACGACCGTGCAGAACACCCGCCGGGTGGTTGGCGAAATACTGCCCAACGTCAGCGGGTGGACCGCCGGTTTGGGGTCGATTATCGCCGCCATCCCCGGCACCCCCGCTGCCGACCTCGCGGCCAACCTTGACACGCTGGAAGCCAACCTCAGTTTTGAGCGGTTGGCAGAGATGCGTGCAAACTCGCCGACAGGCGGCGCGCTTGGCCAGATCACCGTGCGAGAACTGGACCTTCTCGGAGCAACCATCGCCAACATCCGCAACTCGCAAAGTCCTGAGCAACTGCGCCGCAACTTGCAGGTCATCGACGGCGCTCTCGCCCGCCTGGAGGCTGCATACGCCGAGGCGGGACTGCCGTCGCCGGTAGGTGACAATAGCGCACCAGCCCCTGCGCCTTCGGGCGGCGGGCGGGCCACGCACAGAAACGCGCAAGGGCAGGGCATCTATTGGAACGGTTCAGCGTGGGTGCCCGGGACATGATGCAGATCCCGCCTCCGCCGCCCGGGTTTGAGCCTATCAGCCGGTCAGCCGCGCCACCCCCACCACCACCACCCGGGTTTGAGCCGATCCGTCCGACGGCCCCACGCCGCGCGCCTACCGGCGGCGGGCGTCAGCCTGCCCCGGCTGCGGCTCCGCCCGCCATAGGTGGGCAGGGGGCAGACACTGGCGCGCTGACGCTTGAAGAAAGCACCGCAGCTAACATCCGCCAAGGCTACCCCGCCGCTGAAGCTCTGCGCCTCGCGCAAGAGCAGATGCAATACGATGAAGCCGTCCGCCCCTACACGCTGCCCGACGGTCGTGTGGTCAACCTGCGCGGCCCTGGCACGCCTGTTGCTATGGCTGGTCCGCGTCGGGCTGACGACATTGTCGTTGACGGGATGCTGTATCGCCCCACCGAATATGAGCCTGCTGTCGAGCTGCCCGCTGCCGACGTGCAGGGCGGCGTCGAGCGCCTGCCGATGCAGGGTGATGCGCCGGCCACAGGTCTGCAAGCGGTTGCGAACGTCCTGTCGCGCGCGCCGGGCGTCCAGGAGTTGGCTGAAAATCCCTTGGTCAGCACGATCGCAGGTGCTTTTCGTGGTGAAGGGCGTGTCCGCGAAGGCGCTCGCAGGCTGCTGGGCCAAGGCGTCCGTATGCTGCCTTTCGGGGAGCAGGTTGGCCAAGGCTTGATCGATGAAGCGGCCCGCAACAACGCGATCCTAGACGCGCTCAACATGCCTTTCCGGGAAGCCAACACCGGCTTCAACCAGATGGGGCAGTTTGGCGCAGAAATGGCCGTGACCGCGCCCGTCGGTGGCCTTCTTGGTCGTGGCATCGGCCTCGCGGGTCAAGGCGTCGGTCGGTTCGCACCGCAAGTGGGGCGGGGTATCGAGGCGTTTGGCGCAGAAATGGCCGTGACCGCGCCTATCGGCGGAGCGTTAGGGCAGGGCTTCCGCGCCGTAGGTCAAGGCGTCGGTCGGTTCGCGCCGCGCGTCGGGCAGGGCCTTGAGGCGTTCGGACGGTCGGTCGCTGCTGGTGGCTTCACGCCGTCCGCCGTTGGTCGTCCTGCTGCCGGTATGGCCCCTTCGGGGCTTGAGCGTCTAGGAAATTTCGCGACGCGCGCGGGCGGCGGTGCGACGACGGGGGCGCTCGGCACGGCGCTTACCGCGCCTGACGGTGGCGGTAACGAGAGCGGTATGCTCGGCATGACCGACACCCAAGCCGGGGCTGCCATCGGTGCGCTCCTGCCGACCGTCGCCGCGCGCCCGGCCAAGTTCGCAATGAACCGTCTGATGGACGGCTACCAGGCGCTGGTCGGTGAGCTTGGCGCGACCCGCGCAGCCAACATCGTGCGCCAGTCGCTCGGCGTCGACTACGACGCGGCCTTGGTTGCGCTGCGCAACGCCCGTCCTGGCGAGACAGCCCAGCAGGCGCTGGTGCGCGGCGGCGTCGAGCCGTCCGTCTTCATGGGTGTCGGTGCCGAGGTGCGCGGCGCGGCTCCCGATGCCTACCTCGCCATCGAGGCGGCGCAACAAGCCGCGATGGAGGCCCCGATCAACAGGTTGGCAGGCGGCCCCAACCTAACCGCCGCGCAAATGACGCAGCGTGCCGAGAAGCAGGCCCTGCGAGCAGCCACGGTGCCTGAGGGTGAGGCGGCACTGGCGCGGGCCGGTGCAACCGGGCGGCTGGACGTGGACGCTATCGCCAATCAACTTATGGCCCGCGCCGACGTGCCTGGTGTTCGGGCCAACCCTGAGCAGGTGCAGGCACTGGGCAACGTCGCGCAACAGCTCAGGTCTATGGCCGACCTTGGCGGCGGCGTTATTGAACCTGCGGACCTGTATGAAATCCGTCAAAGGTTCATCACCAGCGAGGTGAACAGGCTTTTGAATACGTCCGGCACCGCAAGCCCCTCGGCACTGCGCGCGCAGGAAGCGGAAATCAGGGCGAACATTGCGCCGTTGATTGACGACGCCATCGAGGCGGCGGGCGGCACCGGCTGGCGTCAATACCTCGCAGATTACGCCAGCGGGATGCGGGGGGTCGAACGTCAGCAAATGATGGGCGTAGCCGGGCGGCAGCTGCGCCAAAACCCCAACACGTTCGCAAACCTTGTCGAGGGAGACGCGCCAGACGTCGTGGCAAACGTGTTTAGCCGCAACGACACGCTGGCCAACCTGATGAACCCGACCGGCGTCGGGCCGTCAGGCATGGACGCATTGAGGAGCGCGGCGGGGCAAATCCGGCGCAACCAGCGCATCGACGTGCTGGCGGGCGAAGGGCGTGGTGCGGCACAAGAACTGATCCGGCAGAGCCGAGACCAAGGGCCTATTCGGGGCATGGCCACGCTCGTCAGTGGGGTATTCCGCCCCGGCACGACAGCGGCCATGCAGGTCGGCTCCGCGCTGCTCGACGCCAAGATCAGCCCGCAAGTCCGCACGGCGCTGGCGCAGGCGTATCAGTCCGGCGCGAACATGACGGAACTGCTGGCCCTGACGCCCCTGGCTGACCGGGCGCAGGTGCAGCGCAACCTGATGAACCCGGCGTTCTGGGCGCACCTGCAAAGCGGCGCGGTCAACGCCATGATCAACGAAGACGATGTCGTCATATCGCAGGCGGTGGACGAGCAAGGCAACGCGATGCGTCCGCGCTAGGCTTTGCGCAGTAACTCCCGCCGCTCCCGCGCGGCGCGGACCTTGCTGAACCTCATGTGCAGCCGGGTCAGGTGCGAGGCGCGCGGCTCGGGCCGCTTGGCTTCGGCGTCGATCGCAGCCTTCAGCTCGGCCTCGGTCATCGACGGGAGGCGTTCGACCAGGTCAGTCCACTCGGTCACGCTGCAAGCTCCTTGCGCACCAGTTTGAAGAAGTCATCCGCGTCCACACCGAACGCCTCCAGCGTCAGCGCCAGCCGGGTGTGCGCAGCGCCGACGTAATACATGATGGCCTCGACCTCGCCCATGCCGCGCCCGTTGCCGTTTCGCAGGTCGCGCTCTCTCTCGTGCTTCGCCCACGTCGTCAGGTCTACGCCCGTGGCTTTGATAGCCGCCCGCGTAGCCTCTCGGGCAGCAGACCGGCGCGCCTCGCCGGCTTCCCACTCCTGCTCGGCATACGCCTTGACCAGCTTGCGGGCTGCGTCGGCTTGATCCTTGGTGATAGTCATGCGGCCAACTCCTCTGTAGCCAGTTGGGACAGCGACCGCTTGTCGTGCAGCGACTGCCAAATCCTCTCGTCAATCGTCTTCTCGGTCATGAGCACGTAAGCCCACACCGGGTGTTTCTGTCCGCTGCGGTGCAGCCGCCCAACCGTCTGCTCGAACAGCTCCAGCGACCACGGCAGCGACACGAACACGATGTGCGACCCGCCGTGCTGGAGGTTCAGGCCGTGGCCCGCTGACTTCGGGTGGACCAGCAGCATCTCGATCTTGCCGTCGTTCCACCGCTTGATCGCATCCGCGTCGTCCAGCGTCACGGCGTGCGGGTAGCGCCGCTTCAACTCGGCCAGCTCCTCGCGGTAGTTATAGACCACCAGGGTGTTGGCCCGCTGGTTCTCGGCCAGCAGTTCCTCCAGCCGGTCGAAGCGGTGCGACGAGAACCAGACCGGCGCGGGGCTGTAGGCCCACCCGCCGGCGAGCTGCTGGAGCTTGCTCGTCATGGCCGCTGCGGTCAGGGCCGTCACCGTCTCGGTGCCGACCTGCGCGACGTAGTCCCGCTTCATCTTGTCATACGCCTTCATGTCCATGGTCGACTTGACCTCGACCACGTTGAGCGGCGGCAGCTTGTCAGAATACTCGCCCGCGTCCAGCACGAACGTGGCGGGTTTGATCTTGGCCATGATGCCCGCCAAGGCGCTGGGCCGTGCGACCCACTGGCCAAACTCCCGGCTGATCGGGATGAACCAGGTCTGTAGGAACGCCCCCTTGGAGCGCCCGAGCAGGTCGACGTCGATCACCTTGCACTGGCCGAACACATCCTCCAGCCCGTTCGAGGTGAACGAGCCGGTCAGGCCCCAGCGGAACTTCATGCCGTCCAGCTTCTTGAACAGATCCTTGAAGCGTGCGCCGGACGGGTTCTTGAGCCGCGTCAGTTCGTCGAACACCACCCCGTCGAAGCCGTCGAGCGACGGCAGGGTCTGGATCGTGTCGTAGTTGGCGACGACCACGTCGGCCTTGCTGGCGAACGCCGCCGCCCGCTGCGCCGGCGTGCCGACAGCCACGGCCAGCGTCAGCCCCGGTGCCCACTTCGGGGCCTCGACAGGCCAGACGTCGGTGCAGACCCGCTTGGGGGCGAGCACGAGCCAACGCCGGGCGATGCCTTGGCGCACCATGTCCTGCATGGCGGACAGGGTGATGGCGGTCTTGCCGGCACCAACTGCGGCGAGGATCATCGCCCGATCGGTGGCGAACAGGAAGTCGGCAGCCTGCTCCTGGTAGGGTCTTAGCTGCATGACATCACCCCCCGCGAGAGATAGGCAATGGCCGCTTGCAGGGTTTCAATCTTGTCGCACGCCGCGCCAAGCAAGCGATTGCAGCGCGAACATAGCAGCCCGCGCACAGCGCCTGTCGCGTGACAGTGGTCAACAGGGAAGCGTTTTGCGCTACCCCCCGGCTCCGTCACCCCGCATATCGCGCAGCCGCCGTTCTGTTCGGCCAACATCCGTGCGTGGTCTTCTGGCGTGATCCCGTATTTAGCGCGGAGATGTTGCGGCCATCGGTCTGACGCGGATCGCCAGCGGGCGTTGTCGTAGGCACGGACACGCTCGCGGTTTGTCTCTCTCCATCCGCGATGACGCACGGTGTCGCACGCCCGGCAGTTGGCGCGAGGGAGGTTGCGGTCTTTTTGGTGCCGGAACTGATCCAGCGGCTTGGCCTCTCCGCATCGGGTGCACGTCTTCACGTCGTCTCCATAACCGCTTCTATAAAGCCCTGTGCTTGCGAAGAGCATATCGCGTTCCCGTAACCGCGTAAACGCCCTACACGGCCTTCCGACGACCTTTGGGCATCGACCGGCTGACTGCTATCGCCGCCTCGCACCACTCCTTTGGCAAGCCCTGCAACCAGCGGGAATGTGCCGGGTTCAACTGGCCTCCACTTTCCATCCCGGCAGCCGAGCCAGTCAGCATCTCGCCAGAGGCCGTTAGTCGGGCCGGGCCGTTTGCCCACGCCTGCGCCTGCATATTCAGGTCCGACAGGCAGATGCCCATGCTGTTGCCGGTCTTCTCCACCGACTTGCGCTTGCGCTCCAAGAACGCTTCCGGCGACCCGTTCGCGTGGTTCGACAGGGGTGTCCCCCAGCCTGCTTGCATACTCGCCGTGTGCAGCGCCATCCCGCCCTGTCGATTGGTCGAGTTGCCCGGCGTGTCTTTCCAGTCTCTCGCGCTTGGGGTTACCCACGGCGCTTCCGGTCCAGTAGAGGCGTTGTCGGATGTGCGGCGCGCCGAAGCCCGCAGCGCAGGTATCGACCGCCCCGACGGCGTAGTCCGCTCCTTCCAGGTCAGCGTATACAAGGTCGAGCCAACCGAGGCCGTCCTTGCTTGCAACCTGCTCGCCAAGGACTGTGTCAGGGCGGCACTCCGCGATGAGACGGAAGAAGTCGGGCCAGAGGTGTCGCTCGTCGTCGAAACCTCCACCCTTGCCGGCGGCGCTGAACGGCTGACATGGGCACGAACCGGTCCAAACCGGACGCTCGTCACTCCACCCGGCGCTGCGCAGGGCGTGGCTCCAGACGCCGATCCCGGCGAAGAAGTGGCATTGGGTGTAACCACGAAGGTCATCGGCTTTCACGTCCTTGATGCTGCGCTCGTCGACATCGCCGGGTGCGATGTGTCCGGCCTTGATAAGCTCGCGCAGCCACGCCGCCGCGAACGGGTCAAACTCGTTGTAGTAGGCACTCATATCTGCCAACTGAACAGGCGCGGCGGCGAGGGCGGGGCCTTGTCCTGAAACTCCGGGGGCAGCGGGCGGCTGGCGACGCGCGGCTTGCGGCGCAGCATCCCCATCCGGTCCATCTTGCCGATGATGGCGTTGCGGCTCATGCCCATCGCCTTGGCGATCTCGCCCGCCGTCATCCCCCGGTCGCGCATCTTCACGAGCATCCGCTCTTTGTATTCAGGCCAGTGATCCATTCGTCTATCTCCTCCCTTGATGACAGGCACACATAGTTCTGCCCCATCCGCCCCATCAGGGCGGCAAAGACGTGTTGCAACGGCGACAACCGCCCGCCGGGGCGTTTCAGTTCCACGAACCAGACCGCGCCTCCGGGGAGGCACACGATCCGGTCGCTGACGCCACGGTGCGACGGGCTGACGAACTTGAAGGCGACACCGCCAGCCGCAGCCACCGCCTTCCTGAAATACGCCTCAACGTCACGTTCCAACATCGCTCGACCATACACATCCGATTTCCGTTGACAACACTTTTCGGTGCGGCCAGAGTGGCGTCAACAAGGAGAGACAATCATGGCCCACTCACTTATCGTCGGCGGCTCGACCGCCAAGCGTGTCATCAACTGCCCCGGTTCGGTGGCGCTGGTGGCCACCATGCCCCCGCAGCCCGGCTCGTCCTACGCCAACGAGGGCAGCCTGCTCCACGAGGCCATCGCCATCGTGATGGACACCGCCTGCGCGCCGGAGGACATGGTCGGCTTCGAGGCTCACGGCCTGACGCTGACCGAGGAACTGCTGGAGCGCAAGCTCAAGCCCGCGCTGGCCCTGCTCAACGAGTATGACCCCAAGGCCGCGATGGAGTTCACCACCGAGGAGATGGTCAGCTTCGGTGACCTGATGCCCGGCGTGTTCGGCTCGTCCGACATCATCGGTCGGCTGGACGGACGGGCCGTCATCCTCGACTGGAAGTTCGGCGACGGCGTCATGGTCGAGGCCGAGGAGAACATGCAGCTCATGTTCTACGCTGCGGCTGCCATGCGCACGCCGTCCTGTGCGTGGGCGTTCAAGGACGTCGCCGAGGTCGAGTGCGTCATCATCCAGCCGCCGTATCTGCGGACGTGGACCACGACCGTCGAGCGCATCGCCGAGTTCGAGCGCCAACTGGTCCGCGCCGTCAACACCGCAGGGCTGCCGCGTGCGCCCCTGGCGGACGGCGACTGGTGCAAGTGGTGCACGGCCAAGCCGGTCTGCCCGATCAAGACCGGCCAACTGGACCGCATGAAGCTGGCGGCGATGCAGCGGATCGACGTTGACAAGCTGGCGTCCTACCTCGCCGCTGCGCCTGACATCGAGGACTTCCTTGCGCAGTGCCGCGCTCTGGCGCATCAGATGCTGGAGAACGACGTGCCGGTGCCCGGCTACAAGCTGGTCGCCAAGCGCGCCACAAGACATTGGGCTGACCCCGCGACGGCGCAGGACGCGCTGATCGGGCTTGGCCTGACCAAGACTGACGTGACCAAGACCGAACTGCTGTCGGTGGCGCAGGCCGAGAAGGTGCTCAAGAAGCACAAGATCGACCTTCCTTCTGACATGGTTGTCGCGGTATCGTCGGGGTCCACCCTCGCGGTGGAGACGGACCCTCGCCCTGCGGTGGTCCAGATCGGGCGTCAACTTTCTGCCGCCCTCAGCAAACTGAGCTAAGGAAAAAGACAATGAGCAATCTGACTGTTTTCGGCAACGCGGGCCTCCCTTCCGTCGGCGACCTGACCTCGGCCCTGCGCCGGGTCGAGGCCACCGTCGAGACGGGTGCCGGCGGTATCATCCTCAAGATGGACAAGACCGGCCACTGGGTCTTCGGCTCCGACCAGACTGAGGTCGAGGGTGACAGCAAGTGGGCCGTCAATCCCTTCTCGTTCGTCCACGGCTTCATCGCCTGGGGCAACGGCGAGGTGCTTGGCGAGGCCATGGGTCCGGTGACGGCCCCGCTGCCCGAGCACGGCCCCGTGCCGGACGGCTGCGCCAAGGGGTGGGAGGTGCAGATCGGCGCGTCCGTGAAGTGCATCTCGGGCGAGGACGCAGGCATCAACGCCCGCTACTCGGCCACCTCGGTCGGGGGCAAGAAGGCCCTGACCGCGCTCGGCCTCGCCATCGCGGCGCAGGTCGAGAAAGACCCGTCCAAGCCTGTGCCGGTCGTGCTGCTCAAGAAGGAGCACTACCAGCACAAGTCCTACGGTCGCATCTTCACGCCGGTCTTTGAGGTCGTCGAGTGGGTCGCCATGGACAAGGAGCCGGGCGGCGAGGACGAGGAAGCCTTCGAGGAAGAAGCCGCGCCGACCCGTCGTCGGCGCGCTGGCTAAGAGACGCGAGAGCGGGTCGGCCTTCGGGTCGGCCCGCGATCCGCGACCAATCACATGAAGACACTCTGGATAGATTTCGAGACGCGCAGCCGCTGCGATCTCAAGGCGCACGGCGTCTACAACTATTGTAGAGACCCGTCGACCGACGTG
>Ga0315906_10005811_pt1 | contig 15424 bp, 16 predicted proteins | sample LakEriMetagenome_4_FD_203526 | JGI IMG/M metagenome (GOLD analysis project Ga0315906, IMG submission 203526) | Freshwater fungal communities from buoy surface, Lake Erie, Ohio, United States - Buoy 2 MA122 | ecosystem: Environmental > Aquatic > Freshwater > Lake > Lake biofilm | place: USA...
CGCCGGCGGCGCCCCGGTGGAGTTTGTCATGGACGCCGAAGGCGGGCATGGCTGGCCCGGGGCGACCTCCAGGCGCTCCGAGAACACGCCCATCAAGTCCTTCCACGGGGCCGAGCGCGTCTGGTCTTTCTTCAAGGACAAGTCGCGTCCGTCGGCGGCCAGGTGAACCGTTCGCGATGGTTCCGTCAGCGCTGCGGCACGCGGCGGAGCCGGGTGACGTCGTGTCCGTTGTCCTTCAGCCACTTCACGAGTTCTTGGTAGCGGGCCTCGGGGATGGTCTTGGCGCGCGCCATGATCCAGACGTAATCGCGGTCCGGCACGCCGATGACGGTGGTCTCGTAATCAGCGTCGAGGTAGGCGATCAGGTAGGCGGCTTTGAACGGCCAGACGAACTGCATCCGCCATTCGGCGTTGGTCTCGCGGTTGTGGACGAAGCCGGTGGGCCGGTACGTCTTGAGCGGGCCGTCGAAGCCGCCGTTGTTGAAGACGTACGTGGTCGCGATCGTGCCGTCCGTCTCCAGACGGTAGCTTTCGACGCCATTGAAGGCCTCGTCCTCGATGAAGGTCGGGATGTGCGCGATGACGTACCAGTCGCCCATGAAGCGCTTGAGGTCGACCGGTCGCTCGATGGCGTGCAAGGGCGGCTTCGCCTCGGCGCCGCAGGAGTCGGTCCAGGACTGGCAGCCGACCAAGCCCGCGCAGAGGAGAAGGATCCAGCATAGGTTGGGCATGACAGCGAGTATGGTCCCGGCGAGGGTAAGGTCGACGGCTGATTCGGCTCAGCGGCCGAGCAGCGCGTCGCGCATCGACTCGCTGATCGGGTCGTCGCCCAGCCAGATCCGGAAGTAAGCGGCGGCGAAGTCATGGCCAGGGATGGTGACCAGCGGTGAGCCGTTGAGTCGGAGCGTGGTGCCCTTGCCAGGGACGTAGGTGAGCGCGTAGCGGTCGCCTTCGCGCACGTCACGGTAGGCACGGTTGATGAGCTCCAGCCGGTCGCGCAAGGAGGCCAAGGTCTCCGCCTTGACGTTGCGGGCGAGGAGGGTGTCCCCGCCTTTGATGATCTCGGCGGCGGTGAAACCGCGGTGGTAGGTGAGCTGCAGCCGGACGGGGATGTCGGCGAAGACCTTGGTCGGCGGCTCACCGGCGCCGAGATGGAGGCGGGCGTCATAGACCTTGATCACCGACATCCAGCGGAAGGTGGTCGTACCGATCAGTTCGAAGCGGGCGCCGTCCTCCGACAGTACATCCGGGTTGCCTTGGATGGCGCGGGCGTTGGGCCAAATGACAAGACAGAGGACCAAAGCGAGGCTCCCCAGGAGGTTAGTGAAGAACGACCGATGCGAAGTGCAGACGAACATCCTACCCCCTGATGGTAGTGAGGCGCGGCAGATATCTAGCCTAGGTTTCGTTAAGTCGGTGTTAAATCCTTGCCCGGGCCGCGTCTAGAATCGATCAGCGGGCGGCAGCCATGACCCCGATCTGGGTGAGCCAGGCCTGGCACCTTTCCGGCCAGAGCCGGACGTCCTTCTCGGAGCGGAGGCCGTGGCCGTGACCGCCGGTGGCGCAGCGGAAGAAGGCGTGCGGGGTCTTGGTGCCCTTGAGCGCCGCGAAGTAGGCGTCGCTGCCCTTGATGAAGCGCTTGTCGTCTTCGGCGTGCGCGATGAAGGTCGGCGAGGTCTGTCCGTCCACGAGCGGCACGAGGCCTTCGTCGAGGTAAGCCGGGTAGCCGAGGACGGCGAAATCCGGACGCAGGGGCTGATCGTCGGCCGCGTCGATCCGCGGATAGGTCGCCGGACCCGAGTGGACGCTGAGACGGGCCGAAAGGTGGCCCCCCGCGGAGAAGCCCATCACGCCGACGCGCGCGCGGTCGATGTTCCACTCGGCCGCGCGATGCCGGACGAGGCGGATCGCCCGCTGGATGTCCTGGAAAGCACCGTCGCGGTTGTTCGGCACGCGGTATTTGAGGACGACGCCGGTGACGCCGAGCGTGTTAAGCCATGCGGCGACTTCGGTGCCTTCCTTGTTGTAGGCGAGGCCGCCGTAGCCGCCGCCCGGGCTGACGATCACGGCGGGCGAAGGTTTCGCGGACTCCGCCCGATAGACGGTGAAGGAAGGTTCGCTGATGTCGGTCAGACGGATCACCTCGTCGCCGCGGGCGGGCAGGGTGCGCTCCGTTCCTGTGACCGCCCGGCCTGGCATGGCGTCTTGCGGCCACAGCTTCACGACGATGCCGGGAGCTTCCGGCTCGGGCTTGGCTTGCTCCGCCGACAAGGCGTTCAGGGCGCCGAGAAGCAGGGTGGCGGCGATGATGTTCAGTCGCGACATACGTCAGGGGTTATGTCCGTGATAAGCGCGGCCGGCGGCCCATCAACCGTGAAGAAAGTTAGGGGTTTACTTGGCCGCGTGGCCGGCTTTGATGGCATAATGCTCCGCCTGGCGGCCACTTTTTTCTGCTTCTTATCCGCCGTCGCGGGTTCCGCGCAGACCTTGCGCCAGGTTTCGCCGTGGGCCTCAGGGGTCGGCCTGGCGGACCGCATCCCGGAGCGCCCGGCGGACTGGCCCTTGCTGACGGCGCAGTTCAGCCACGTCACCCCGGAGAACTGCATGAAACCTGCAGCCCTTCGTGCGACGGACCAGGCTTGGGATTTCGATCAGGCCGACAAGTTCGTCGCCTTCGCGAAGGCGAAGGACCTCAAGGTCGTCGGACATTGCCTGGTGTGGGCGAAGGACGACCGGACCCCGGCTTGGTTCCATGAGGACGCCGGCGCGCCGGCTTCCAAGGAGGTCCTGCTCGGCCGCATGAAGGCTTACATCGACACGGTCGTCGGCCGCTACAAGGGCAAAATCGCGGCCTGGGACGTGGTCAACGAGGCGTTGGACGACGGCAAGACGGAACTGCGCGACTCCGGCTGGACGCGTGCGGCGGGCGACGAATTCATCGCCCTGGCTTTCGAATATGCCCACGCCGCCGATCCGGCCGCGCTGCTCATCTACAACGACTATAACAACGAGCTCGACGGCAAGCGGGAGAAGATGCTCCGCCTGCTCGCCAGGCTGAAGTCCCGCGGCGCTCCCGTCCACGCCATCGGCCTGCAAGGCCACTATGAGATCGACCGCGTGCCGTATGAGGCGCTCGAGAAGACCTTGGTCGCCCTGCGCGCGATCGGCATGAAGGCCGTCATCAGCGAACTCGACATCGACGTCATCCCGCGCGGTCGCTGGTGGGCCGACGGCAACAAGCACCGGGCGGAGATGGCCAAGGTCGATCCGTACGCCGACGGCTGCCCGCCGGACATCCTCGCCCGTCAGGCCGAACAGTACGCGCGTCTCTTCCGGCTGTTCCGTAACTATGACGACGTCATCGTCCGCGTCTCCTTCTGGAACCTGCATGACGGGCAGAGCTGGCTCAACACGTTCCCTTGGAAGCGCGTGAACCACCCGTTGCTCTTCGATCGGCAAGGCCAGCCTAAGCCCGCTTTCACCGCCGTGTTGAAGGAGCTCGCCCCGTCGCGCTGATACGGAGGAGGTCAGGGCGGTCCCCCGGACAGCGAGTCAAGCCCAGCCCGCATCTGGATTGCCGTTAATAAAGCATAATACTTGACTTAACACGATGTAATAAGATATTACATAGTTGTTTTACTATGAACGTCACCTTCCGGCAATTGCAGTTATTTCGATCGTTGGTCTCCACCGGCAGCATCAGCGGGGCCGCCAAGGAGGCGGGCATCACGCAGCCTACCGCCTCCGTCCATCTGAAGGAGCTGACCGAAGCCGTCGGCATGCCTCTGTATGAAGTCATCGGTCGCAAGGTCTTCCTCACGGAGGCCGGCCGCTCTTTGGCGTCCGCCGCCCAAGGCGTCCAGGCCGAGTGGGAGTCTTTCGAACAGAACATCCAGACCCTCAAGGGCGGGGAGAGCGGGATGCTCAGAGTCTCGATGGTGAACACCGCGCAGTATTTCGCGCCGCGCATCCTGGGTTCGTTCTGCTCGGCCCGGCCGGGCGTCGAGGCCTCGATGGAGCTCCTCAACCGCGACGGCGTGATCGAGCGGCTCCGTCTCAACCAAGACGACCTTTACATCATGTCCCGCCCGCCGACGGACCTCGCGCTGACGTGCACCGCCTTCATGCCGAACCCCCTCGTGGTCGTCGCGCCGCGCGACCACCCGCTGGCGCGCCGCAATCCGGTCCGGCCGGAGGAGCTCGCCGGCTTCCGTTTCCTCGCCCGCGAGCGCGGGTCGGGCACCCGGCTGGCCGCCGATGACTTCTTCCGCCAGCGACGCTGCGCCCTCGACGTGCGCTTCGAGCTCGGCAGCAACGAGGCGATCCTCGAGGCCGTCGCGGGCGGCATGGGGCTCGCCATCGTCTCGGCCCACGCGCTTCGGGAGGGTGCGCACGCCGGCCTCGTCACTTTGGACGTCGACGGTTTCCCGTTGCTGTCGAACTGGCAGATCGTGCATCCGTCCGGCCGCAAGCTTTCGCCTCTCGCCGCCGCTTTCCGGACGCATCTCATCGCCGAGGCCCGGTCGATGTCCGTGCCGGCCTGACCGGGTCCGTCAGCAGCAGGAATCCCTTTTCCGCCCGTCGGCGGGCGGGGCCGCGAGGTCGACGATCCGCCGCAGGACCGCCGGCAGGGCGGCGCGGCGGTAGTGGCACCAGCGGCCTTCCTTGCGGCAGGTCACCAGGCCGCATCTGCGGAGCATCGCGAGGTGTCGCGAGACCGTAGGCTGGTCCCGGCGGACGTGGGACTGGAGGTCGCAGACGCAGACTTCGTCGCGACCCAGCCGGGCGAGCAGCCGCAGGCGGGTCGGGTCGGAGAGCCCGCGGCAGACCTGTTCGACGGAAGGAGGGGAGGGAGCGCGCTTGACTCCGGGCATGCCTCAGCAAACATATATGCTTAAACATATGCAACTCCTAACCCCCGCGCCGATGACCCTGGCGGCTTTCAGCCAGGCCTTGGCCGCGAATCCCTCGCTGGGGCTGCGCTTCCGGCTCCCGACCGGCCCCCTCACGCCGATCCACCTGCATCTGACCGAGGTCGCCCGGGTCGAGAAGCGTTTCATCGACTGCGGCGGCACGGTGCGGACCGACGTCTCGGCCCGCCTGCAGCTCTGGGCGGCGGACGACACCGATCACCGCGTCGGCTGCGCCAAGGCCCTGCAGGTCATCGGCCGGGGCGCGGAGCTCGTCGGCTCGACCGCGCTGCCGCTGGAGGTCGAATATGACCTCCCTTTCCTGACCGTCTTCCCCGTGCTGGGGTCGGTCGTCGAAGGCGACCAGCGGATCTTCCTGCTGGGAGCCAGGCACGCGGACTGCCTCGCGCCCGACGTCTGCGTGCCGAAGGCCTGCAAGCCGGGCTCCGGCTGCTGCTGAGCTTTATCCCATGAGCAAACCACTCGTCCTCATCCTCTGCACCGGCAACTCCTGTCGCAGTCATCTCGCCGAGGCGATTCTCCGTCGCGCGGCCGGCGGCCTGGTCGAGGTCGCCAGCGCCGGCTCGAAGCCGGCCGGCTACGTGCACCCGATGGCCATCGAAGTCCTGAAGGAGATCGGCCTCGACGCCTCGGCGCACCGCTCCAAGCACCTCTCCGAATTCCTGCAGGTGCCGGTGGCGACCGTCGTCACCGTCTGCGGCAACGCGGACCAAGTCTGCCCGGTGTTTCCGGGTCAGGTGAACCGATACCACTGGGGCTTCAGCGATCCGGCCCACGCCACGGGGACCCCGGATGAGATCCGCGCCGAGTTCCGCCGCGTGCGCGACCAGATCGGCCTGGTCTTCGAGGCCTACGCCGCGGGCCTGAAGGAATCCGCCGCCCGTTGCGTTTCGTGAGCGCGCCGCGGACGATCGGCGCCGAGTTCCTCGGCACGGCCCTGCTCCTGCTGGCCGTGACCGGTTCCGGCGTCATGGGCGAGACGCTCGCCGCGGGCAACGTCGCCGTCGCCTTGCTGGCCAACAGCGTGGCGACCGCCGCCGCGCTCTACGTCATCCTCTCGTTGCTCGGGCCGGTCTCCGGCGCGCACCTCAACCCTGTCGTCAGCTTGATGGCGGCTTTCGAGGGCGTGCTGCCCGTCGGGCGGCTGCTCGGCTATCTCCTCGCGCAGTTCGGCGGCGCGATCGCCGGCGTCTGGGCTGTCCACCTGATGTTCGGCCAGCCGTTGCTCCAGGTCGCGACCAAGATCCGCGCGGGCGGCCCGCAGCTCTTCAGCGAGTTCCTCGCCACCTTGCTCCTGCTCGGGCTCGTGCGGACGGCGTCGGCCCGCGGCGACGCGCGCATACCGGCTTATGTCGCGCTGACCGTCCTGGCGGGCTACTGGGCGACGGCTTCCACCTTTTTCGCGAATCCTGCCGTCACGGTGGCGCGGGCGCTGACCGACACCTTCGTCGGCATCCGCCCGGCGGACGTCCTGCCTTTCTGCGGCGCGCAACTGCTCGCCTTGTTCGTGACAGTCTTGTGCGCGCGCCTTCCGGGACGCCGAGGCTGACCGTCGGCCGCCCCGGCGGTCCGGCCTGGCGGACCGTCACTTCTGCGGCAGGGGCGGAAAGAGCTTTTCTCCCAGGTCCTTCGCGCGCGCGCGATAGCCGCGGGCCTTGGCGGCGTCCTTCGGGAATCCGTGATCGCCTTTCTCGTGCGCGCCGGCGAGCCAACGGAGGGCTTGGAATCCGGCGGCGTCTTCGCGTCGGGCGAAGTCGCTCATCGCCGCGGCCAGCTCGGTGGGGCGGTCGCGAAGGTCGAGGCTGGCTTGGTCGAACACCGAACGCGGGTGGCCGAGCTTCGCCGCTTTCGCCAACCAGCGGAAGCCTTCGTCGCCGGTGGCGATCCTCTGCGTCAGCACGAAATGCAGGTGCCACATCGCCTCGGTGTCGCCGGCTTCCGCCATCGCGCGGAGCCTGACCACGGCATAGTCCGACACCGCGCGGAGATCCTCCTTCGAGGCGCTCTTGAACCAGGCGCCCGCGAGGTCATCGTAGCGGCGGGGACCCGTCGAGACGAGCAGGGCGCGGAGGGCCTCGGCTTCCTTGGAGGGAAGGGCTTCCAGCGCTTTCTCGGCGCGGGACAGGTGGGCCGAGCCATCCCAGGCCGCGGTCGGCGTCGTCGGGCGCGTCAGCACGTAGGTGAGCACGGCCGAAAGGACCAGCAGGCCGGCGAGACCGAGTTTGAGGAATTTGCTCATGGCCGGCCAATTAAGGAAGTCTCCGGACAATAATGAACCTCAAAAAGCAGGTCAGCCGATTAAGCCAATCCGACGACGGATTCGGACAGTAAGTCCGGGACTGGCTGACGGCTTGCCAGCGGAAATCGGCGGCGTAGGCTGATGGTCGCTCCTATGCGCTCCTCTCTTGCTTTGACCTTCGCCTGCGCCGTCGCGTTCACCGGCTGCGCCAACTACGCGGTCCGGCCGGTGCTCCATCCCGGCACGGAAAAGCGACACGAGTCCTTCAACGTCATCTCGAAGCAGGGAGAAGCGCAGCTTGTCTTCCTGGGCGACTCGATCACCCACGGCTGGGAAGGGAAGGGCAAAGCCGTCTGGGAGAAGACCTGGGCGCCGCGCAAGGCGGCCAACTTCGGCATCGGCGGCGACCGCACCGAGCACGTCCTCTGGCGTCTCGAAAACGGCAACTTCGACGGCCTCAAGCCCAAGGCGATCGTCCTGATGATCGGCACGAACAACACCGGGCACCAGGGGCGGCCGCAGAAGGAGCTCGATGGCGCCGTCTACCAGTGCACCGCCGAGCAGACCGCCGAAGGCATCAAAGTCATCCTCGGTCAGCTCCGTCGGAAGTGTCCCGACGCCAAGATCCTCGTCCTCGGCATCTTTCCTCGCGGGGCGAACAAGGAGGACAAGTTCCGCCAGCAGAACGAAGCCACCAACGCCATCGTGAAGGGCTTCGCCGACGGAAAGCAGGTGTTCTTCCTGGATATCGGCGCCAAGTTCCTGGAACCCGACGGCACGCTCTCCAAGGCGATCATGCCCGACCTTCTGCACCCCAACGAAAAAGGCTATCAGATATGGAGCGACGCCATCGAAGCCGAGGTGCTCGCCCTGCTTCGTTGATTTAATGCATGGATGACATAGACCAGACCATATGTCTTCCGTCTGACGCCGGATTAAGAGGAGGTTTGATTTGCAACTTCTGGGTCGGCCAGCGAATTAAGGCGCCATGGCTGACTCCACGAATGCGGGAAGTTCTTCGTCGTCGACCCCAGGCTCCGTCGAGGGGTGCGCCCAGGAAATCCGACTGATCGGTTTCTTGGCCCGGCAGGCCGGCTTGGAGCCGGATGCTTCGCGCATCGCCGGGTCGCTTTCCGCTCATGCCGGCGAGGAGCCGCTTGAGCGCGTCGCCGCCGCCCTGCCTGCCGCCGGCCTGAAGGCCGACGTCTGCCGCATGCCTCTGGCCTCCGCCCTCTGGCAGGCCAGGGCCTCCTTGCCTTTGGTCATCCATGCCGAGGGCAAAGGCTTCACCGTCGTCGTCGGCGGCGGCCTTTTCCGGGAGCGGCTCGCTTCCTTCGACGGCGACGAGAAGACCTACGTCGTCAGCCGCACGGCCTTGGTCCGGCAGCTCGGACTCGCTTCGGCCCAGTCGGAGGTCGAGGTCGCCTTCGTCTCGCCGACCATGCCGGCCGAAGGGCTCAAGGGCCGCGATGAGGACGTTCACCACCAAGATCATCAGCCCAGCCCGATCAGCCGGTTGTTCGGTCTCATGCGCCCGGAGGCTTCGGATATCGCCACGATCCTCATCTTCAGTCTCGTCACCGGTCTGCTTTATCTGGCCCTGCCTCTCGCCATCAACGGCGTGGTCGGCAACCTGGCCTTCGGCACGCAGTCGACCCCTTTCCAGCAGGCGCTGATCTTCATCACCCTCGCGCTCACCGGCTGCCTCGTGCTCTCGGCGATCATCCGCGGCCTCCAGTATGTCGTCGCCGAGCACATCCAGCGACGTATCTTCGTCCGGCTCGCCGCCGACCTGGCCTGGCGCCTTCCGCGCGTCCGCACGCAGGCCTTCGACGGCGTCCACGCCCCGGAGATGGTCAACCGCTTCCTGGATGTCGTGACGGTGCAGAAGAGTTCGGCGATGCTCCTTCTCAACGGCATCAACATCGTCGTCGGGGCCGTCGTCGGCCTCGTCGTGCTCGGATTCTATCACCCGTTCCTGCTCGCCTACATGTTCGTGACCCTGCTCGGACTGGCTTTCGTGGTCTATGTCCTCGGCCGGGGCGCGATCGCCTCCAGCCTGGCCGAATCCCGCAGCAAGTATGCGGCGGTCGGCTGGCTCGAGGAAGTCGCCCGTTATCCGCGTCTGTTCAAGGGGCCTTCCGGCCTCTCCTTGGCGGGCGAGCGGACCGATGAGCTCGCCCGGAATTATCTCGAGGCGCGCGCCTGGCATTTCCGCGTGCTCATGCGGCAGATCATCGGCCTGCTCAGCCTCGAGGTGCTCGCCACGGCGGCCTTGCTGATCGTGGGCGGAGGCCTCGTGCTCAGCCAGCAGCTCACGCTCGGCCAGCTGGTCGCGAGCGAACTCATCGTCAGCGCGGTCGTCGCGTCCTTCGCCAAGCTGGGCAAGCAGTTCGAAGCCTGGTACGACGCGCTCGCCGCCGTCGACAAGCTGGGACATCTCGTGGACTTTGAGACCGACCGCGAGGGCGGCGAGATCCCTGCCGGGGATCCGGCCGGGGTCTCGGTCGAATTGCGCGCCGTCTCCTTCGCCTATCCGGGCGGCCGCGAGCTCCTGAATGGTTTGACCTTCAAGGTCGGCCCCGGCGCCCGCGTCGCCCTGGCTGGCGCGCAGGGCAGCGGGTGCAGCACGTTGCTCGACCTGGTCACGGCCATGCGCGAGCCTGCCGCCGGCACGATCATGGTGGACGGTCTCGACCTGCGTTCGTGGGACCTCGAGGCCTACCGTGGTCAGGCCATGGTGCTGCGTTCGCAGGACATCCTGAGCGCGACCCTGATGGACAACCTCCGGCTCGGTCGGTCCGACATCACGCTCGGTCAGGTCCAGGCTGCCTTGACCGAAGTCGGCCTGCTGGCGGACGTCCTCGCGATGCCGGACGGACTTTCCACGAAGCTCGTCACCGGCGGCCTGCCTTTGTCCAGCCGACAGCGTAACCGCCTGCTCGTGGCCCGCGCCTTGCTGCAACGCCCGCGTCTCCTTGTCATCGATGAGTTCCTCGACGGCATGGATGCCGCGAACACCTCGCAGCTTATCGACGTCGTCGTGGGACCCGAGCGTCCTTGGACCTTGCTGATCGCCACCCGCGACCCCCAGCTGCTCCGCCGTTTCCCGACGGTCATCAACCTCCCTTCTTCCCAAGCATGAGCCCGTCCGCCGACACCCCTGCTCCTGCCCTCCGCGGGCGCCTGCCCGCCTTGCTGCTGGCCGGCTCTTCCTTCCGCATCCGGCTGCTGTCGCGCATCGCCGGCCTCGGCTTCGTCGCGGTCGTGCTGGCCATCTGGTTCCTGCCTTGGCAGCAGTTCGTCCGGGGCTCCGGCAAGGTCATCGCCTTCGATCCGCTCGAACGACGCGTGAACGTCGAGGCGCCCGTCGCGGGTCTCGTGCGTAAGATGTACGTGGTCGAAGGCCAGCGCGTGAAGGCCGGCGAGGTGCTCGCCGAGCTGCAGGACAACGACCCTAACCTCCTGAACAACCTCAAGGCCCAGCGCTCCTCGCTCTCCGACCGTCAGGCCGCCACCCGTCGCCGCATCGAAGACCTCGACCTGCAGGTCCGGCAGCTCGAGCTCGCCCGCGGGCAGTCGGTCGACGCCGCCCGCCAGCGCGTGGTCGCCGACAAGATCGCGGCCGAGACCGCCGCGCTCAACTTCACGCGTACCAAGGAGCTCAAGGACGGCGGCCTGGTATCGGTCCGTGATTACGAACTCGCGATCCAGTCCCGCGACAGCACCGCCGCCGCGCTCGTCGCCGCCGAAGCGACCCTCGGCCGCACCGAGAGCGAGTTCAGCGCGACCATCGCCGGCGTGCGCGCCCAGCGCGGTTCGGCCCAATCGGACCTCGCCTCCGTCGAGCGCGACCTCGGCGTGATCGACGTCCAGATCAGCCAGAACGAACGACAGCTCGTCCGTGCGCCGCGCGACGGCATCGTGCTCTCGGTCCAGGCGACCGACGGCACCTACCTCCGCCCCGGCAGCCCCATCTGCGTGGTGATCCCCGAGACCGACAGCCGCTATGTCGAGATCTGGCTCGAGGGCAACGACACGCCCCTGCTGCAGCCTCGCCTGACCAAGCCGGACGGCACGGTGATCCCCGGCAGCCCCGTACGCCTGCAGTTCGAAGGCTGGCCCGCCATCCAGTTCGTCGGCTGGCCGAGCCTCGCCATCGGCACGTTCGGCGGCGAAGTCGTCTTCGTCGACGCCGCCGGCGATCCGTCCGGCAAGTTCCGCGTGGTCGTGGCGCCGGCCAAGGACACCGTCGTGATCGACGGCCAGCCGACCCAGGTCGGCTGGCCGGGCAACCGCTGGCTGCGCCAAGGCGTGCGCGCCAACGGCTGGGTCCTCCTCCAGCAGGTGCCTCTCTGGAAGGAAATCTGGCGTCAGCTCAACGGCTTCCCGCCGGTCGTCGCGATGGATGAACTGGGCAAGGAGGTAAGGAAGTGAGGTGGCTCTCGTTCATCGCCCTCCTTCCGGCGTGGCTGGTCGCGGCGGAGCCTTTGCGTTTGCCGGAGGTGCTCACGAGCGTCAAGGAGCGCTATCCGCCCTTGCTCATCGCGATGATCGAGCAGGACATCGCCGCCGGTCGCCTCCGTCAGGCGGACGGCGCCTTCGACCTAGGTTTCGCCTTGCGGGCGGGCATCACCCCGAAGGGCTATTACGAGGGCGAGACCACCGATGTCGCCTTGGAGCAACGCCTGCCGTTCTGGGGTGCCAACGTCTTCGCGGGGTACCGTCGCAGCAGCGGGCTGCTAGCCGACTACGACAAGGACCGCACGCAGCTGGACGGTCAATTCCGCGCGGGCTTGCGTTTCAATCTCCTCCGTGACGGAGCCATCGACCGTCAGCGCGCTGACCGGCTGAAGGCCCGCTTGGACCTGAGCCTGGCCGATCCCTTCATCGAGCGTCAGCAGCTCGACATCATCCGCTCCGCGACGCGCTCCTATTACCAGTGGGCCGCCGCCGGCCTCCGTGAGGCCGTAGCCCGCGACCAGCTGAAGGTGGCCGAGGACCGCGCCGCCGCGCTGACCGAGCAGGCCAAGAAGGGGATGGTCGCCCCGATCGTCGTCACCGACAACGAGCGCCTCATCGTCAGCCGCCAGCTGATCGTCACGCAGGCCCGCCGTCGCTTCGAAGCCGCCGCCCTGGAACTGGCCCTTTTCTATCGCGGTCCTGACGACCAGCCCATCACGCCCGCCCGCGAACGTCTCCCGAAGGAGCTCCCGGTCGCCGAACTGCCTGAGCGCATGGGCGACATCTCGCTGCTCGAAGCCGTGGCCGAGCTCCGCCCGGAGCTCCGCCGCGTCCGGTTGCTGAAGGAGAAGGTCGAGGTCGATCTAAGGCTGGCCCGTAATGCCACGTTGCCGAACCTCGACCTGACCTTCGGCATCACGCGCAACCAGGGCGACGGACCTTATAACGATCTCCGTCGAGACGAATCGCGCGCCGGTCTCGAGTTCCGCCTGCCGATCCAGCGGAACGAGGCCTTGGGTCGCACGCAGGTCTCCGAGGCTGAACTGCGTCGTCTGGAGCAGGATCTCTATTTCGTCCGCGACCGTATCCGCGTCGAGGTCAAGGACGGCTGGTCCGCCTTGGCCGCCGCCCATGAACTGCTCGGCGCCGCCAAGCGCAACGTCGAGCTATCCGCCATCCTCGTGAAAGCCGAGCAGAAGCGATTCAGCCAAGGCGCCACGGACCTCCTCGCCCTGCAGATCCGGGAGCAGGCCCTGCTCGAGGCCCAGTTCGCCGAAGTCACCGCGCAGGCCGATTTCTTCGCCGCGCTCGCCGATTATCGCGCCGCGATCGCCGCCGACCTCAGGAAGTAGGCGGACGGCGCGCTCAGCTCTTGCGGACGATCCCGCCGGTGATCGGCACCGCCGAGGCCAGCGTGTTCGAAATCGTGCCGTACTTGCGGATATTGGTGTGCAGCAGTTCGATCCGGTGGTCCGGTTCGTCGGTGTCGACCGTGATGACGTAATCGATGGAGAGCAGTCTCGGCGGGCTGTCTTGGCGGACCGCATGGAGGCTGACCTCGATGCCGCGGAGGTCAAAGCCAAGCACCGGCAGAACGCGCTCGGCGCCTTTGATGAGGCAGGCCGAGAGGGCGCCGAGAAGCAGTTCGACGGGATTGAAGGCATCGGCTCGCCCTGCCAGGTCCGTGTCGGCGATGAGGCTGGCCTCCTTCGCGGCGACCAGGCTGCCATGGTGGTCGAGCCGATGGGCGTTGACGTGATATTCGAGCATGGCGGTCGAGGTCAGCGGGCCAGCCAGCCGCCGTCGACGGCGAGGCTCTGGCCGGTGATGAACGAGGCCTCGTCCGAAGCCAGGAAGAGGATGGCGGCGGCGACTTCCTCCGGCGTGCCCATGCGACCCAGCGGGTGCATGCCTTCGATGGCCCGCCGGGCGTCGGTATCGCCGACGCCGACCGCCCGGTCGATCATGTCCGTCTGGATCGCGCCCGGTGCGACCGCGTTGACGCGGATGCCATGACGCGCCACTTCCAGCGCGGCCGCCTTGGTCAGTCCTTCGACGGCGTGCTTGCTGGCGACGTAGGCCGCGCAGCTTTCGAGCCCGATGTGGCCGGCCACGGAGCTGACGTTGACGATCGCGCCGCCGCCGGAGCGACGCAGGGCGGGGATCTCGTGCTTCAGGCACCAGAGGACCCCTTCAGTGTTCACGCTCAGCGTCCGGCGCACGTTGGCGTCGGTCTGCTGTTCGAGGCGCAGGCTCTGGTCGCCTTCCGTGCCGGCGTTATTGATCGCCACGTCGAGCTGACCAAAGGCCTCCATCGCCGTACCCACGGCCAGGATCGCATCGGCTTCCTTGGATTGGTCGGCGACCACGTAGCGGGCGTCGCCGCCGGCGGCGCGGAGTTCGGCAAGCAGGCCGGGGCCGCTCTCCGCCCTGAGGTCGGTGACGACCAGCCGATAACCGCGTCGCGCGAACGCGAGCGCGGTAGCTTTGCCGATGCCAGCCGCGGCACCGGTGATGAGGACGACAGGCGCGGATTTCATGGACTCCATTTTCTCCAAAAAACACGGAGTGTCAAAGGTGCTCGGTCGCGGTCGAATCACCTTAACCTGACCCACGTTTCGCCCCGACAGGCCGAAACACGCGGTTACTTCCGCTTACGCCGACTTCAGCGAGGCCATGTCGATCACGAAGCGGTAACGGACGTCCTGCTTGATCATCCGGTTCCAGGCTTCGTTGATCTGCTGGATCGGGATGAGCTCGATGTCCGAGACGATCCCGTGCTGCGCGCAGAAATCGAGCATCTCCTGGGTCTCGGCGACGCCGCCGATGCAGGAACCGGCGAAGTTCCGGCGCGGCATGATCACGCTGAAGGCATGGACCGCCAGGGGCTTCTCGGGGACGCCGACGAGGCAGAGCGTGCCGTCGAGCTTGAGCAGGGCCATGTAGGCGTTGAGGTCGTGCTGGGCCGAGACGCAGTCGAGGATGAAGTCGAAGGAGCAGCCGTGCTTCGCCATCGCGGCGGGATCGCTCGAGACGACGACTTCATGGGCGCCCAAGCGGAGGCCGTCGGCGACCTTGGACGGCGAGGTCGTGAAGAGCACGACGTGCGCGCCGAAGGCCCGGGCGAACTTCACGCCCATGTGCCCGAGGCCGCCGAGGCCGACGATGCCGACCTTCTGGCCTGGGCCGACCTTCCAGTGACGGAGCGGCGAATAGGTCGTGATGCCTGCGCAGAGCAGGGGGGCCGTGGCGGCGAGGTCCAGGCCCGGCGGGACGCGGAGGGTGAAGGCCTCGTCGACGACGATGGCGGAGGAGTAGCCGCCGAAGGTGTGGCCGCCGAGGTGCTTGTCGGGGCTGTTGTAGGTGAACGTGGCGCCGGTGAGGCAGAACTGCTCCAGGCCTTTCCGGCAGCTCGGGCAGGTGCGGCAGGAGTCGACCATGCAGCCCGTGGCGCCGATGTCGCCGACCTTGACCTTGGTGACCTTGGCGCCGACCGCCGTCACGCGGCCGACGATCTCGTGCCCCGGGACGCAGGCGTAGTTCGTGCCCGGCCATTCGCCGCGGGCCGTATGGACGTCGGAGTGGCAGACGCCGCAGAAGAGAATCTCCATCGCGACATCGGTCGGGCCGGGCGCGCGCCGGGCGATCTGCATCGGGGCGAGCAGTGAGGTGGGGGCGGCGGAACCGTAGGCCTTGGCGGTGGTAGTCATGGAAGGGAGTCCACATTGGGAAGCGGAACTCCCCGGGACGCAAGCCGAGGGGAGCTGACTTCGAAGTGTCCTGGTGAATC
>Ga0315906_10005812_pt1 | contig 15423 bp, 18 predicted proteins | sample LakEriMetagenome_4_FD_203526 | JGI IMG/M metagenome (GOLD analysis project Ga0315906, IMG submission 203526) | Freshwater fungal communities from buoy surface, Lake Erie, Ohio, United States - Buoy 2 MA122 | ecosystem: Environmental > Aquatic > Freshwater > Lake > Lake biofilm | place: USA...
GGTCCTCAGCAACTTTTAATAAAGCGTCCGCGCTGCTTCCTTTGAATGTTTTAGAAACATGTTTATATAATTTAGGAATTCTAACCTCTGCCATTATAGTGTATGATTGATACTTACCACTAGATGGTGTGTAATCGATATAAGGTCCATTATTAAAAGGTGATATCACCTCATTTATTATAAAATCCATCCTAATTGGTTTAAACATTTCACCAAATGGTCTTATATAAACGGAAACTATATCTCCGTCTTTAGGAAAAGAAGTGAAAATAAACTTCTCATCTATTGTTTCAAATCTAAGTATAAGTGTTGGTTTAAATCCTGTTAGATCTAATTTAAAATATTTTATTCCATTTATTATCTCGGTGTTTATTCTTACTAAAGGTTTAACAGTACCAAAATATTTTTTCTGGACATTATCTGCCTTCTGGTCATTTAGTTCTAGATCACCTTTTTGTGTAGAAGTATCGACCACAGCTAATTCATCCAAAAATATATTAGGGTCCCTATATTGAAGTATGGCTTTCCTTACGTTTATTTCTGCTGGCATTTATCTTATCTTTTAAAAATATTTTTCTGTGCAAGTTTAGTTTTTATATCAGTAACAGATACATTCTTTTTTGATCTAGATTTACATTGCCCTATGTCAGGACCAAATATTAATTTCCCCTCAGTTACTAATATTTGTTGTTGTCCTTCTCTTAGAAGATTAGGAGGGAGAGGTGTTTCTGCAAGATTTGATATGTTTTTAGAATTTAAATATTCGAGTCTATCCTTGCTTACTTGTGAGATCTTTTCCTGAAGTTCTTTTCTAAAAGATCTGGCTTTTTGCTTTTGGTTTGTTATACTCTTACCACTATCAAATAGATCATTAATCATTTGTTCCCCTGGTATAAAGAGTATCTCTCCTAATTTAAGACTTAATGGATTAGATATATTATTCAATTTAAGCATAGTTCCCATACTAGATTGATCATAAAGATATAGCATAGATAATAAGTCAGCTCTAGCCTCAGTCTCTTCGTCTACAACTGCTATAGATTTTAGGGTATATCGTATATTTTTAGGAGACCAAGATGGAACTAAAAGATCTACAGATCTCTCCTGTGTATTAGGATTAGTAAAAAATGGTTTGCGTTCTATTACATCTATTCCTAACATATCTTATTTTTATTTTATTGTATTGTACCTTCAGTACTTCTTCTTCCTGTTAAAGGATCTATATTATCGTTAACAATATCGTATATATTTTTACCATCTGTGTCGTTAGGGAATACACCTTGAGTATTAACCCAAGCATTGGTACTTTCTTTACTAGAAACAAGCTGACCTAAATACAATCTTCCATTACCTCTGTTAAACATAGATTCCCAATCACCCCTGTGTCTCTGTCTTCCAGGCTCTAAAGTTACACTAGCTTTCATTTCTGTTGGAAAATCGTCAGGTCCTAATGTGTCGTTAAATTCTATCTTTACGTTTTTACACACCAAATTTCCCATCATCGCAATAGGATTCAAAGGATTTCCTATTGTAACATGCCACTCTCCAGTTGGATAACCGCTTAGCATTAAAGGACTATAGTATATTTTTTTGAGAAATAAATCCGAGATCATTACTGACAAAGATTTATATAGCTTAGAATCTGCAGCAACACCTTTAGTTGGATCATTACCAAACTTTTTAAGATCGTTTACTACCTGCTCCATCTCTTCTTTTACGCTTTTTTCAGCATCTAGTCTTTTATTTACTTCACCCTCAGAAAGAAGCTGTCCTATTGCTTCCCTTATGTATTGCATAGGATCTGTTATAGATTGAGCATATTTTTTTGGTCCTCCAGGGAATCCTAGACCTAAAGATGTCTGTTCTATTCTAATCTCTGGAGTTAAAAATTGTCCATAGTCCGCTCCCACAGATAATATATTAGACATTAAATCTAAAAACAAAAGCTTAGAATTTACTTGTCCTGCAGAATTTAATGTATAATGAAAATACAGAGTGAAGCCATTCGTTCCACCATTAAATCCTTGCTTTCTCGTATTTACCTGATTTACAGTATTTACATTAACAAATATTTTTTTAGATAATGGACCTTCCGCAGTTACTGCTTCGTCTAGAAGAGCTCTTTCTAATTTATTTAATTGTTTATCTGGATTTAAAAGTGTTTGTACAAATTTATCATAAGATTCAATCTCAGTGTCATTTATTTCGTTTCTTGATCCGCTTGTTATAGCGGATTTTATTAAGTCACCATAAGGTGTGTTCATTAACCCCGGATCGCCAGTTTGTTCATTCTTAAGAGCCTCTTGAGTCTCCATGGTAAAATTTAAACCAGTATCTATTCCTAATATAGAATTAAGGGAATTTCCTGTTTCCCCACCAAAAAAAGTTACAATCTGAGCAACAGGTAATGAAGTATTTAATCTTGCCTCGGAATCTTGTAATTTTCCTAAAGTTGGTATGTCTTGGGATACGTATTTTACAGACTTTTGGTCTTTTTTTCCTTCTACTACAAAATCACCTCTTTTTGTCCCATTTGCTAAAATTTTAAGGGAATCTAAAACAGGATGTGCAAATCTTCTGAGTGTTATCATTCTATTATTTGGAATGATTCCATAGTATTTACAAAATATAAAATCCTTAACATTATATATTTGTCCTCTGTAAGGGCTACTAGGATCAAGGTAAGCAGGTCCTTTAGTTCCCCTAGTAACAGCATCAATTATTTGTTTTGCTGTGGGGTTTCTAGACTCCTGCGGAGTTATTTTAGCTAATCCTGCGCTTAGCTCAGAAGTAGCATAATTAACTCTTCCATTATTTACTCCTAATACATAATAAGCAAAAAGACCTCTATAAACACCATCAGAAGTTGCTGCATCATAAAATAAACTCTTAGGAAGATACTTTAACTCAGAAAGTTCATATGTAGCAAACGTTTTATCAGCTGCATTGGAATATATGAATGCACTTCCTTTAAAAGTTTGTACCGCACTAACAGTTTTTCCTCCCTCCGTAAAGGTTCTCATGGAATTAACAGCCTTTCCTACATCAGATACTCCAGTCATATAATATATACCTATTTTTTATTAGTCAACTAAAATAACGTCGCAAAATTCGTATTCTAATATTTCTAATATTTTACCTCTTAAAAGATCTATAAAAGGGTCAGTAGGGTTATCATATACTATAACTAAATTAAATCCGGATGTTAATTTTGTTTTAGAACTGCATATTTTTTTATGTAGCCACTCCTCGAAAATATATTGTCTTATTTCGTTCATAGAGGAAGGAGTTAAGCTATTCGATTTAAACCACATATTAACATCTATTGTATGTAGTCCAGAGCAATCCCCGTAATCGAAATTTTTTAACTTATCAGCTTTTGAGATTATAAATGATTTAACCGACACTATAAATCAATTATCTTTTTTTCTATTTCTTTGCTCTGTAAGATTTCTTAAATGAATAAGATTTCCCATAGCTTTAGATCTTTCTCTAACTTCTTCTGCATTTGAAGATTTCTTTCCCAGAAGACCATTTTGTTTAGCGATCTTTCTTCTTTCTTTTCTATTCGGTAGATTCATTCTCTTCTTCTTTTTGGTTAAAAATATCTTTAAATGTTTTTATAAATAAAGTACTAACTAAGCTATCCTCTAGATTTAGAGCTTCATCTACGCTAACTAATTCGAATTTACTGTCTTTCTCTGACTTAGATCCATCAGTTTCTTTATCTCCTGATACCATACCTGTTATATTAACAGCAAAACATGGATTAGAGTTTAATACCATTTTAGATGTGTAAAGACTTCCTAAGAATTTCCATCTTTTAAGATCCTCTACTAAAAATCCAGACTCCTCACTCATTTCTCTAACTGCAGTTTGATATATGTTGTCGTCTTTATCTTCCTGTGATCCAGTTATTAAAGTTTTTGCCATCCCTCCAGGTCTTTGATCTAATACCTCTGATATTATACCTATCTTATTAGGAAGGCCTTCATCATTAAGAGTATAAGGCATTATAATAACGCCCGGATTTATTTGTCTGACAAAAAGGTGTCCGTCTATTTCAACGACCTCCCTATTCTTCGTCTTTTGTATTACTACTTGTTCCGCTTTTTCGTAAAGTTCCATTCGATTTATATATATCTTTTATATTTATCCTTAGACTTTCTTTTATTATTTCAATATCCAAATCCCTAACAACAAATTCTATTATTTCATCTTCCGCATCTTCAAATGAAGAGTTAAGAACATTGTATAGATTTTTTGTTGGTAAATTGAGTTTTAAATTTATACCAACCTCAACCCAATTAGGTTTTTGTTTTTCTAAAAGAGAAACTATAGGATTATCAGAAACTTTGATCTTTGTCTTTCCTTCAGATAGCATAACATTTTTAACAGGGACCTGATGTTCTATTACTGGAGCAGATTGCACAATAGAAGAAGAATCTATCTGCATCATATATTCATTCACCAATGAGTAATTTATTCTAGTACCACCTTTAAAATTTATCCAAACTATACCGGTCGTAGGGTCCTTAAAAATACTCTCATATTCACAAACGTTTCCAGCATTATCGCCCTTTGTCCATTTATAAAGAAAAGGCTTGAGTTCTCTATCAAGGATTTCTACATCAATTTCTTCAATGTTTTCCATGTTATTATTTTTTCTTTTGATTAGTTTTTTTAGGAGATTCCACATCTTCCACTATTTTTATATTTATAAATCCTTCCTTTTTTATGGAAGAGATCCAGGCTTCTAGGTCTTTCTCAATTATCCATGTGTCTTCGTATCTTGTACTCCCTGTGCTATTTACTATGAGTATATTATCCATATGAGAGGCTTTATGTCTTGTTATTTCTACTAAAGCTTTACCTTTTTCTTTAGAAAATACCATCTTATAGCCTTTCTCTATGCTCATAATATTTTATAGAATTTTTATCATAAATAATTTCAAAATTAAACTGTTTTATAAATAGGGTAATTTTTTTCAAATTCTTCAGGGGTTACTAGATCTAATATCTCATTTCTGTTTTCGTGAAAAAATTCCCAAGAAATTGCATCATTAGGAAAGGCATTTATTGTTTCACTCAACTCTCTAGTTAATATACCAACTCCCCAATCAGTGTTAACTGTTACTAATTTTAAATTGTTTTTATAAAGTCTTAGCTTTATTAAAGAAAGATATACTGTACCGTTCCATTCGCCGTTAGCAGGAGCAGTAAAAACTGGCGATTCCGCAGCGTGATATCTAGTAGGTGGATTACAGTCATGTAAAAGTATAGTACCTCCCTCTGCTAAATGATTTAAAGAATTCTCAATATCTTTATCTACCTGGTGATCTAAATGAAGTCCATCTATAAAAATAATATCAAATTTATGGTCAGAATCTAATGATTCAAAGAAAGAATCTGAAGTCATTATATGCGTTGTGTGAAAAGAAACTGGAGCAGGATCAACTCCTATTTTGTTTTCACAACATATTTCTTTGAAGCATTGACCATCTCTTACCCCTATTTCGAGATAATTCTTATATCCCTTATTTTCTATAATTCTGTTTATTATATCGTATCTAGTCATAATTAAATTTTTTATAAGTTCCATTTTTCTTTAAATAGTGGATAAGATCCGCTAGTCATCTTATACATCTGATCATAATCTTTAACTACCCTTTCTGTTGTTTTACCTATGTTGTTATCGTGGTGTATAACAACAGAATTAGTAACTAATACGTGTTTTATGTTATTCGTAAACAACTCCATAGAATAATCATTGTCACAATACCAGTGCTGAAATCTTTCATCCAAATCTCCTATCCTTTCGTAAATTTCCCTTTTTTGTATTATACACCATCCAGAAATTTGTTTTCTTATTTCATATCCTTCAATAAGACCCATGTTTTCATTTATTCCATAAAGAGTCTGTGTCATAGGACATAAGGGAGAAAAAGAAAGAGCTTCAGGTACTGTTGAAGATGCTTCAAGTATTCTACTAAACCAGTCTTTTGTAAATTCAAGGTCATTATTACACAGAGCAACCCATGGTGAATTTCCTTTCTTTCTACCAAAGTTTAAAAACTTGTGATATCCGTAAGGAAGAGGGGATTCATATGTTTTTACATTTATTGACATCCAATCCCAGTTAACACCTGGCTCGGATTCAACTACTATTATATTAAAATCATCTACTGCATTATCTTCAGAATATAATAAGGAAAAAATACAATTCTTTGTTAGCTCCTTACAATAGTCGTCTTTTGCGTAGCTAACTATAACTATATCTAATAATTTATCTTGCATCATAAATCTTTCTAGCTTTACCTATTATACTTTCTAGATTTGAAAGTTCTAGCATATTTTCGGAGTCAGATGGAGAAAGATGTGGATAGGGATGTGTTTCTATAAACAATCCATCCGCATCCATTACTGCACCAAATCTAACCATATCCTCTATCAGATCTCCTCTACCTTCAGTTTTTCCGCTAATACCATTAGGCCTCTGTAAACTGTGTGTACAATCCATTATTATTTTAGATCTTGTACACGATTTCTTTAATCTTGATATAGAAGTTGCATCTACTATTAAATCATTGTAACCAAAGCTATTACCTCTTTCTCCTATTAATAGCTCCTTCCCTCCCGATTTATAAAATTTGTCTTCTATAAATTTACAAGATTCAGGGGAAAGAAATTGTCCCTTTTTAATAAGTACGGGTAGACCTGTTTTAGCACATTCTTCTATTAAATCAGTTTGTCTACAAAGGAAAGCAGGTATCTGTAAATAATCAACAACAGAAGCTACTTTTTCAACATGATGTGTCTCGTGTACATCTGTTATTATCTGCATATTTAATCTAGAATTTATTTTTTTTAAAATTTCTAGACCTTTATCTATACCAATTCCTCTAAATCCCCCTGATGATGTTCTATTGGCTTTATCAAAACTCGCTTTAAATATAGTATGATAGTTATGTAGTAATCCACATCTCCTAACTTCAGTAGCAATCTCAAAGCAAGTGTCCCAGCTTTGTATAACGCAAGGACCTCCTATAAGAATTCTAGTTTTTTGATCTTTGACCGAGATATCCTCCATGATGTAATTTTGAGTATTCTTTTTTGGTAAAATTCTTATCCATTAATCCAATAACTATTAAATCGGATATCACAGACATACAAGTTGTAGAAGTTGTTGGAGTTAATCCCATAGGACATATCTCCTCAACAGGACCAAATTCAATATAGTCTGCACATTTTATAGAGATATCTTCGGTTTTGGTTCCGACTATAGCATATATGTAATTACCATACTCTAAATTATGTACAAGATCAATAAGTTCTAAAACCTCCCTAGTTTTACCTGAATTACTAAAAACTATAATTACGTCACCTGGTTGAACTATTCCCAAATCACCGTGCTGGGCTTCAGATGGATGTAAGAAAAAAGAAGGTGTTCCTGTTGAGGATAAAGTAGTGGCAAAGGTATGTGCGATATGTCCAGCTTTTCCCATACCAGAAGTTATTATTCTTCCGTGACCGATATACCTTCTTATCTGAGAAACTAAATTACTTACTCTCTGTATTGGTATTTTTTTTAGAGCTTCTATCTCTTTCTCTATTAATAATTTATAATCCATAGGATTTTATTTTATCTTCTATCATTTCATCTATTATATGGGAAAGAGAAAGTTTTGGTTCCCATCCTAATACTTTTTTAGCATCGCTAGCATCTCCTATTAATAAATCAACCTCAGATGGTCTAAAATATTTGCTATCTACTTCTATTATTTTTTTACCAGTTTCTTTTACTACACCAATTTCTTCAACGCCTTCTCCAATGAATTCAATTTCCATATCTAATTTAATTGATGTCATTTCTACAATTTCTCTTATTGTATAAGAAACCCCAGTAGCTAAAACAAAATCCCTAGGAGTTTCTTGCTGTAGCATTCTCCACATACCCTCAACATATTCTTTGGCGTGTCCTATGTCTCTTGAAGAATTTAGATTACCTAATTTTAAAATATCAGATTTACCAAGTTTAATATCTACTAATCCATCAACTATTTTCTTCTCTACAAAATTTTCACCTCTTCTAGGAGATGTATGATTGAAAAGAATACCATTACAAGCAAATATGTCGTATGCTTCCCTATAGTTTTTTATTATCCAAAATCCATAAAGTTTAGCAACTCCATAAGGACTTCTTGGGTAAAATGGGGTTCTCTCTGTTTGTGGTGTTTCTTGAACCATTCCATATAACTCCGAAGTTGAAGCCTGATAAAGTTTAGTATGTGGAGAATGAGTTCTTATAGATTCCAATACATTCAAAGTACCTATTGCATCTACTTGACCAGTATAATAAGGAATTTCAAAAGAAATCTTAACGTGGCTCTGTGCAGCTAGATTATAAAACTCGTCTGGCTTAATACTAGAAATTAGATTACTAATAGAAACTGGATCAGTTACGTCCGCATAGTGCCATTTAAATCTATCGTTATTTCGGAGATGGTCTATTCTCCAAGTATTAAAAGATGATGATCTTCTTATTGTACCATGTACTTCATATCCTTTATTAAGAAGTAGTTCAGCTAAATAGGATCCATCTTGTCCATTAACTCCTGTTATAATCGCTTTTCTAATCGACATATTGTATTTTTATAATATTCGTAAGTTTTTTTAATCCCCTCTTCTATTGTATGAGAAGGTCTCCATCCTGTTTCAAAAATTTTAGAAACATCCATAACTTTTCTGTATGTACCATCAGGATATTTGTAATTAAATTTTATTTTTCCCTTGTACCCTACCACTTCAGATATTAATAAAGAAAGATCAGATATTGAAATATCATTTCCCGATCCTACATTTATAATATCTTCAGATGAATAATTCTCAGATAAATGAATTAATGCTTCGGCTAAATCGTCAACATATAAAAATTCCCTCATAGGTTTTCCTGTTCCCCATACCTCAACATAACTTGAATCTGCTTCTTTTGCTTCGTGAAATTTTCTAATTAGAGCAGGAAGAACATGACTTGAGTCGAGATTAAAATTATCTCCAGGCCCATATAAATTACAAGGCATTACAGATATGTAATCATCCCCGTATTGTTGTCTATAAGACTGACACATTTTAATTCCAGAAATCTTGGCTATTGCATAGGCATCGTTGGTTGTCTCTAAATGTCCTGTCATAAGATATTCCTCCTTGATAGGAATTTCGGAATTTTTAGGATATATGCAGGAGGATCCAAGAAAAACTAATTTATCCACTTTGGACAAGTGACAGGCTTCTATAACATTTGTCTGTATTTTAAGATTGGTAGTTATAAAATCAGCCTTATAATCATTATTAGCTTTTATTCCCCCAACCTTTGCAGCGCACATAAATACAAGATCTGGCTTATTCTTTATGAAATATCCTATTACTTGTTCTCTGTTCTCAAGATCTAAATTATATCTTTTAGGAGCAAGAATAACAGCACCCGGATATTTTTCCAGGTATTTCCTATATAAATTAGATCCAACTAAACCTGTTGATCCTAAAATACAAACTCTTTGATATTTCATATTATTTTTTTTATTATTTACATGATTCCATAAATTGTAAGAGTCATAACCCTCTAAATGTTCCTCTAGTTCTTTAGTATTATGATATTTAATCAAAGGATCAAGAGCTTGGCTGTAATGGTATCCAAATTCTTCTAGTTTATCATATAATTTTTCCAAATAAATCTTAGATTTCTCTGGTTGTTTACATCTTAACCAAGACACTATATAGCCAATTTTATCTTGATAGCAGTCCATATCTATAAAAAGTTTTTCTGTGTTTAAACAGTCTATAAAATTTTTAAAGATTATTGTTTCGTCACCTGAGTATAGTCCGAGAAAAAATTTTCCGCTTATTCGCCATTTATGCCATTCATTGTTTTCGAAAAAATATATGCTATCTGATAAATTTTTTTCTAATTCTTTGGTATATCCCTCAGTTTCAAATATTCTATGAGATATTAATTGTAGTATACATGCACTTTCATTACAAGGGAAATCATTATATAGGGATTTAAAAAATTCCTTATATTTTTTATAGTCATGAGTATAACATAAATGTAAGAATATTTTAATATCTAAATTTAGAAGGTAAGGATATCCCTCTGAGTATCCCTTTATTAAAATAATACAATATTTCGTATCATATTTTAGAAATCCTTCAAATAGATATAATACCTCCTTATTTATTTCTAAATCCCCATGTTTAGGTACGGATATTATATCTCCTATTTTATATTCCATTATTATATGGGGTGCTGTAATAATATTGCATTTCCTGGTTCCTTGTAGTGTCTATACCATTCCAATCTTTCAGACTCTCCTATCCAGTTTCTCATTCCCATTTTCCACATTAATACAGACATAACAGTTTGATCGTGTCTGTGTCCATTTACTCTAGGATCTATTGATGCCTCACCATCGTGGTTGTGCCAAGGTGCAGTAAAAGCTGTTCCTTCCTCTGCTAATCTTAAATATTCTTTAAAAAATTCAGAATGCTTTTTTAAATTCAATCCAAATAAAGTAGCATAGGCATGTGGTATTTTGTAGGATTCTTCTCTAGTTATTCCTAATGGTTCTAAAGCGACATCTGCACACCATTCTCCTGAAGTAACAGATGCTTGTTGACCATATTGGAAAACAAAATATCCATTATTGTCTATGTAATCAAATATAGGAGTAACATCCTTAGCTGCATAAACAGCAGCATCTATCCAAAGTATAGATTCATAACCAAGATTTAATGCCTTTTTTATCATTCCAGCTTTAAAGCCGTAGTTTATTTCAGCGTGGGATTTAAAAGGAATATCTTCCACATTAGTCTCAGTTAATAAACCACCTCTATATCCTACTGTTTTTAATGAATCTATTAATCTATCCTGCCCTCTAACATATCGATCATTAGAAAAATTTAAAATACATCTTTTACTCATACTATTTTTTTTCAATTATACATGTCATGCTTCTTTCCTTACTAGTGGTAAATAATTCCATGTTTTTAATTGATTTTTTTATAGGTTCTAAATCAGTATAGATGGAAAATAATTCATTATTTTCAACATAATTATTGATCATTGTTAATGTAGTATTAGACATATCACCTAAAACGTCGTATCCACCAAAAGAACTGTGTACATCCTCTATAACATAATATCCTCCCTTTTTTATTAAAGGGAACATATGTTTAAAAGTTAATTGTTGATCTCTCATTAAATGCGATGCGTCATCTATTATGATATCAAACGAGATACCTTTTTTCTCCATCTCGGTGGTAAAAGATATTAAATCATTCTCCTTACCCTGATCGTATTTATATAGAGTTATTCTTCTTTTTAGATCTGTATCATTTTCCCATTCCTTATAGAATTTATCTGCATCCTTAAATACGTGTCCGTTACCCTGTAGCCCCTCAAATGTATCTAAACCGTGTATTTCTGCATTTTCAAAATAATCTCTCCACATTAAAATACTAGCACCGAAAAAAACGCCTATCTCTAGAACATCCTTTACACTGTCTCTTATTACATTAAATTTATCGTCATATGCCTGACAAAACCCGTGTGAAACCTTGTCTGTTCTATATACAGATCCTAAGGTTTGTAGTGATACTTTTTCTTTCATTTTTTTATTATTTAATATTTAATCATTTCTTTCTTGCTAATTGGCCAACCTATTCCTTTATCAACTTCAGCTAGTTCCATTTTTTTAAAATTATTAGCAAATTCTTTTCTGCAATAAAAAAGATTAGTTCTTGGTGTAGAAGCTACTAAAAAATAACCCTTCTCTTCAGCAATTTTATTTAATGCCCCTGGAGTTGCCCCGTAGTAGCTATCGGAATTAAATCTGTGATTTTTATCATATTCTATAGTGTAGCTTTCTGTAGGATCTTTGGATGGATTATATTCTATAACAACTACTTTAGGAGAATATTTTTTTAAAGATTTCCATATCCATAAATCGTTACCATCTACATCAATTGATAATAAATCTATATCAAGAGGTATATTAGTATTACTAAGTATATAATCTAAAGATTCACTCTCTTCACAAGACACATAAGAATTTATTAGCTCAACATCAGGATTATTTCCTAGATTATCTTTTAAATTTTTAAAAGATTCAGCATCGCCTTCTATCAATACACCTTTCCATCCCTCTTCCCTAAGTTTTTTTGTATTAGGTATCCAGTTTCCATCGCCTGCGCCAAATTCACAATACCATCCAGTATTTATGTTTAATGTCTCGAATATTTTTTGTATGATACCATCCTCTCCACTTTGACTATATATTTGAGCGCGATGCTTATTTAAATCAATCATTTTTTTATTTTTTAGGATAAAGAAATATACAGCCTCTCATAGCTCCAACAGCTTCTGTGTTGTATTCTTTTGTGTATCCTTTTGGTCCGTAAATATCCTCTATGTATTTTTCAATCCATTCCCAGTTATACACAATTCCCTGCTCTGTATATATGTCATAACCAAATTCTGGATGATCAGGGACCATAAAATCATGTATAGCAAGTATAGGTTTCTTACCAGATTCTTTTATAGCTACTAACTCATTAAGAACCGGATTAGTGTACCAGTGTGCATCTAGAAAAATTATAGTCTTAGAATCATTTACTAAAGGTAAAACCTCTTTCAAAAAAACCGGACTGTCTTGCAAATGACTACTTATATTAGGATATGATCCTATTTTTTCCTTTGCTTTTTCGTAATATACCTCATTACACTCTACAGTGTAAACATTTACGAAGTTTTTTGCAAACCATTCTGTAGTTATACCATGATAAGTTCCAGTTTCGATTACAGTATCTAGATTATATTTTTCTTTTATATCTAGAAATTTGGATTCCATATAGTAATCCTCGTTAAAAGCTCCTCCTGAATTTTGCATTTTGTTTTTATTTATTTATTTATTTTTATTTATTAATAACTATTTACGAAATCTATAATATTTTTAGGTATCTCTCCTTTTGTATAATCCTCAGATACCCCGAAATTTATACTTAATCTGTTTTTAAAGATTTCCATTCCTGTATAAAAAGTTAGCTGATTTTTTAGATCGTTATTATCCTTCTTATGATATCCCCTTGTATAATGTAAATGATTAAATGTAATATCATTCGCTTCTATTACACTCCCCTCAAGATAAGAAACGCATGTTAAATCAGTATCACAAAACATATGCTCGTATTCGGGATAATAAATATAATCTTTAGAATCTAGATATTCTCTAGAAAATATAGGCATAGTGATTAGATCCTTGCCCATTCCATCATTTGTTTTAATTATATAATATCCTCCTTTTGGACAAACATTAATTATTTCTGTGTCCCATCCATCAAAACAATCAGTATCGTCGGATATTATAAAAATTATATCCCCGTTTATGTAATCCTTCGCAGAATTTATAGCTTGTACTGTATTTTTATTATCATTTACTAATAGTCTTATTTTTATATCGTTTTCTGTTTTTGTATTATTTTTTATTATCTTTTTGTATTTTTCTAAACAAGGATCGCTATTATCTATCGATATTATAAATTCAATATTGCTAGGATCACTAGAACAATTATACCACTTAAGTATGGTTTTAGCCATTCTTAAGGGTCTTTCTCTAGATGCAGAAATTAGATTTATCTTAGGCATTTATTTTCTATATTATTAAATAAGAAATCGTCAGCTGATTTTATAATACTAACTTTATACAGATTATTTCTAACTGATCCTATCATACTATTATAAAGATCCGAATTTAGTACCGAAGGATCAAAACTATCATCCCATAGTATAATACCTCCCATATCAAATGATTCACCTATTTTAGGATCTCCCCAATAAATAGGAACAGTACCGTTAGCAAAACAATCTGTTATTTTTTCTGTGTAGTAATTATCATAAGAAGCGTTCTCGAAAACAACAGAAAACATATAAGGAGCTAGAGATTCGTCTCTAGATCTCCACCAATCTCCTGAAGGACCTATTCCGCTTCCTGATCTAGGGCTTCCGTGTGCTCCTCCAAAAAGATCTATTTTTTCTTTGATTCTTGATGCTACATTTAATCTTAGCTTATGTCCAGTAGTCATGTCTTTAGAACTACATACCATAGAACAAATTTTACTCTTATTATGTAAAGAGTATTGTTCAGGTTTAGTCCAAGGAAGATTAGATCCTGGCGGATTAAATATAAAAAACGAAGGATCTTTAGATATTATCTCAGAATCACAAGTAAATATGTTCTGAAAATAATTTTTAAGAACTACGTGATTATTTATTAAGTTCCTTTTTAAGTCAGGTAATATCTCAGACGATTCACAAAACCATCCAAAATTTCCATTCTTTCCACCTTTATGATTTAATATATTATTGTCTATCCAAACATTTGCTATACCCTCGTTGTTAGACCATTCAAAAGTTTTAGGTTTTAAACTAGAGCAAGAAGAATATTCGGGCGGGAATGGCGCCCATGTTGCTTTTAATTTTTTCATATTATATTAAAATCTTTATTAGTATAATTAAAAGGTCTTCTAGCATTTATCCTATTCATGTGTATATGGACCTGATTTTTTAAAGGAACTCTAGAGTTTACATTCTCTAAAATATCTCCCTGATTATACTGATTATCAAATAGCCTTATTTTAATAGAATCCCTGTGTTTACCTATGACCTCATGTTTTAATGCGTCGTGATCTAGCTCACATTCTCCAGACTTTATTTTTTCTGTACAGTGATCATCCCACTATTCTATTAATTCCCTAGTATTTTTTGTATTTTTTAGTAAAAGAGGTGAAGCAAAAAAACCATCTATACTTCCGTTATGAGAAACCAAACCTAAATCAAATTCAGAATCCACATCGGAGAAAAGCTTTAATTCTTTTTTTAAGTTGGTATCAGCGTCTATCCAAACTATATTTTTATCAAATTCTTCAATTACACTTTTTATAAAAGATGGTTTAAAGCAGCAATTTTGATGATAGCTACGATCCCTTGGGTATTGTCTTATTAAATAATCATATCCAAATTCATCTAATTTTTTTACTAATCCTTCTATTTTAGAAGAATAAAAATCACTATCGATAGGATCTGATACAAAGGAAACAAATATAGTATCCTTATCGTTTATATTTTTCCATTCCTTTATATGAGCTCTTTCTCTCGGGTTTTCTATTGGTCTAAATAAATTCATATCTAAAATAGTATTATCTTCCTCCTCACTTTTTTTATCCTCTTTTTCTTTCTTTGCCTCAGGGTCACCACTAAAAATTCTAACAAGAGGATTAAATCCTCTGTTTATCAATTGTCTAGTTACTTTAACACCTTTCTTCATATTAAAAAATCTTTTAAAACACATGAATCGAATTCTTTGGTTCTTT
>Ga0315906_10005815_pt1 | contig 15420 bp, 13 predicted proteins | sample LakEriMetagenome_4_FD_203526 | JGI IMG/M metagenome (GOLD analysis project Ga0315906, IMG submission 203526) | Freshwater fungal communities from buoy surface, Lake Erie, Ohio, United States - Buoy 2 MA122 | ecosystem: Environmental > Aquatic > Freshwater > Lake > Lake biofilm | place: USA...
AATCGTAGTTTTTATCTAAAACTGTGATCTTAGACTTACCAATTTGATTAGGATTTTGCTTTTTCATAACCATAAGTATACCATATTATACTGCCTGGTATACCTGAGAACGCCACTCTATGTTTTCCTTGACAGAATATTGATAGTCTCCAAATACAGACTCTATTTCATCATCAATAATTATTTTATTTGTTCCTGTATATATTTTATATATGTCAGATGGGTCTACTCCGTAAAAGCTAGTTTTTGAAACATATAGAACCCCATCCCAAAGATACGATGGCCAGAAGCCCCAGTCTAGAGTCAGTGGCCCAAGGCTTTTAACTTTAAACCAAGGCCTTTCTATTTTATTTTGAACCTCCTGTAGGTTCGTTGACTTATAGTAAGAAATGTTGTTATATGTTAGTGGTGCTGTTAGCCTAATTGCTCCAGCAAAATTTGAAAATTCTTGGGTATTTGCAAATCTTATACCTAACATTGCCCACTCTTTTACAGTCAAAGTTGGATCTTTCACAATCTTTCCATTTAAGTAAAATGCTATTCCATTTTCTAGCTCTCCCCTGGAATTAATAGCATAAACCTTTGCACGTTTTCCAGATGGGTGATTTGCAACAGCGTATACCCTAATATAAGAATTTCTACTTTGAATTTCAAATAGCTGCATTGCTCCATATGGGAAAAAGTCTTCATCAAATCTTAATGCCATCTGCATTGCTATAACTTTAAAATTATCTGATTTTGAATTATTCAGTGGTATGGAAATACCCCTGTTTACTAGTGGATCATATCCGCCCCTTATGGTTATCCCACTATTTCTAGTCAAGTATAGATAAGGTGTGCTTCCCTTATAAATAGAAAATGGATTTTGTTTTTTATATGTAAGATAAAAACCATCTTTTCTATATGGATAAATATCATTACCAAATCTAGTTCCAATAGCTGTTGGCATTGTGTCAGAAAGTGCCATTGAAGCATATTCTAACGATTTAATAGATATTGGAGTATTTCTAATATTTCTGGACGACATTTCAATGTGAGTAACAATGGCAAGGTCGTCAAAAGATATTGATTGTGGTGGATAAATTATCATATTATCAACTACCTCATATCTTGTATTTATCCAATTTGATCCAGGAACAATAATTCCATCTTTAGGTGCAAGCTCTGTATTGGTAAATGTAGACAATGAATTATTTGCACCGTTTTCAAGCAACTGAAATGTTATATATGTTTTTACTATAGAATTTGATGTGTCATATTTATATGTGCTTACCGACTTATTTTTTAAATCTTCATAGTTTTGAAAACCAGTGAAAAGTTGATTATCTAAAGAATCATAGGCTCTTTGTATCGGATTGGCGTATTCGGACTGTAGCTCTCCGTATGTCCAAGACCCCTCTTGCGTTTCCTGAACAAAAATAGATGGGGCTGGATAATTAATATTAAACTGTATAAAGTCTAGATCAAGTCTTGAGTCTCCTCGTGAGTCTATAGACTCTTTAGCAAAAAATGATAATGGAATTTGATCTTGCCAAGATGAGTCTGCCTCAATCAATATATTAAATCCAGATAAGTCTGCTCCTGCAACTATTCCATAACTGGGTACATGGTTTTCTAAAACAGAATATGAGTATTGTCCAAGAGTTCCTCCATCATATAGAAATTCAAAAATAGCAGACTCTTGAACGTCTTCTCCAGCATCTGCCGTATTTGTATATAGCTCAGAGCCATCAATAAATGTGTCAACAAAACTTAGGCCATCGGCAGCAAAAATAGAAGAAACTTTAGATAAATTTTTTGATGAACAAAAGCCAATCTCATATATATTCCCCAAGAATGTATTTGATAGATTTTTTGTTGAACCAACATAAATAGACATTATAGTTAATTTTCCAAAAAAGTCTGCAATTTTTTCTCCATAGTAATTAGAAAACTTTTGCAAATCTATTCCAATAACTGTTTTTTCTCCAACTCCATTTAAGTATTGTCTAGATTTTGATAGTAGTGTCGAATAGCTTCCATTTTCCCATAATTTGTAATTAATACCATCATTATCTAAAGTTATTTCAAAAATACTTCCAGTTGCCCTATTTTCAATCGCAATTAGTGTTTGCTCTGTTGTAGGCGTTGATATTTCTTTACAAATAATGTAAAAAGCTTTTAGCTGTTCGCCAACAAGACTAAAATTTTCAAAAAATAATTGACCATTAGTTGAGTTCCAATTATTGTTTGGTCTAAATTTAATAAAAACTTCTGGAAGCTCATTTTGAGCATCCCATAGATCAGTTAACCATTCAGTGTTTGTTTTGTTGTTAAATTTGGCCTCTGGTACAGGATATTGTGGAAATTCAATAGCATTACCATTAATAATCAAATTATCATATGCACCCTGATTCCATTTTCCCAATGACGGATATTGGTAATTTTTAGCATACTTTGAAAATGGATAATCAATAAAAATAGAGCTTCCGCTGTAAGCATTATTAATGTTTTCTGGAAACTCAACACCCTGGCCATAAATAAATCTTCTTTTAGCAACCTGAAGTGGAACCCTATACCCATAAATGGCAACACCATCAACTTCAATAGGAGACACATCTTCATATGACCAAAAACCTAACCAATCATTGTCTACATTAATAGTATTAATTATTTGATTTTTTTCTGGAAAGCTTATATTGTCTATATTTATAAAGACTTCTCCGACCTGCTCTCCATTAATAAATAAGCTTACAGAAGATGTTGAATATCTTATCTGTATCAACATTGGCCTATACCATTCGCCAACATAATGCCTAATTATGTAGTCTCCGACCTTTAATATTAGCATTGGTCCCTGCACATAGATTCCGTCAGTGCCGTGAATATTTCCAAAAATTTTTCTTGCAATTGTAGTAGAATTAGAATTAATTTTTGCCCAAAACTCAAAAGTGTACTCTTTATATTTGCCAGAATTATTTAAAAATCCTTGTCCAGGAATTAATAAAGACGGTATGAGCAAATTATTTTGCTGGATGATTGTGCTATTCGATGCCCCAAATACCATTGGTATACTAGAGTTTTTGACAGCTAAGGCATTATCAACAACCAGATAATATCCACTAAGGTTTTGTAGGCCATAGGCCTTTGCCTCAATTCCTACTAGATCTGCCATTGCCAATATATTAGATGGAATATCCACTGTTGATACACCCAGAGATGAAGCGTTAAACTCTTCTGACCACTGACCAAAAGAAATACCATTAACTAAAAAGCTATAATTAGATAACGTATCTCCTGTAAAAAATTTAGCCTTGATTACAATTCTTGCAGAAACATTATCTCCTGGCTTAGTAAAGGTTTCTGATAAAAATATCCATCTATCTGAAGCTTCTGTTGAGTAAAACTTTGTCTTTTCTACAAGCTCTCCAGTTGACTCATCAAAATATTGATATCCAATTTCAAATCCTGAGATATAAGAGCTATTGCTATATAAAAATGTACCAATAGCAAAAGTAGAAAGCTCTTCATTAAGATCATTAAAATTAACTATATTTGGGCTGACTGCAGAAATATAAAAAGAGTCTCCAGCAGATGATAATGCAGAAACCTTAGAGACATAGCTATTAGGAAATGGCTCGTCTAATATAGAAGTAATATTTTCTGCAGTTCCGTTATCTATAGTCCATAAACTCAAATCTCTATTTGTCTCAGATATGAGGGATATATAGTCTGCTTTATCGTCAAGAGGCCAAAAGGCTATTGGATGCTCAGAAAAGATCTTTTCAGCATATAGACTAGATGGAGTAGACATAAATCACCATGTATAGTTTATCACATCAAGCTATGACAAGTGCCAAAATGCTGGGGACATATATTTTACACCATGCAATATTGGCAATGATTCATGATAAAACGGTGCAATCGAAGGGAAAAATATAATGCTTCCAGAGGAAGGTTTAATTTTAACCCCCTGTTCGGGAAAATTTATTTCTCCACCAGAATAGCTATCATTAAGATACAAAACAGCAGAAATATGCTCAGTTGTTGGGGTTGGGCCTGAATCTGTGTGTGGCCCCATATATGCATTTAAAAAATATTTACTAATACTTATTGGCATTTTTTTACCAACTGGAATGTTTAAAAAATTTGCATATTCTTCGGCATACTCGTTCATGGTTTTATCTAATAAAAAATATAACATTTTTATAGTTTCATTTGCATTATTTATAGCATCTGGATTAGTGCTTTTTTTCATGCCAAAAAAATGCTCTCCATTACTTGCATGCCATGGCTTCCAGCTAGAAATTAAATCGTTCTCTCTAAGCGAGTCATTTGTTTCTTCAATTAAATATATGATATTTTCGGTATTTTTAATAACATTTTCAAAATAAAATATTTTTTCAGCAAATATAGTTGGTTTTTTATTCATTATGCAAATTTATTACCTTTCGACCACTCTTCTTTTTGTTTTGCCTGAAATTCTCTAACTTTCTTAATTTCATCTTCCCATTCTAGCTGTCTCTCATCTGAGTATTCTGCCTCTTCAAAGTCCCAAAAGGAAACCATAGTATATCTGGTTCCTTTAGTAATTTCACTTACACCATGTATATTTTCTACACCACCAGGAAAAACTATGAGAGAGTATGCTGGTGGCTTAAACTCTATATTATGATCTGGGAAATATAAATTTCCTCCTTCATAATTATCATTTAAGTATAAAATTGCTACATATTTATTAATTTCAAAAGCATTTGGATTACCATCAAAATCAGAATTATCTGAGTGAGGATTTGCAAAACCGCCCACATCCCATTTTTGTGCATGTGATGTATTTGCTTTTACCTTTCTTTCAAATACAAGCTCTACGGCCTCTTTAAATTTTTCTCTTAAATCATTAAAAAATGATAGTGATAATCCAAAATTATTTAATTGTGGATCATTAGACATTAAGCCCATTCCAGAAGATCCATAAAAAGCAATATCGCCCCACTTTTCTGCCATTGATTCAAAATATGCAATCATTTTTGGGGAGGCTTCTTTAGAAATAAAATTTGGGATATCGACTATTTTATTATGCGTTATGCCTAAAAGTCCTTTATCATTTGGCTCATTTTTAAAATAATTAAATAATGATGGATCTATTTTTTCAATTATCATATTGCACAACTCCTTTTAAATTTTGTATCTTCATGAGTTTTCCGACCTTCAGCAACACGCTCTTCTTCCATAGCTAGCCAAGTTTCTGCTCCATATTTTAAAAGATTCGCATGCCAAGACTCTGATCCAGAGTATTGTTTTACATAAAAACATCTTATTAAGTACTTAGTTCCATAAGACATCCCTTTTACTGCATGCAAGTATTTTCCATTTTCACTAAAGTAATCTGGGTGTCCAGATGGAAAAACAAGAACATCTCCAGCTTTTGGCTTATAGATCAACTCTTCTTCTATTGCAGCTGAGCTATCTCCAGAATTATTTACAAGAAATGCAATTTCTCCACCATCATAATCATCATTTAAATACATTGTGCATGTAAGTAAAAATTTTTGTCCAGGTTCTTCAGCACGAAGCTGTATAAAATCAGTATGGTGAATCATTAGGTTATTATCTTTGTTCTGTGGCTGTCCTGCTTCTGGAACAATATATCTTGAATAAGAAGGTCCATGAATGTGCCACTCTGGCTCTTTTTTGTAGCCATAATCATTTAACCAATGGTCTGTTGCAGCATAAAACGCATGATAAACTTCTTTATTTACTATTTGTTCTTCTTGGTACGAGTTTTTATTTTTTTCAGTAAGCTCTGGTCCGCCCTCTTCTGGCCCTCTTCCAAGCAAATAAATATATTTACCAAATGAACCCCATTTTTGCCAATCATGAAATAATGCACTTGATTCTGGATCTTCTTCAGCTTTTCTTAATAGTTTTACTGCTAACGATGAGTTTGGCAAAAGACCACGATATACATTAATCTTATCATGAAGTTTTATAACCTCAATCTCTGTATTTTCATTATTTATAATTGTAGAAAATTTAGTCAATCTCTAGCCCTTTAGTTCTTTGATTGTCCAAAAAAATGGACATGTATACCTAATTCCAGAAATAATTTCAGTTATTCCATGAATATAGTTTTTGTCTCCTGGGAAAAAATAAACTGCTCCACGCTTTGGTTTAAACTTAATATTTTGATTTGGGAAATATAGTTCTCCACCATCATAATCATCATTTAAATACATAATTGTTGCTAAGTCATACCAAGGGAAATCATTTGGCTTGCCAGCATCGCTTCCTTCATGTAATTCTTTATCTGCATGGGGCATTTGAAAATTTCCTGGCAGCCAACGGACCATTGCTGGGCTAGTTGGAAAACAATCAACATTAAAAAAATCATCAATATGTGGCTTCAATCTTTTAACAATTAATTCAATAATTTCAGTTATTTCTGGATCTGTCTTTGATATTGTTGGATAAGTAGCTACTCTGCCATCCCAGTAACTAGCATCATAAATAATTGTGCCCTCTTCATTGCGATGAGTTTCTGTAACATCCCAATGCTTGTTATTTCTAATAAAGTTATTTAGTCTGTCTAGCTCTTCTTCAGAAATAAAATTTTCTATTTCTCCAATCATTTTGGCATCGCTACCAAAATATCCTGATGGAGTTATAGATTTTGGAGTATCTTTCCAGTTATTTGCATATTCTTGTTCTTGCATAACAATATTATACCATAGGTATTTTTATTCATATTTACGCCTAGACCAGACATATTTTTGATAAATACCCCCATTAGGTTTTCTATATTTATTGCTATTTTTGTTATTTTTTTCAAATAAAATATTTGGATCTTCTATTATAATTTCGGATTGCCAATTTTCACGTTTAAATGGAATTATTTGAGCATATGGGGTTCCAGCGGGAAGAATTCCAGTCCAATTTTTTGAAATAAAAAATGGCATTGTTCCTGGAAGTGATACACTATCATTATCAATAATTCCACTTGTTGTGATAAATGGAAGTTCAAATCTGTTGTATGGCTGAGAATATATAGCACTGTATCCTTTTGGAAGTTCTACCGCCCAATCTGCCCACCATGCAAAATGATGCTCATGATACCCCATTGGAGCAATAAACTGTGGCATTGGAGATCTAACATGAAGAAAATCTTGATATTGACTATCTAAAACTTTTCCAGAAATAATTCCAGCATCATTTATATAAAATTCGATGTCGCATGGGGTTTTATATATATAGCCAGTGCTCATTATGTCATATAGTGCTGGACAAGCTTTCCATGTAACAAATTTTCCACCATCTGGTCCAATCCATGGCTGACCATTTGGCATTAGTGCATACCTATCTGCATCTTTATACCAATCTGGAATATTTCTAATAATTGGAGTTGGCTTTGACTTGCTATTTTCATTAAGCCAGGATCTATTTGATACAAATTTAATTATTTTTTTCATAATTTACTCTTAAAATAATTTTTTTTGTTTCATGATTGCCGACAGAATGCCCCAAATGGTCTACTGCATCTCTATAAAAATTTGTCCAAATACCATTTTTATTCATTTCTTTTGCTATCTCTCCTCTTTCAAAAAGATATTGATCATAGTTATCTGGATATTCTGGTGAGCCATTAATTACTGTTACCTCATGTGTTTGCAATTGTTCTAATGATATTGGCAAAATAGCGGCAATTGGTGTGTGTGCTGGAATAGTTATTTCTACGTTTGGAAGAGTTATCATCCAAGCTACTGGAATTTCAGTTGCTAAAACAGAATTTGTTATAAGAGTAGTTATACACTGAGTACCAGCAATAAATTGGTTTGGAACTGGCATGGTTAAAAGAGTAATGTTTTCTTTTGGATCAAAAGTTATTCCAGTATTAAAGCTTATGGTTCTATTTCCTCTATTTGGATGAGCATATTTATTTCCTTTTAAAATTTTAACGTGAAAATCTGAAGAGTCATTTATTCCATCCCATATAAATACAATATCTTCTGGATAAGAAAATGTCCATCCAAGTCTATTTGCTAAAGACATTGGAAAACAATTATATGCATGTCTATCAAAAGTAGCTTCCATCCAGTCTCGTTTTATAGGTAATTGATCAAACTTGACAGAACTATTACTATTTACATAAACTTTTATATTTCTCAAATTTTTTAATCACCAGTCTCCTGATATAGCTCTGGTCTGTGGTATTTTTCTGAATAGTCTAGCATTGTAACAATTGAATACTTGGTTCCAGAGGTTACTGGCATTGCACGGTGTGGATACATATAGTTAGATGGAAATATAAAAAGATCTCCAGCTCTTGGTTTAATATTCAAATTCTGTAACCTAAAGTAAAGCTCTCCTCCTTCATAGTCATCATTTGGATATGCCACTAAAGAAACAACACAATTATAAGAATATCCATTATCATGGTGTTCTTGGAAATGTTGCCCTGGACCATATTTTATAAAATTCATAGCTTCCCAATAACGCAATTCCCCTATGTTATGAGTTTTTGCATAATGCTTTACTGCTTGTAACTGCCTATAATAGGCATCATCCCACAACTTTTGCAATTTTAAAGATGCTGCTGATGTGTCATGAAGAATGTCTGTTTTTTTATATTTAAAATCATAGCAGTCCCTATACTCTGGTATTTTCATTTGATATCCAACGTATGCCTCTGCATAGTTGTAATCGTTTGATGGATCTAGAATAACGTCTTCTAATCTTTTAATGATGTTCATTTCTTTTGGAAGAACATCTCTATAGACAAATATTCCATGTCCCAGGTCTTCTACAGATGACCATGTCTGCTCTTCTATCTTATAATATTCTCTAATTCTATTATGAATATCGTTTTCTTCCATTTTTCTCCTAATAGGTTATTTTATTAAAATCTTCATCTCTGTATGCATAGTAACGCAATCCACCACGATCATTGTAGTCAGTCATAACTACTACAGAATATTTTGTTCCAGAAATCATATCATTAGATGCATGCTCATAAATATACGTAGATGGAAAAATTATAACATCTCCAGTTTTAGGTTTAATAGTTAAATCAAATCTTGGAAAATAAATCTCTCCACCCTCATAATTACTATTTAAGTAAGCAACAATTGATACTGTGGCAACATAGGCTGGACCATGATCGGCATGAATTTTAAAATGAGTTCCTGCACCATCATATTTAACAAAATTAAAAGCTTCAAAATATTGAATACCAACGCCCCAATATCCACCATAATCATCTGTCAGAGGTTTTATTTTATTAAAAGTTTTTTGATGAATATCATAAAGTTCTTTATTAGCCTCATTTTTAGGGCCCAAATTTTTACTGCTTATTTTAAAGTCAAGACACTTTCTAGCTGTTTCAAGCACATCATCTGCCTCAGTTACTCTTGCACCTTGCCAAACATATGGACCAGAGCCATCAAGATTTTTTTCAAGCATATTTATAATTTCTTCACATAAATCTGAGGGAATAGCATTATTATATACATTAATACCAAGTGCTGGATTTGATACAGATATCTCCTGAAGAATTTTTCTATCTAAAATTCTGTTTTTGTCTGTTTCTGATCTATCTTTTGTTAGCCAACTGTTGAGTGTCATATTATTAATTATATCATACTGACTAACTTATAAAAAAAATGGCCCCCTATTTTATTAGGAGGCCATTAATTTTTACTTTAGAAGAAGCCCTTTCCTCCAGCAAATGAAGGTGGAAAGAATGGTCCAAAAGTTGGTCCGAATCCTGGTGGGAAGAATGGGAAGCTAGGACCAAATCCTGGAGGGAAAAATGGTCCGAATCCTGGTGGGAAGAATGGGAAGCTAGGACCAAATCCTGGAGGGAAAAATGGGAATGACGGTGGGAAAAATGGAGATTGAGTCGTCACGCTATTTGAGCTAGGAGAGTAAACACCAGCACCATTTGCGTTTTCAGCTCGAACCTGGTATGTTTGAGAAGTCCCACCCTCTTGAGTTACTGTTACAGAAGTAGAGGCTGTAGTTCCAGTCTTGCCGTCAGAGGATGTCCATCTATAAAGGGATATGGATTTGCCACCAGTTGCTGGTGCAGTCCAAGAAACTGTATCCTGTGCAACTCCAGCTGTTGCAGTTGGTGCAGACATTGTTGCAGGAACAGTTGTGGCTGTAACGGTTGTTGCTGAAGAAGCTGCTGATGTACCTGATGCATTAGTTGCAGTTACAGTAATTGAGTATTGAATAGCAGATGCAAGACCTGTTACAGTAATTGGAGAAGATGCTCCAGTTGCTGTCCTAGTTGTTTGACCAGAAGCAGTAGCTGTCACTGTATAAGAAGTGGCTGCTGGAGAATCACCAGGTAGAGAAAAGGTGACTGTAGCAGCACCATCATTAAATGATCTGCTAGTTCCGACATCAGTAGCCGATACACTTGTTGGTGCCTTTGGCTCTAGAAAGTCGTTTGATGCCTGTGACCTTCTACCAGGTCTTTTTCCTACTGCCATGTTCTATTTTCTCCTTAATATTAAGATGCAAGGTCTCCGAATGCTACCCAGGTGTTTGCAGCTCTCTTAAAGAGAGTTACAGAAGACCACTGAGCACGGAGGTTTAGGCCTGGTGTTGCATTAACTGTTACGCCAGCAGCACCAGCAATTGTTACACCACCAGTATTGGTTCTTAAAACATCTATTGATGTACCAATGGGGAAGTTTGTAGTAGAATCTGCTGGAATCGTAACTGTAACTGCAGATCCACCAGTGTGAGATACTTCAACAAGTCCATCTCTAAGTGAAAGGCCACCAGTAGACAAATTATATGCTGCAGTAACCTGTGTTATAGCTGTACGTGATGGAACACCTTCCTTTGTCTGAGTTCCGTCAGAGAACGCAACGCCAGCAGTGGCAGCTGTAACAAGTCCAGAAAATGTTGGATTGTTTACAACAGAAACTTCTGAGCCATTTACGCTTATATTAGTTCCAGCGGTAATAGTTCCAGCTCCAGCAAATTGAACAAAAGTAATTGGGTCAGTGCCAATAGTAACTACGTTAGTGGCTGTCTGAACCCATCCAGTGTTATCGTTAACAGTACCGCCCGTTACGAAAACAAAGTCTCCGCCGTCAACCTCCATTGGCTCGTTAAAGTCGGAGGCACGAAGAGCTGCTCCAGAAGCTTGAACAATATAAATACCGTTTTCTTCTGCTGCTGTCTGGTTCTTTACAAGAACACGATCGCCAGTTACAAGAGTCACTCCATCAAGAACATCCCCGTTTTCAAGGGCATTTGATAGGTTAACATTTGCTGTAGTTGCAGCAACACAAGATGCATGAACATGCAGTCCTTCAGCAATGGAATCTGCGTAAGCCTTAGTTGCAGCGTGATTAGCCTGTGTAGGTGCACCAGAAAGTGTTAGTGCTCCAGTCATTGTTCCACCAGAAAGACTTAGCTTTGCATCTAGGGCAGTCTGAGTAGCTGTTGAAACTGGCTTGTCAGCATCTGCTGTATTGTCTACGTTTCCGAGACCAACCATAGACTTTGTAATACCAGAGACTGTTCCAGTAAATGTTGGGTCAGCTGTTGGTGCCTTAGCATTAAGCTGTGTTTGAATATCTGATGTAACGCCATTCAAGTATGCAATTTCTGTATTAGATACAGAGCCGATGCTTGTTGTAGATGGTAGGGTTACAGTTCCAGTAAAGGTTGGTCCAGAAAGTGGGGCATAAGTAGTAGAAACAGTAGAAGAATCTGCCTTATTATTAATCTGTGTCTGTATTGAAGATGTGACACCATTTAAATAACCAATTTCTTCTGCAGAAACATCTCCAATAGTTGTTGCAGATGGTAACTGAGCACTTCCAGTAAATATTGGATCCTCAGATGGGGCCTTTTCATTTAGCTGGGTTTGAATAGAAGATGTTACCCCGCCAAGAGTAGCAATTTCTGATGAAGTTATGCTACCAATTTCTGTTGTATTTGGCAAAGATACTAAACCAGTAAAGGTTGGATTATCTATTGGTGCCTTTAGGTTGAGGTCTGTATTATTTGCATAGTCGTATAAATCCAAAAGATCTTCATCAATAACATATGGCAAGCTATTCCAAGCAGTTGTTCCATCTCCGACTTTAAATTTTTGGGTATCTCCCTCATAGCCAATTGATGTCATTGGTACTACTGGATTTAGGCTTGTCCATTCTGCAGCTGGTCTTTGAACAACACTAACCTTTTGAGATAACTGATTTGCAATTGTTGTTGCAAAATTTGCATCGTCATCAAGAGCAGCAGCAAGCTCATTAAGTGTATTTAAAGCAGCAGGAGCACCATCAATAATATCGCCCAAGGCCTCATCAATTGTGGTAAAGTAATCTAAGCTTCCCCACTGATTGGTGCCATCACCAATTTTAAATTTTCCTGTATCGGTTTCAAAGCCGATTTCTCCAGCACCCAAAACGGGGTTAGCTGCTGTCCATTGAGCCGCAGTTCCTCTGCGTTGCTGCATTCTAGTTGCCATTTATACTTTTCTCCTAATGGGTTCTGCCCATACTCTTTTATTATACCGCTATTTTAGTTAAAGTTATCTACAGGGCTTCCACCATCAAGTACAAGAGACCATTCTGTTGTTTCTGGTCCACCACCATCTACTGGTGCTCCCTGTGGATCATTAAAGCTTCCACCACTTGTAAAAGTAGTTACGATTAAGCCATTTCCATCAATTGATGTATCGTGAATGTGTTGTGGAATATTTAAGGTGTCATCAATTACTGCTATGGTTAACCATGTACCGCCATAGTATACGTTAACTCTTTCTGTTAGCGTATCAAACCACATGTCTCCATTATCTGGAGAAACAGGAGGGGTAGATCCAACTGGCATACCGCCAATTAGAGCATCAACATAAGACTTAGTTACAGCATGGTCAGCTAGGCTTGGTGTGCCAACTGTTACTGCACCACCAAACGAACCTCCACTTGCAACCTGCAAGCCATTTTTGACCTTAAAGTCTTTATCTGTTGTAGCCAAGATCTACCACTCTCCTGTTATCTATATTTTATTTTTACTTCAGTAATGTTCCAACTACAGCAACTGTTGAGTTGTTGTTTACAGTTGTAACACGTAGTCTTACATCATTTCCGTTTACATCTGCAGAAATTGATCCAAGGTCTCCATTGGTTCCGACAATTGCATATTCTGTAATAGCAATGTTATCAGAGGTGTCCATTGTTAATAGTACCTTTGCAATTTCTGTGTGAGATCCACTAGCAAATTTTACTAGGAATTCAGCTGATCTGTAGTCTGCCTTAGCCCATGAAACTGCAGTGCTTGTGCTTGCAGTTGGGACAGAAGCTTCTGCAGCTACCTGCTTTGCAACAGAATCAATCTCCACTGCTGGGAAGTTTGGTGTAACTCCCTCTAGAGCATCAATTGCCCTCTGATCAGTAAAGTAAAGGTTGCTTGTGCCTTCAGCTAGATCGTCAGTGTCTGAATCTGCAACACCATTCTCTGCTGTAACAGACAATGTGCGGTTTACTTCATCATAAACGATTGCAATATTTGTCTGTGATGCATTTTCTAGCAAGTATCCTGCTGCATCCTTAGCACGGTTGTCAGTAAAGTACTTGTTTGTAGTACCCTCTTCGACATCGTCAGTATCAAGAGTGATGCTTGAGCCAAGCTCAACCTCATTGCCATTTACTGTAACAGAATCATTTACAAGAGATGCATTTGCAATGTTTGAAAGTGTATTGCTAGATCCATCAATTGTCTTGTTTGTTAGAGTCTGGCTGTCAGAAGTTCCTACAATATTTCCAGTTACACCATGAATACCAGTAGTAGCATTTTCGTGTGTTGTAAGGTCTCCAGAAACTCCAGAAACTTCATCGTCAACATACTTTTTAGTGGCTGCATCCTGGTTTGATGTTGGGTCTACAAGGTTGGTTATTTTGTAGGTATTTACAGCATCAAGGTTTGCACCAAGAACTGTGTCTGCACCAAGAGTCTTGTTAGTAAGTGTCTGGGTGTCGGTTGTACCAACAACATCTCCAGCAAGACCGTGAACACCAGTAGTAAGAGCTGCGTGAGAATCAACTTCTCCGTCAACATAGTCCTTGGTTGCAAGGTATGTTGTGTCTGCAGAAAACTCTGTGCCGTTTAGGTTTAGTCCAGTACCAGCTGTGTATTCTCCAGCACCAGAGAACTGTGACCAAGAAATTGGATCTGTTCCTAATGTAGATACTGTGTTTTCTTGTACCCAACCAGTGCTTGCATATGTAGAACCGCCAACAACAAACACAAAGTCACCAGCATCAATTTCTGCAGCAGTATTATAGTCTTCTGTACGAACTAGATTTGTTCCGTTAAATTCATAGATACCGTTTTCAGAAGCCGCTGTCTGATTCTTAACAAGAACACGCATTCCGCTTGTAAGCGTTACAGTGTCAATTGTAGCTGGGGCAGGGGCCAGAGAAATATTAGCTGTAGTTGCTACCGCTACAGAAGCGTGAACGTGTAGGCCTTCTGCTACAGAGTCTACATATCCCTTTGTTGCTGCATCGGTAGAGTTAACTGGTGTGCCAAGATTTGTTACAGTGTATGTTCCAGCATCTAGGTTAGAGCCAAGTGTCTTATTTGACAGAGTCTGAGCATCGCTTGTTCCTACTACGTCTCCAGTTACACCATGAACACCAGAAGATACATTGTGATTGTCAATTGCGTCAGATACGTCCTGGTCAGTTGCAACAACTGCATCATCAATCTCAATCTGACCTGCGTTAAACTGAAGACCATATCCAAGGTCTGCAGAGAATTCGCCAGTTGTAGAATTATAGTCTAGACCATCTCCAGCAGATACTGCATCACGAACACGTGCATCTGTGTAGTACTTATTGGTAGCACCCTCAGAGATGTCGTCAGTATCAATAGAAGCATTAATGTAATCGTCAACTCTTTGATCCGTGTAGTAAAGGTTTGTTGTTCCTTCATCAAGATCGTCAGTTGTAGAGTCGTCTACACCATTCTCTGCTGTAATTGTAAGACCACCATTACCAGTTCCAGTAATTGTAATGTTAGTAAGTGTTGCAGTTGTTAGAAGAGCTGCTGCTGAATCTTTTGCACGAGCATCAGTAAAATACTGATTAGTTGATCCCTCGGCTAGGTCATCTGTATCGTGGTTTGAAATATCTGATACTGTACCAGTTACATCACCAGTAAGATCAGCTGTAATTACGCCAGCAGCAAAGTTACCAGAGCCGTCACGCTTTACGAGTGTGTCTGGTGTGTTAAGTGCTGTTCCAGTTCCACCAACCAAATTTGTAATATATGTTTGGTCTGCAGAACTTTTTGTTAAAATATCAAAATTGTTGATGGTACCAGTAGTTCCTTCAACAATCAGACCATTTTTTACCTTAAAGTCTTTTACGACTGTTGCCATTTTTTATATCTCCTTTTAGTTATGCCTTAAGT